>WNGE01018766.1_pt1 | contig 10210 bp, 11 predicted proteins | sample 5400651 | NCBI WGS metagenome assembly WNGE01 (sample SAMN13153370, study PRJNA577476) | soil metagenome | isolation source: 60 cm soil or saprolite under grassland replicate 2 | place: USA:California | collected 2016-06-15
ATCAAGCCGAGGTAGATCAGCGCCGAGACCTGCAGGTCGGACGACGCGCCCTGGTAGGTGTTCGCGATCCGGCTCGCGAGGGTGTCGCCGGGCTCGAAGATCGACAGCTTGAGCGGCGTGAAGTTGCCGATCACCTGGGTGACGGCGATCGCCTCGCCGAGCGCCCGGCCGAGCCCGAGGATCACGGCGGCGACGACGCCTCCGCGCACAGATGGCACGACGACCGTCTTCACCATCTCCCAGCGCGTCGCACCGAGACCGATCGCGCCTTCCTCCAACTCGGTCGGCACGCTGAGGAAGAGCTCGCGGCAGATCGACGACGTGATCGGGATGGTCATGATCGTGAGCACGATGATCGCCGTGAAGACCGTCGAGGCGAGCTTGTCCTGGCCGTGGGCGAAGATCGGGATCCACCCCAGGGTCCGGCCGAGGAACGGCTGCACGTGGTGCGCGTCGAACGGCGCCAGGACGAAGATGCCCCAGTAGCCGACGACGACGCTCGGCACCGCAGCAAGCATCTCGATCAGCGTGCCGACCGGCCCGCGAACCGATGCAGGTGCGAGCTCGCTCAGGAAGAGCCCGATCGCGATCGAAAGCGGCGCTGAGAGCAGGATCGCACCGAATGACGTGACGATCGTCCCGATGATCAGGTCACGGGCGCCGAAGTCCTTGATCACCGGGTTCCAGTTGTTGTGCCAGAGGAAGCGGAGGCGGAAGACCCTGATCGCGGGCCAGGCGCCGTCGCCGACGCGCCAGACGATCAATGCGATCACGAGCAGGCCGAGGAGCGCAGCGGCCGCGGTCAATCCGTAGAGCAGCGCGTCGCCGATCCGGTCGCCGACGTGGCGGGTCCGCGCGAGGTTCACCGGCGCAGTGGCTTCCACGCTGCCAGCATTCCAGCCGCTGCCTGGCGGCGCAGCGGCCGTCACCACTCCGTCACACGTCGTTCACACCCTGTGCACCCCGGGCCGGTTCGGACGGCGCAACACTCGACTCGTGACCAGCGCCGCGCTCGCGATCACGCCGCCGAAGCCTGCGACGAGGCCGACGGACGTCGTCTTCGACATCGACGGGCTGACGGTCGCCTACGGGCGCTCGGCCGCGGTGCAGGACGTGTCGCTCGACATCTATCGCAACGCGATCACCGCGATCATCGGCCCGTCCGGCTGTGGCAAGTCGACGTTCCTGCGCTGCCTGAATCGCCTGAACGACCTGGTGCCGAACGTGAAGATCGATGGCAAGGTGCTCTACCACGGCATCGATCTCTATAGCGCAGGCGTCGATCCGATCGAGGTGCGGCGGCGGATCGGGATGGTCTTCCAGCGACCGAACCCGTTCCCGAAGTCGATCTACGACAACGTCGCCTACGGGCTGCGGATCCTCGGCATGAAGGACGACCTCGACGACCGCGTCGAGCAGGCGCTGAAGCGCGCCGCCCTCTGGGACGAGGTTCGCAATAGGCTCAAGAAGTCCGCGCTCGGGCTCTCGGGCGGTCAGCAGCAACGGCTCTGCATTGCGCGCGCGATCGCCGTCCAGCCCGAGGTGATCCTGCTCGACGAGCCGGCGTCCGCGCTCGACCCCATCGCGACGTCGTCGATCGAGGACCTGATGCACGAGCTGAAGCAGGACTACACGCTGGTGATCGTCACGCACAACATGCAGCAAGCCGCCCGCGTCGCTGAGATGACCGCGTTCTTCAGCCTGAATGTGGAGGACGACGGCTCGCGCTACGGCGTGCTCGTCGAGTACGACTCGACCGAGAAGATCTTCACGCAGCCGTCCGACGAGCGCACGGAGGGGTACGTCACCGGTAGGTTCGGCTAGCACTAACCATGGCGCTACGGCTTTCGTTCACGGAGGAGCTCTCGCAGCTCGAGGCGGCACTGCAAGAGGAGGGCGACCTCGTCCTGCGCGCGCTCCGTTCGTCGCTGAACGCGCTCGCGCGCGGTGACGACGAGCTCGCCGACGAGGTGATCCGCTTCGACGACCTCGTGGACGAGCGCTACGTCGCGATCGAGGAGGGCGTCCAGTCGCTCCTGGCCCGCCAGACGCCGGTCGCGGCCGACCTGCGCCTGGTGCTCGCGGTACTGCGCGTGAACCTGCACCTCGAGCGGATGGCCGACTACTGCGTCACTGTCGCCAAGCTGACCAAGCTGATGGGCGACCTGAACGTAAAAGACGAGGCGATCCAGGGCTCGATCGAAGACATGGGCCAGCGGGCGGAGCAGATGATCCGCGTCGCCCTCGAGGCGTTCGCCACACGAGACGCGGAGAAGGCGCAGACGTTGGTCGACCTCGACGAGCTGATCGACCGCGCGAACAGGAACGCAACCGAGGACGTGCTTTCGCTTGGCGACTCACCGGCCGAGCGCGAGTACGGCCTGAGGATGCTGGTCGTCTCGCGCTGCGTCGAGCGGATCGGCGACCACGCCGTCGACATCGGCGAGCAGGTCGTCTACCTCGTCACCGGCGAGTTCCGCGAGTTCAGCGACGCCTCGCACCCCGCCGGCTAATTCGAGCCTGGAACGGTGGCCTCGCGTGGCCCTTACGTGTTCTTGACGAGGATGTTGCCGACGCGGCTCGCGGCGGTCTCGCACGCGTCGACCGCTTCCTCGAGCGCCTCATAGATGTCCTTCCACCGGATCACGACCACAGGATCGATCCGGTCGTCCTTGAACAACGACACGCGGGCGGCACGCGCGACGGTGTCCGCTTCGTCCTCGATCTCCTTGATCGCGACGATCTGCGACGCCGAGCCGCGCAGCCGACGCAGGTCGGTGAGCAGCGACGCGAGCTGCTCTGCCGCCCGCACGAGCAGCTCGCACAGCTGGAACGACTGCCGGGTCGGCGACTCGACGCTGTAGAGCCCAAGCAGCTCGGAGGCGTTCTCGGCCGCGTCGGCGACGTCGTCGACGAGGAACGCCAACTCGACGATGTCCTCCCGGTCGTACGGCGTCACGAACATCCCGTTCACGATACTGAGCAGCTCCGAAACGACGCGATCCGCTTCGTGCTCGAGCGCCTTTACGTCGTCTTGCGACGGGCCTGACGGCCACTGCAGGAACCGCTGCTCGACGGCACGGGTGACCGCGAGCACGCTCGCGCCCGCCTCGTCGATCAGGCGATGGACCTCTCCGACGCGTGGCCCCAAACCGATTCTCATCCGAAGATCGCCTTCACGGGCAGCCAGATCAGGGCCGCGACAGCGGCGGACGCGGGGATCGTCAGCACCCACGCGAAGACGATGTTGCCCGCGATGCCCCAGCGGACTGCCGAGAGCCGCCGCGTAGCGCCGGAGCCCATGACCGCACCCGAGACGACGTGCGTCGTCGACAGCGGGTAGCCGTACTTCGTCGACGCCCAGATGACGGCCCCCGCCGAGGCCTGCGCCGCGAAGCCGGCCGGCGGGTCCATCTGGAAGACGCGCTGCCCGAGCGTCCGCATGATGCGCCAGCCACCGGCATACGTCCCGCCGGCGATCGCGAGCCCGGCGGCGATCTTCACCCAAGTCGGGATGTAGAACGTCGAGATCGAGCCGTGCGTGTAGAGCGCGAGCGCGATCACGCCCATCGTCTTCTGCGCGTCGTTCGCACCGTGCGTGAAGCCGACCCACGTCCCCGACACGAGCTGCTGGAAGACCCAGAAGATCGCGAGCAGCAGCAGAAAAGCGCTGCCAAAGGCGATCGCCGGCGCCCAGATCGCCGGGATCACGACCTTGTGCGCCAGGCCGTGCCACTGCACGCCTTTCTCACCCGACTGCGCGAGCGCGGCCCCGATGAGGCCGCCGATCAACGCGTGCGACGAGGAGGACGGCAGCCCGAACCACCACGTCAGCAAGTTCCAGGCAATCGCGCCGACGACGGCCGCGAGCACCGTGCGCGGATTCGCGAGCCCGCTGTCGATGATCCCCTTCCCCACCGTCTTGGCGACCGCGGTCGTCGCGAACGCGCCCGCGAGGTTGGCGATCGCCGCGATCAGGACTGCAAGCCGAGGAGAGAGCGCACGCGTCGAAACCGACGTCGCGACGGCGTTCGCCGTGTCGTGGAAGCCGTTGGTGAAGTCGAACGCGAGCGCGGCGACGATGGTGACGACGAGCAGCGTCACGAGCTACCTGTTCTTGACGAGGATCGCCTCGAGCACGTCGGCTGCGTTCTCGCAGGCGTCGACGGCCTCTTCCAGCTGCTCGTGGATGTCCTTCCAGCGAATGATCGTCAGCGGGTTCGCACCCGAGCGGAACAGGTCGGCGATCGCCTCGCGCGAGAGCCGGTCGCCCTCGTCCTCGAGCTCACGAAGCGCGACAAGCTGCCGCTTCGAATCCTTGAAGCCCTCGAGCAGCTCGACGGCCTCATGCAGTCTCGACGCTGCGCGATAGATGACCTCCGCCTGCTGCCGCGCCTTGTCCGGCACATCGCGCACCTCGTAGGCGTCGATGTTGTCGGCCGCCTCGTCCACGTGGTCGCAGACGTCGTCGATCACCGACGCGAGCCGGTACATGTCGTCGCGGTCGAAGGGCGTCACGAACGTGCGGTTGAGGAGGTTGATCACCTCGTGCGTCAGCCGGTCGCCCTCGTGCTCGAGCTCGCGGATGTCGCGGAGCCGCTCGCGGCCGTCGGGCCAGTCCTGGAGCAGCTCGACCAGCAGCCGCGCGATCTCGCGCGCGTTCGTCGACGCCTGGGTGAAAAGGTCGAAGAACTCGCGCTTCTGGGGGGTGAGCTGAAGGCGCGCCACGCCGCCCGCGTGTTTACCAGATCGTCACACCTGCGTGACGCGCCTTCCGCTCCTATCTGCGGGGCTTACGGCCCTGGAACGACCTGCCTCGCCGTGTAGACGCTCGAGAGATCGGCCACCGAGCCGTCCCGCGACGTCAGCGGCGCGACGCCGAAGCGGTGCTCGATCGTCGCGAGGATCGACGTGGTGTCGTGCTCGGTGTCGTCCACGAGGAACTTCCCGGGCAGGTTCGCAGCGAGGATCAACGCCGGAACGCGTGTCCCGGGACCCCACGGGTCGTGCGGGCCCGCAGTCGCCGAGCCCTGGCCGGGCGGCGGCACGTGATCCCACTGCCCGCCGAACTCGTCGTAGGTGACGACGACCATCGTGTCCTTCGCGCACGTGGAGCCTTCGATCGCCTGCAACAGAGCGACGAGATGGCCGCTCCCGGCGGTCTCGCTCGCATAGCCGGGATGCTCGTTCTCCTCGCCGAGCGGCTTCACGAAGCTGACCGCCTTCAGCCCGCAAGCCGTCTTCGAGCCGTTCACTGTTGCCAGGAACTCCGCCTCGTCCTTGAGATGAGCGGCGCGTGCGGCGCTCCCGGGCTCGTACGCGGCGTAGTAGTTGAACGGCTGGTGGTGGAACTGGAAGTCGACGTCCGGGCAGTTCGGGTACACCGCATGCGGGTTGACGTTCGGGTCGGTGCACGTCGTGCCGTTGTTCCCGTTCGTCCACCCGGGCGCGCCGACGTCCCCGTCGGCGTTCGACCAGCCGCCGGCGTACCAGGCCCAGTCGACGCCCTTCGCCGACAGCTCGTCGCCGATGTTGCTCGACGTGAGCGGCGGCAGGCGCCGCGCATCGGCCGTTCCCGGCGAATACGGCTGGGACCAGGGCTGGATCGTGTTCACCGCGAAGTCGCCGCAGGTGACCCCGGGCGGCGTCGGCGGCCGTGTCGCCGGCGGGTTGCACGACGCGGTCAGCGCAGCGTCCCGCACGGCCGAGCCGAGCGGCGACGTGTAGAGCGGGTAGTTGTTCGGCATCCCGTTCGCGTCGACGACCGAGTGCAGGTCATTCGCATCGCCGGTGTTGTCGGCATTCGCGAAGACCGGACCCTGCGCGCCGGCGATCAGCACCTGGTGGTTGAAGAACGAGCCGCCGAATCCGCCCTGGAAGAAGCGGTCGGCGATCGCGTAGTGCGGCGCCCCGCGCTGTGCAAGTAGTTGTAGATGGGGAGAGCCGTCGTCTCGTAGTGCCCCATCGTCAAGCCGACAGCGTCGCTGCCGGTGACGTAGCGGTCCTGCGTGCCGCCGTCGAACTGGTACTGCTCCTGGTAGTAGCGGTGCACCAGGTCTTCGGTGCAACCGCCGGGCAGTCCCGTCCCCTTGAGGAAGCCGTGCGGCGCGAAGGCGCCGACGGGCTTCGGGCAGGTCGTGTCGGTCGGCGCGATGAACGCGTCGATCGAGAACGGCGCATTGACGAACGCGCTCTGGAACGCCGTGCCGGTCGTCGTGTCCGTGCAGGTCGTCGGCAGCGGTGACGGCGACGTCAGGTTCACGTCGTTCTGGAGTAGACAGTCGAACGGCGTGCCGCTCTGGTTGACCTGCGTCGTGTGCGCGGCGTCGGCGTTCGCCAGCCCGTCCACGCCCTCCCAGCCGCCGTAGAGGTTGTCGAAGCTGTGGTTCTCCTCGTAGATGACGACGATGTGCTTGATCGTCTGCAGTTGCTCGTTCGTGGGCGCGGACGCACCGGCCGAGCCGGCGACGATCAGCGCGAGCACACCCGCTACGGCGAGCAGGTGTGCGCGAAGAATCGTTCGCATTCTTCCCCCTCAGTTGTCGTTGTGACCCCCGCCGCGAGTCTCGTTGCGGCACGACCCTTCCTGGGCTACGGGACCGTAACGACTTGGTGAAAGCTACGAGACGAGGAACCAGACGCTGCAGGCGAGACCGGCGCAGAAGCAGTAGATCGCAAACGGTGTCAGCGTCTGCGTCTCGAAGAAGCGCATCAGGAAGCGCACAGCCAGGTAGGCGGTGACCGCCGAGCACAACGCCCCCACGAGCGCCTGGCCGCGAACACCGTCACCGGAGTGCCCGAACAGCTCGGGGAGCTTGAGGATCGCCGCGGCGCCGATGATCGGCGTCGCCAGCAGGAACGCGAACCGCGCCGCGTCCTTGTGCGAGAGCCCGACGACCAGGCCGCCGCCGATCGTCGCGCCCGAGCGCGAGAAGCCCGGGATGAGCGCAATCGCCTGCGCCGCACCGACGAAGAACGCCCCGCGCCAGCCGACGGTGCGCGCGATGCGAACGTCGTCCTCCTCCGCGACCACCGGCGCGCGACGGCGCAGGAGCTCCGCGCCGTAGAGGAGCAAGCCGTTCAGCGTCAGGAAGACGGCCGCAGAACTGGGCGAGGCGAAGACGCGACGCAGCGGATGCTCGAGCAGCAACCCCAGGATGCCCGCGGGGATCGTGCCGACGACCAGCAGCCAGCCGAGCTTCGCGTCGGCGTCGGCGGGCGCGATCTCGCGGTCGCGCAGCGACCGGCCAAGCCCCTGCAAGATCCGCACCCAGTCCCGCCAGAAGAAGAACAGCAGCACGATCGCCGTCGCCAGGTGCGTCGCGACGAGGAACGTGAGGAAGTACTTGTCGTTCTGGTGGATGTTCCAGCCGAGCAGCTTCGGGAGGATCACGCTGTGGCCGAGGCTCGAGACCGGGAACAGCTCGGAGACGCCCTGTAACAGTCCCAGCACGATCGCGCGGGGATACGAGATCAGCGTTGCGAGGATCACGTCGGGGCGCTGGCGCCGCGCTTCGGCCCGGTGCGGAACCAGGCGAAGACGAAGCAGGCGAGCCCGAGCACGAATGCCGCGATTCCGTGCTTCACGTGGTGGTGCCCGGAGCCAGCCGTGTGCCCGGGGAAGAAGCCGGGCAGCGACTTCGCCGGCTCGGCCCAGTAGACGATCGCGATCACGATCAGGACAATCCCGGCGAGGACGGCGAGCGCGACGAGCAGGCGGTCGTTCCGCATCGGCGGGAGCATACGGGCTTGCTCGCACGGCGCGGCCCGGAAGCGCCCTTCGCCTCCGGACCGCTGCGCGTACCCCCAGGCACCCTCGCCTGGCCCACTCGAGCAGAGCGCGACGCCAGTTCCGTGTCGCGGACGGTACGCAGAGTGCGCATTCACCAGGGTTACAAGGTCGGGACGATCCGGCAACGGCGTGGCGGCGGGGCCTTCCGCTCGGAGCGATCATGCCCCACCATCCCGGCAATGACCACGTTCGCCGTCGTCGCGCACCGGGTCACGCCGACCAACACCCGGCTCGGGCTGGTGCTATCGCCCGCGCAGGCGCTGACGCGCCTCGGACCGGGCGACGTCGGGCTCGGCCGCCTCGACGTGCTGCCGTCGCTCGACGGGGTCGAGCCGGGGCTCTGGGCACTCGACCGGCTCGCCGCGCTCGGCGTCAAGGTCCTCAACGGCCGCCGGACGCTCGTCGCCGCGCACGACAAGCTCGCGACCGCGCAGTCGCTGTTCGCGGCCGGTGTGCCTCACCCTCGCACCGTGCACGTCGCCCCTTGGCTGCCGCTGCCGGAGCTCGAGCCGCCGATCGTCTTCAAACCGCGCTTCGGCTCCTGGGGCCGCGATGTCGTCCGCTGCGACACCGGCGCCGAGATCGCGCAGACACTCGGCGACCTGCAGACGAGGCCCTGGTTCGACGCGACCGGCGCGCTGGCGCAGAAGCTCGTCGCGCCGCGCGGCTACGACCTGCGCGTGGTCGTCGCCCGCGGCCGCGTGATCGGCGCGATCCGTCGCGTCGCGGCGCCCGGCGAGTGGCGGACGAACGTGGCGCTCGGCGCACGGCGCGAGCCCGTCACGCCGCCGCCCGAGGCGGAGGCGGTCGCCGTCGCAGCCGCAGCGGCGATCGGCGGCGACCTCGTCGGCATCGACCTCCTGCCCGCCGACGTCGGCACCTGGGTCGTGCTCGAGGTGAACGGCGCAGTCGACTTCACCAGCGCGTACTCGCTGCGCGACGACGTCTTCGCAGCGGCCTGCGCCGCGCTCGCGGCCTAAGAAGCAGTCACGACGGTGGTTGGAGAGCAGACTGCTAGGCGTCGCCCAGCACCTTTGCGACCTCTGCTAACCAGTGGCGGGCGCGCTCGACATTGGGACCGGGCGGCGCTAGCGCGACCGTCTCCGCTTGCAGTTCCGTCATCACGAGCATCGCGCGACGCGGGTCAGGCTCTGTCAGCGCCAGCTCAATCCTCTCGGCGAGCCGCACCGGCTTGACGGCGAGCGGTGCGACGCGAGCCGCGAGTCGCTTGTACGTCGGCTGCCAGACGCGGTTGCTCGCGCAGACGATCTTCACGACGCGTGACGCGTCATCGACAAGGCGCTCGACGAGCGCGAGTCGCTCGCCGGGGCGGGCGAGCGTCAGCATCCCAGCGGGTGCATAGCCACCCCAGGTGAGCGCTGCCTCCTCGATCCGCCGCGCCGCCAGCTCCTCCGGATAGTGCCTGAGCCGCGCCTGCCAGGTTGCCAGCAGTCCGACTGTGCGCAGCGCCACGCCGTTGGCGAGCGCGTCGGCGGACGACGACGCCTCTCCTGCAACAAGTCCGTTGACGGATTCCTCGGCGTAGGCGCGCGGCCACCGGATCAGCTCGATCGGGACGGCGTCGCGGTAACCGAAAACGCGGCAGGCGGGCGTGCCCTGCGCTCCCCAGGTGTCGAGCCCAACGAGCCCAACGGCGCGAGCGTGCTCGAAGCAGGCGGCGAGCCCAAGCGGCTCCGCTGTCACCACGAGCATCTCGATGTCTGAGACCTCGTCGGCGACGCCGCGTGAGACGCTCCCCGTGAGCACCACCTCCTCGACCACAGGCGGGAGCGCAGCTGCGACGCTCTCAGCGAGTGCGCGCAGCTCCACAGTCCGAGTGAGCGGCATAGCGTCGAATCAATAATCGTAGAAGCCGCGACCGGACTTGCGACCGAGGTGACCGGCCTGCACGTACTGGCGCAGCAGCGGGCACGGCGCGTACTTCGGGTTGCCGAGCCCGCGGTGCAGCACCTCCATGATCGCGACGCACGTGTCGAGCCCGATCAGGTCGGCGAGTGCGAGCGGGCCCATCGGATGCGCGAAACCGAGCTTGGCGATGGTGTCGATCGCCTCCGGTTCCGCGACGCCCTCCATCAGCGCGTACGCGGCCTCGTTGATGAACGGCATCAGGATGCGGTTCGAGACGAAGCCCGGGAAGTCGCGGGCCTCCGCCGGTTCCTTCCCGAGGTCGCGTGCGAGCTGCACTATCGCCGCGGCGGTCTCGTCCGACGTCTGCACGGCGCGGATCACCTCGACGAGGTTCAGCACCGGAACCGGGTTGAAGAAATGCATTCCGATCACCCGGTCGGGCCGGCCTGTGACGGCGGCGAGCGACGTGATCGGGATCGAGCTCGTGTTCGAGGCGAGGATCGCGCCGTCCGGCAGCAACGAGTCCGCCCGCCTGAAGACGTCCTCCTT
>WNGE01009529.1_pt1 | contig 10209 bp, 8 predicted proteins | sample 5400651 | NCBI WGS metagenome assembly WNGE01 (sample SAMN13153370, study PRJNA577476) | soil metagenome | isolation source: 60 cm soil or saprolite under grassland replicate 2 | place: USA:California | collected 2016-06-15
AAACACATCCGTTACGACGGGAACCTCGAGATCGATCGCGCCCGTTTCGTTCGCATGCTCTCGAGCCTGATTAAAAACTCGCGCGAAGCCATGGGCGGCGGCGGAATTCTCACCATCACCACCGATCTTGTGCAAGATCAGGTTGTGCTTCGCATTTCCGATACCGGCGTTGGCATTCCGCCTGAGGTCTTGCCCAGACTTTTCGAGCCATTCGTGACCCACGGAAAATCGAGCGGCACCGGTCTTGGGCTCGCTATTGCCCGCTCGGTGGTGGAAGCGCATGGCGGCAAAATTTCCCTCTCCAGCGTTTACGGTAGCGGCAGCACGGTTGACATTCGCCTGCCCAAACCGAGCGAATAGCTACGTGGGAGACGCAGTCGTCCCATCAACCCAATTGTAGGGCGGCGATTTTCGCCGCCGTTTCTTTTTATTGGCGGTCAAAATGACCGCCCTACAATTTTTGCCCCCGCGTGACCAGGATTTCTCTTGGTAGGGCGACGCTCTGCGGAGCCGGAAGGCTTTTTCGTTCTGTGGATTTTCGCGTCTTTTGGCGTGTTTAGCGGAGAAGAAATCTCGTCCGCGTGGGTCAGGTTCTTCGCCGCGCCAGTTGCAACTTCCGTTGCGCCGTCGAAAATCGTAAATCGGCCAGCCGATTTACCCCGTGGTGTAACGGTAACACAGCGCCCTTTGGAGGCGTTATTCTTGGTTCGAATCCAAGCGGGGTAGCCACTCTCGTCAGACGTGATTCCATAGGTAAAACGGTTGATTTTGCGAGCGCGCAAGGATACGCATCAAAACGAACGAACATGCCATCTATTCGCCAAGTATTTGGCAAGCATTTCTCCGGCCATAGAACGGTGCTATTGGGCAGGCGGAACGGTTGGAAGTGTCGCCTTCACTTGAACCGCCGCATGATTTGTCAGCACGCTGAGGGTTAATGATCCCTGGCCAGAGGACGCTTCGTTCAATCCAAAAGTCCGGCGCGCAACAGTGTCGATTTTCTCTAGTTGCGCACTGCGGCTGAGAATTTCGTCCGCTTCCATTGCCTCAACGTGACCAATAACCCTTTCGCTGACGCCCGCCACTCGTTCACGGTAGCGCTCTCCGCGCTGTTGCATCACTGCCGCGATTGATTGCATCGGCGTGATTGCATTTGATTGCGGCAAAGCAGCGGCGTGTTTTGCTGCTTCAATTTGCTGCGTCCACCCTTCACGCTTTGCCCGAGCCAGCACGGTTCCCTCGGGGACATTCATTTTGCGCGCGATTTCTCTGAGGCCAATGCCTGCCGCGTATCCTGCTTTGATCTGCTGCCAGGCTTCTGTGGAGATGGAGGAAAGCATAGTTCCTTCGTACCACAATTTTCGCGCCGTGTCACACCGGTTACCAGCCGTTTGCTCATGAAAACGGCACTCGGCGAGGACCCATCTGCTCCTCCGCTTAAATTGCAGACGCCTTCACGTACCAATTTTTTGCCTTCTGATCGCAGTCGCATTTGATGGGGTGTGATGATCTTTATCGCGCGGGCTGAATGGCGGAAAGTGGCACGATGTAATCGGCCCCCGCATAACGAATGCGAGCAGCATCTCTTCCCTCACGACCGAGGAAAGTCATGCGGTGGCCTCCCGCCAAAGTGATAACACGAGAACCAACTTGGACAGGAACGTCCCGATTTAGGCTCACAGTTGCGCCAACTTTTAGGTCAAAAAAGTTCCCCGAGTCGGATGGGGAGCTCGCAGCGAGCGGAGAAGTGTGCCATAACCTGCGCGCGCAAATTCCGCCAGCTTCAGCAGGGCCTCAGAGAGCGAGCGCAACTGCTCACACCTACTTTTTGTAAACTTCCACCAAGCCAACACCTGTTCCGCCGTTTTTGCCGGACACAACCGCTGTGTAGTTGCCGTTGGTCAGTGTCGCAAGTATTGCAGATTCGAGATCGTTAGGAGGCGCCAAGCCACTGTTTTGAATCGCAGTCTGCTGCGTGTTTTTCCAGTTGTCATTGAAAGCCACGACATTGCCGTTGCCGTCTATGAGCGAGAGGGTGGGATCGGCTAACGCACCGCTGACTCCGAACTGCGTAAGCGTAGGTCCGAGCGCGCGGACAATAACCTGAACGCTACCATTCCCGCCGCTGGAGATGAAACCTCCAATCATCACATCATTAGCTGGGCCAACAAAGCCGCGAGTGGAAACGTTTGTCAGTTGTGAAAAAGTCGACGTAGCGAGGTCATACACCTCAACCAGACCGTTGCCGGTTGTGGAATTCTTTCCAGACATAATCGCGGTGTACGCACCTGGCTGCAGCGTTATCAGTATCGCCGATTCGAGTGAGTTCGATGGCCGATAATCTACCGGGCTCGTCGGGATCTGATTGGCATTTGCTGCACTCTGCCAATCGTCGTTAGTTGCGATCACCAACGTGGTGTTGTGAAGTTCAAGCACGGGGTTCTGGAGCGCATTTGGCACGCCGAAACTGGTAAGCGTCGGGCCGAGTCCTCGAACAATGACCTGCTTGGGATCGGTACCAGTCAGGATAAAACCGGCAATCAGAACTTGATTTCCCGTCTGCACTGAAGCGCGTGTCGAAATGTCGGCGACGATTCCAGTCGCCGGCTCAAACGCCAGGCCGACAGGGTTCCCTACCCCGGAGGCGAAGGTGCTCTTGGTTCCAGCTGGCGTGAATTTGAAGATCGTGTTGCTGCTAAAGTCCGCCTCAAACAGATTGCCCGAGCTATCAAAGGCCAGGCCGTCAGGGGAGCTCAGCCCGGAGGCGAAGGTGCTCTTAATTCCAGCCGGCGTGAATTTGAAGATTGTGCCGCTTTGGTCCGTCGCAAAAAGATTGCCCGCGCCGTCAAAGGCCAGGCCGACAGGGAAGCTTAGCCCGGAGGCGAAGGTGCTCTTGCTTCCAGCTGGCGTGAATTTGAAGATTGTGCCGCTCTGGTCGTCCGCCTCAAAGAGATTGCCCGATCTGTCAAAGGCCAGGCCGTTAGGGATGCTTAGCCCGGAGGCGAAGGTGCTCTTGGTTCCAGCTGGCGTGAATTTGAAGATCGTGCCGCTGCTAGCATCCGCCACAAAGAGGTTGCCCGCGGCGTCAAAGGCCAAACCGAAAGGGCCGCTTAACCCGGAGGCGAAGGTGGTCTTGGTTCCAGCTGGCGTGAATTTGAAAATCGTGCCGCTGCCACCGTCCGCCTCAAAAAGATCGCCGGATCTGTCAAAGGCCAAGTCCTCAGAGAGGCTTTGCCCGGAGGCGAAGGTGCTCTTGGTTCCAGTTGGCGTGAATTTGAAGATTGTGTGGCTGAAAAAGTCCGCCTCGTAGAGATCGCCCAGCGCAGCGAAACTGTTAACAGGAATCAGGGCAGCCGCCAGGCCGATTACGGTCACAAATAGATTCGTTATTCCACTTTTCATAGTTGTTCCTTTCGGGGTGCGGCTTAGCAAACGGTTAGTCTAGTTCCAGGAGAAACCGGGAACCATCCTCACGAGGCACGTTAACAATCGCCTCACTTCAGACTGACTCGGGGCTCCAGTTGGATCTGGAGATCGCGTTAAGCGGTGTCTCAGCGAAGATCCAGCCCCACGGGCTTATTCAGCCGTGCCGAAGATAAGTTGAAACGTCGGGTGACGTAATCAAACCAAGGATGAACCAGACCTAACGGATAACAAGTACAAAGTTACTCTTTTTATGTAGGATTATGTCCTATATCCCTATGCGCTTAACAAGACAAAGACACGACTAAGTGCGCTTACTGAATGCAGCGAGCACGGTCGCAATCTCCTCGCTGACACCGGTGATGCGCTCACGGTAGCGTTCTCCGCGCTCCTGCATAGTGGCGCATGGGCGCGGCACAGCAACCGCGCGGATATTCACCCTAGCCTCTACGCCAGTGAAGAAAACCGCGACTAACGCGATGAGAATAGATTGCCTCATTGACGCATTGTCCGAAACCGGCGGGAGTCTTGGCAAGCAGGAAGAAAGCGCCTCTTTCGAGCGTCGCGTTGCTTTTCGCTGGAGCTATTCGCTCGAAACCGGTTCAGATTTGGAATGAGCGCGCGAGTCATTCAGGTCCGGGGTCGGCGCTACACTATGGGGCCCGTATATGAGTTCTCATTCTCCGGAGCCGTGAATGAAGACTCGGTTCTGAATTGCAAAAAAGACCGCGTCTAACGTGAGCATACGAGATCGGTAAGTCCACCAACCACGTCGGGATTTATGGCCGATCTGCGAATGTCGCCAAAGGCAGGGGAGTCGGAGTCGCGAATGACGATGCATCCAAACTCTGAGCATTTGGAGTGACACCATTGCGCAGTCGTTGTTCCGCTTGGCGCGTTGCAATGACGAAATGATTATTGTCACCGTAATTCCGCCACGGACCCGGTGGCACATCGCGCACTTCGACAAATTGCCAGTCGGTCACGTCGATAGCAGCAAGTCCAAGGTAATCGCGAACGGCTGGCGAGACCTCGAGGCCGGCGCCATGATTCGCGTTCGGCTTTGGCCGCTCGGTTTGAAAAACGTATTGAAAATGATCATCCCGAAATGGGCCGCTATCCTCCCATTGGGCGTAGCATACCTCGCGCGCGCTCGATGAAGACACTCACACATTTCCTAGACACTCCTAAGCGGTCTGAAATTTCGGCTCTACTCAAGCCTTTACCCATCAATTCGACAACCTGTGACTCGCGGCGGCTCAACAAATCCTAATGCGCGATGAACTCATCGCGCACCTGGATGCTGACGCCTCTGATTTTGTGGGCGAACCGGGAAACCGGGTCATTGTGGAGCTAGCCCGCGGACACATTTCCATTCACACCCGCACGCAGCCTACGATCGCGCACGCGCACAGCTGTGCAAAACGATCTGCGGCTTCAGTTCGGCGACAAGATCGGTGATGTCACTGCGACGCCTTATTTGTCCGCTGTCTTCGGCGCGGCCGACTCGGCGAGTTTTTGAAAACGCGGATTATTGCGGAGCGGGTCGAACATCGGATCGAGCCGGAGCAACGCAGGAGTAAGAGGAGCGCCCGGACCGAGCGGCCCCGAATAAGATGTCGACAATAGCTTCTGCAAAGCGGCGATGGCGCGATCGGCTTCTCCTGTTTGCGCTGCCACCCGGGCGAAAAACTCAATCGAAGCGGGACCAACTACCGCATCTTTCTCAGTCGGGTTCACAGTCATGCCCCGCTCCGATAGGCTCAACGCGGCGGCCTTGTCACCAAGGCTCATATTAGTCAGAGCAAGATCGCCAAGGAGGATGTGATTTTCCGGTTGTTCTTTCAGGAACGATTCCAGTTCGCTGCGTGCCTGTCGCCAACTTTCCTGGGCAGCCGCATGATCGCTGCCGATTTCCTGCGTCCAGCCTAACCAAAATCTCAGTTCGCCAATGTAAAAACCCAGTGCTGGATCAGGTTTGGCCAGTAACTCCTTGAGTCGGGACGTAATTTGTGCAGGCTGGCGCTCCAGGATCGCTTGGTAAGCTTGTGTTTCCAATGCGTTCGTGTCGTCGGCCGCCGGTTGCACCGAGGCTAGGAGAGCGGAAGCCCGCGGCAAATCGCCCTCAGCTTGTGCGATCACTCCCTTTTCAATAATGGTATCCACGTCGTCCGGCGTAATATTTACGATCTGCTCAAGCTTCCGCCACGCTTCGGGGAAGAGACGACGATCCTTATAGGAGAGAGCGTGCTGGGTAAGCAGGGAAACATTCCGCGGGTCGAGCCGCTCGGCTTCGTTGAAGTACGACTCGCTCTGGTCCCACTGGCCTTGCTTCCGCGTAACATAGGCCAGCGATTCCGGAATCCGGCTGCTATTCGGCATGAGCGGGCGTGCTTCCTCAAAGTAACGCACAGCCGTGTCGTAGTCCTTCAGGCAGGCATAATAATAGAACCCTTTGGCCAAGATGGCCTCCCCTAGATTGGGCTGAAGACTGAGCGCGGTTTCGGCTGCCTGCCATGCCTCGTCACGCAGGGCAACCGTTGGTTGAAGAAACTGGGTGCGATACCCGCGCGCGTCCACGAACGACAGAAGCGCCCAAGCAAGAGCGAACTTCGGATCCAAACGCACGGCCTCTCTGAGATATTTCTGCGCGTTAAGAGCATTGGCAGTTGTGTTGGCCGTTTTGAGGCTATAAGCCAGCCCACGCAGGTAAGCATCGTAGGCCTCGGTATTGTCCGTCGGTTTCGCGGCGATGACTTGCTCTTCCTCACCGGTGAGTTTCGCCTGTAATTGATCGGCTATGGCTTTCGCCACCTCACTCTCGACCGAGAAGATGTCAGTCAGTTTGCGATCAAAGGTATCGGCCCAAAGATGGGAATCACTGGCTGCTTTGATTAACTGCACGTTTACGCGAACCGCATCGCCGCTCTTTTGCACACTTCCTTCCAGAATGTGGGCCACGCCAAGTTCCTTTGCGATGTCAGGCAGATTTGTGGGCGCGCTCTTGTAATGCTGTGTGGATGTGCGCGAGATCACTTACAGATCAGCGATCTTGGATAACCGGGTCAGGATCTCGTCCTGGATACCCTCAGCAAAGTAGGCGTTATCCGGATCGCGGCTCAGGTTTTCAAACGGCAGCACAGCGATGCTTTTCTCTGGTGGCAGTGTTGAATCGAGACCTGACCGAGGCGCCAGGCCATTGTGAGAAAAGAATAAGAATGCGGCTGCCATGGCAGAGCAAACCGCTGCGGCTGTCGCAGCAGCAAGCTTCGGGTTACGCTTCGACCAGCGCCAGGCCCGCACTGGCGGCGAAACGCGACGCGCAATGATCGGGCGGCCTTCCAGCCAGCATTCGAGATCAACAGCCAAATCGCCGGCCGAGCGATAGCGCGCCTGCGGCTCGCGCTCCAGGCAACGCGCGCAGATCGTCTCCAAGTCCCGATCGAATGCTGGAGCGAGCGATCGCAGTTTCGGCGCCGGCTTTTCACTGGCTTGTTGAATCACGGCCAGAGCATGTTCGCCCAGGAAAGGCGGACGCCCGGTGAACAGATCAAACAACAGTGCTCCAAGACTATAAACGTCGGCCGCTGGAGTAAGCTTGGCTGCCGGTCCTTTGGCCTGCTCGGGTGCAATGTAACCAGGTGTGCCGAAGATCGTGAGTGTGCGCGTGAGATCGGTACTGGCGTCGAGCCATTTGGCTAATCCGAAATCAGTCACGAATGGTTCGCCGTGACCGTCGAGCAGGACGTTTCCCGGCTTGAGATCGCGATGCAGAACCCCGTGCTCATGCGCGCATTGCACAGCACGCGCCACCTTGGCCATAAGCCGGACGCATTCGCGCGGTTCACCGCGCAAAGCAGGCCCGGCTTTTTGCAAGCTGCCCCCAGCCGCGTATTTCATGCTGAAGAAGGGCAGGCCGTCTTCGCCATGGCCGACTTCGTAGATGGGAAGAATATTCGGATGATCGAGACTGGCCGCCGCTTCAGCTTCACGCCTAAAACGTTCCAGCGTCTCGCGTGAATCGGCGTGATAGGACACCATTCGCTTGAGGGCGACGATCCGGCGCGAATGCCGCTGGCGCGCGCGATAAATTACGCCCATTCCGCCGCGTCCGATCTCCTCCAGAATCTCGTAATTGCCAACCCGCCAATGCGTGTCCCTCACTTCGTCTTCGGCGAGGATCGCTTCGAACGATTCGCGGGATGCCTCGCGATCACCATCGAGTCCCTCCCGCAGCGTGCAGCTCAAGCAAAGCCCATTGCCCAACCGCGTAGTCGCGCCGCACTGGCGGCACTTCGCCGGGGGTTCAATCACGTCCCCGACCGAATCGGACAGGCCGTGGAGATTCATCTTTTACCCACTAATGGATACGAATCGACACGAATATTGCACGGCATCTCTGTCAGATGTCAATTTAGACAATCACTGATTGCGCGGATGGCACGAATTGGGTAGCGCACGCGCCCTCGTGATCGCGAACTTTATTTTTACCAGCCGCTTCCGTCCCCAAGTCGCGCGGGATCACAGCGGGGCAGGCGAATAGACAGGAATTGGGGAAGCGATCCCGACGAAATCCACAAAACCTTTCGTTTCTTTAGCTTATTTCGTGGGCAGAATTGGCGTTTGCCGCGGCGAACGCCCTACAATGTATCTGTGTAATCTGCGTGATCCGTGGTTTGTGATAATTTTATTCGTGTTTATTCGTGTGACTTAGTGGTTACGCCGCCTCAGCGCCCGCGGCCAGCGTCGCGCACAGATGCCGAATTTCATCTTCTACATCGCTCGGATTTTCGACGGTCTGCGCGACTTCCTCGCGAATGAGCCAGCGATAACGACGCCGCAAATTGTGAAGTTGTTTTTTAACTGCCGCCTCTGTTATCGCCAAGGTAGTAGCCAGATTCTGATACGAAACATCTGCGCGATCCGTAGTAAGATAAAGGCTCAACGTCTCAAACAATCTGAGCCGACTTCTGCTTTGGCATTCCTCGCGCAGACGCCGAAGCGCTTGTTCGACTACTGTCGCAGCCCAACGCAGATCGAACAGTTGCTCGGGCGACCACGAATTGAGCGCTTGCGCCGAGATCGATAATTGTGACGGCGCTTCGGCCATCCAATCATCCCACGAGACGAGTTTTACGCCGCCGCCACGTTTGGATGCGCCCAGTTTCTCGGTGGCATGTCCCAGGAAATCTCGCAGCGCTTTCAGCAGCAGCGAACGGAAATGACCTCGGTCGCGATCGGCGCGCTGCAGAAGAGGTCCCTGGAGCAGGCTTGCGAAAAAATCCTGCGTGAGATCCTCTGCATCCTGGGTCGAGTAACCGCGACGGCAGATATAGGCGAAGATGGGCCGCCAATAGGTCTTGCATAACTCGCTCAAGGCATCGCGCGCCGCAGCGCTTTCTATTCCCGAATCGGCGCAGGAGAGCACCACGCTCCAGCGCGTTGTGTTGAACTGTCCCGGGCTATGTTCGCCCGTTCCTGCCACTTCGGTGGTCACGTACCGTCTATTTTCGTATTTCCCGAATTCCTTTGGCAAGGTTTTTCCTCAAGCATCAGAAAATTTCTAACCACGAATGGATACGAATAAACACGAATTTTTCAGACCTCGGACTTCCGGCCTCTGACTTCCATGAGTGTCAATTCGTGGTTAAGCCTTCGGTTGGGCTGGAGCCGCGTCTACTCATTCCGATTCCAAATCCGTTTAATCCGCGTAATCCGCGTTTAAAAATTCAGTCCCTGAAAAATTTTCGGGAACTTCATCCCGAATTTCCGGGAATGGGTAGCGAAGACCAAAAAACTACAAACTAAAAACCAAACAAAAAGGAATGACACCCATGAACACACAAATGAAGACACTCAAACCGACCCGCCGGTTTTTGCGCGGACTCCTCGTGTTCGTGCTCGCCCTTGGCTCACTCATTGCCCTTGGGGCTCGCGCCCAGAGCAATTATCCGGCACCCTACTATTTCAACACTTTCGCGGGCAATGCCTTCGGCGGAAACGGTACCGGAAGCCAGGCGATCTTCAACTACCCTGGTGCCACTGCCGTGGACGGCGCCGGCAATGTGTATGTTGCTGATACCTACAACTACACGGTGCGCAAGATTACGCCGACAGGGGTAGTCACCACGCTGGCAGGACTCGCTGACAACGATGGATCTACTGACGGAACAGGCAGTGGCGCTCGTTTCAGTTACTTGAATGGCATTGCTGCGGATAGCGCGGGCAATGTATACGTCACCGATTTCTCCAATACCATCCGCAAAATCACTCCTGCCGGTGTCGTGACCACGCTGGCTGGCACGCCCGGGGTCTACGGGAGCGCCGATGGGACCGGCAGTGCTGCGCAATTCTGGCAGCCCTGGGGAATTGCCGTGGATAGCGCCGGCAATCTCTACGTGGCGGATCAAGGTAACAGTACCATCCGAAAGATTACTCCCGCCGGAGTAGTTACAACCATTGCCGGTGCCGCGGGGGCGTTCGGCAGCGCGGATGGCAGCGCCAGCGCCGCGCGTTTTAATGCTCCCGCCGCCGTCGCGGTGGATAGCGCTGGCAATCTCTACGTCGCCGATACAGGTAACCAAACGATTCGTAAAATTACCTCCGCCGGAGTGGTAACCACGTTGGCTGGAACGGCGGGGATCGCCGGGAGCACCGATGGGACGGGCGGCGCCGCGCGCTTTTATATGCCCTATGCTCTCACGGTAGCCGGCACTACACTTTACGTGGCCGACACATTTAACAGCACAATTCGTAAAGTTACTTCAGGCGGAGTGGTCACCACTT
>WNGE01013847.1_pt1 | contig 10209 bp, 10 predicted proteins | sample 5400651 | NCBI WGS metagenome assembly WNGE01 (sample SAMN13153370, study PRJNA577476) | soil metagenome | isolation source: 60 cm soil or saprolite under grassland replicate 2 | place: USA:California | collected 2016-06-15
AGAAGATGCCGATCAGATGCCGACCGATGCCGACCGAGCCGGGACGCCCGCGGGCGTGTTCGGCGCCGAGCTGCGCTTCTACCGGACCCGGGCCGGGCTGTCCCAGAAGGACCTGGCCGCCAGGGCCACCGTCTCCCACGACGTGATCAGCAAGATCGAGACGGGGGAGCGGCCCCCGGCCGGGGACTTCCCGCCCCGCCTGGACGCGGTACCCGAGCTGGACACCAGCGGCGCCCTGACCCGCCTGTGGGACCACCTGAAGAAGGGCCAGAAGCAGCGCCTGTACGGCTGGTTCCAGCAGTGGGCCGACATCGAAGCCCAGGCCACGGTGCTGCGCTGGTACGAGCCGCTCGTCGTCCCCGGCCTGCTCCAAACCGAGGACTACGCCCGCGCGATCCTCAGCGCGAGACCCGACGGCAACCTGGACGACCTAGACGAGCAGGTAGCCGCCCGCCTGGCCCGCCAGGCAATCTTGGACCGAACGGCCTCGCCCCAGCTCTGGTGCATCCTCGACGAGGGCGTCCTGCACCGCGCCATCGGCGGCCCCAAGGTCATGCGCAGCCAGCACTACCGCCTCGCCGACGTAGCGGAGCACCCAAAGACCACGATCCAGGTCATCCGAACGGGCGGCGCCCACGCCGGCCTGCTCGGCGGGTTCATCATCGCCGATCTCGACAGCAAGCCCTCCGTGGCCTACCTGGAGACAGCAGCGCAGGGGCAGATCACCGACAGCCCTTCGGTGACAGGTCATGTAGCTCTTTCGTTCGATAGACTCCGGCCGGTCCAGTCCACGGCGAAACCCGCAGCCGCGTCGCCGGTCAGGACGTGCGGCTCGCCCACGATGCCGGCCAGCGACCGCAGCAGCGCGCCCGGAGGCGTCATCATGCGCTGGCCATGGTGTAGCGGCGCCAGCAGGTGAAGCCGAGCTGGGCGTACCAGTCCTCCAGATACGTGTACGCGCAGTAGCAGACCTCCGCGCCGCGGGCTGACAGCAGCTCGCAGGCACGGGCTACCATCGCCAGGCCGATCCCGCGCCTACGGGCCGCCGGGTCCACGCCCACGCACCCGAAGGCTCCCACGGCGCCCCGGATCAGCCCCCGCCACAGGAAGTCGTACTCGGCCGGGCCCTCCACCGTGCACGTCCCGACAATCTGCCCGTCAGCGCGGGCGACCAGGACCGTGCCAGAGAGCGTCAGCTGATGTTCGAAGAACGCCGTCCAGTTCGGGAAATGGCGCTCCTGCAGGGCAATAACCTGTGCCGCGTCGCCCTCAGTTGCAAGCTCGAAGCGCACCCCGCCACCGACACGGCTGAAGACCCACTCAGGCGCTCGGAACCGGGCAATGTCCGCGATCAGGTCGGCCATCTCGCCGGTCGGCTCGAAACCGTGCGCGTGCAGGAACGCCCAGCCGTCCGGCGCATCTTCAGGCACGCCCGGCCAGAAATCCGGACCTGCACCGCTGCCCGCGGACCAGGACTTCACTCCGCCGCCCAAGTTGCGCCGGGCCTCCGCGAGCAGCTCCGAGCCCAGGCCCGCCCGCCGGCATGCCGGGTCGACGAGAATGGCCGTCAGCTGCGCCCGTGTCTCTGCCCGCGCAACCGAGATATAACCGACCAGCGCACCGCCTACGACCATGACGAGCTGTTCCGTGCCGGCGGTCCTGGAGCGGAACCCCTCGGCGCTCACCGGCCATCGCTGCAGCGCACGAGCCCACAACGCGAGCACCGCTGGCTCGTCTTCGGCACGATAAGGGCGCAGCTGCCGCTCACCGAGTCCGCAGGACTGCCCTCGGGCCATGCCGCCAACTGTAGGACGTCCTCACCCAGCCAACCTGACCGCCGTCCCGCATCCCGCCGCAGTTTGATACCGAACGGGCCTACATCATCGCCCCGGCTCAGCTCACCGCACCACCTGTCGAGACGCTGTACCGCGATGTAATGCCGGCTGCCGCACCGAGCGCGGCAGCCGGCAAACGGCTGAATCAAGGCCCTACGACCGCGCCGTGGCCATCGCAGGGAGCCCTTCTGTCCGGTCGAGCGACGTGTCCGTTGCCACCGCCGCACGGCGACGGCCGACGGCCACCGCGGCGGCCGAACCGGCCAGCGACAACACCGCGGACACCACGAGCGCCGGCCGGTACCCGGCGACCACGCCCGCCGCTGAAGCCAGCGAGCCGTACGCGCTGAACACGGCGGTCACGATCGCCACCCCGAACGCCCCGCCGAACCGCCCCATGGTGTTGTTCACGCCGGAGGCGGTGCCCAGTTCACGCCGGAGGCGGTGCCCACCTCGGCCGGCGGCACCGCGCCGAGCGCCGCCGAGGCCGACGTGGGAATCGACATCGAGATGCCCACCCCGGCGATGAGCAGCGGCGCCACGAACTGCCCGTAGCCGCCGGCCGCCGAGGCGATCGCGGCGAACCACGCCAGCCCGCCCGCCTGCAGCGCCAGCCCGGTGACCAGCAGCGGCCGGGTGCCGATCCGGTCGGCGAACGCCCCGGCCAGCGGCGCGACGATCATGGGCGTCGCGGTCCACGGCAGCAGCCGCAGCCCGGTGGCCAGCGGTCCGTAGCCCAGCCCGAGCTGGAAGTACTCGGTGGTGAGGAACGCGGCGGAGAAGATCGCGCCTGACTGCAGGAACGTGGCGGCGTTGGCCGCGGTGAACGTCCGGCTGCGGAACAGGCGCAGCGGCACCATGGGGTCGGCGGCGCCCCGCTCGCGCAGGACGAACCCGGCCAGCAGCGCCGTGCCGCCCGCCAGCAGGGCGACGGTAAACCCGTCACCCCAACCGGATCCGCCGGCCCGGACCAGCCCCCACGTGAGCGCCAGCGATGCGCCGGCGATCAGCGGCAGCGCGGGCAGGTCGAGCCGCCGCGCCGGGCCGTGGCTTTCCGGTAGCAGCCGGGCGGCCGCGATCGCCGCGGCGAACCCGATCGGCACGTTGACCCAGAAGATCCAGTGCCAGGACAGCCCCTGCACGACGGCGCCGCCGACCAGCGGGCCGCCCGCCACGGCCAGCCCGGCGATGCCTCCCCAGATGCCGACCACGGCGCCGCGCTTGGCCGCCGGGAACGAACTGGTCAAGATGGTCAGGCTGAGCGGCGTGACGATCGCCGCGCCGACGCCCTGCACGGCCCGCGCGCCGATCAGCGTGGCCGCCGTCGGCGCCAGCGCGCAGGCCGCGGAGGCGGCGCTGAACAAGATCAGGCCCGCGACGTACACCCGGCGCCGGCCGAGCCGGTCACCGAGCGCGGACGCGGTGACGATGCCGGCGGCGAAGGTGAGGCCGTAGGCGTTGACCGTCCATTCCAGGGTGGCCACGCTGCCGCCGAGCTGAGCGTGGATCGCGGGCAGCGCGGTGATGACCACCAGCGCGTCCAGCGCGACCATGAAGAAGGCGACCGACGTCAGCAGCAAACTGACCGTCGGCCGACCGCGGGCGTTGGTGTCCATCGAAGACGCCTTTCTGGTCCGGTGCTGTAGCTCTCACCGTCCCTACGGCCCGAGACCGCTCGTTTCGACACCCGTCGGGAAATTTATGCCGAACGACCGTCGGCTCTCCGCGCCGCGAACCTAACTCGCTCCCCGCCGCGGCGGCCCTCCTGCGGTGCAGCTCGCGCTGCAGCGCCGCGTTGCCCATGGCCCGCTCGGCCCGCGCCCAGGCCGCCGACGCATCGGCCGCCAGGCCGGCTCGCTCCAGCAGGTCGGCGTGCGCCGCGTGCAGCGGTGCGTACCCGGTCAGCGCGCCGGAGGCGAGGACCGGTTCCAGGATCGCCAGCCCGGCGTGCGGGCCGTCGGCCATGCCGACCGCCACGGCCCGGTTGACCTCCACGACCGGGGACGGGGAAAGCCGGGCCAGCGTGCCGTACAGCGCCGCGATCTGCGGCCAGTCGGTCGCCTCGAAACCGTCCGCCGCCGCGTGCAGCGCCGCGATCGCCGCCTCGATCTGGTAGGGCCCCGGCCGGCGCCGGGCCACCGCGGCGTCCAGTATCGCGGTGCCCTCGGCGATCAGCGCCGCATCCCAGCGGGCCCGGTCCTGGTCCGCGAGCAGCACCGCCCCGCCGTCGGGATCCTGCCGCGCCGCCGCCCGGGAGTGGTGCAGCAGCATCAGCGCGACCAGGCCGGCGGTCTCGGTGTCCTCCGGCAGCAGCCGGTGCAGCAGCCGGCCCAGCCAGATCGCCTCCTCGCACAGGTCCGCGTGGATCAGCTGTTCGCCGCCGCTTGCCGCGTAACCCTCGTTGAACACCAGGTAGACGACCGCGTGTACGCCGTCGAGCCGCCCGGCCAGGGCGTCGGGGCCCGGCACCTCGAACCGGATCCCCGACTCGGAGATCTTCCGCTTGGCCCGCACCAGCCGCTGCGCGAGTGTCGCCTCGGGCAGCACGAACGCGGCGGCGATCTGCCGCGTGGTCAGCCCCGCGACGAACCGGAGCGTCAGCGCGACCCGGACCTCGAGCGCGAGGGCCGGATGGCAGCAGGCGAACACGAGCCCGAGCTGGTCATCGCCGCCCACCGTCACGGGGGGAGCCTCGCTGCCGGAGGCAGCGCCGGTGTCCGGGAACTGCTGCGGGTCGACCGCGATCGCCCGGTTGCCCCGGAGCTGGTCGACCGCCTTTCGCCATGCGGTCGTCATGAGCCAGCCGCCCGGGTTGGGCGGCGTGCCGTCCCGCGCCCACACCCGCGCCGCGGCCGCGAACGCCTCGGCCGCGGCGTCCTCGGCCGCCTGCAGGTCACCGAGCCGACGGGCCAGCGTGGCGACCACCGCGGACCACTCGTCCCGGTAGGCATGCTCCAGGACGCCCGCGACCGGATCCCCATCCGTGTCCACGAGCCTTAGTCAAACACGCATTATGGCCGACCGGGTCTCAGCCGAGCACGGCCTGCCAGGCCATGCCGGTGCGCACCGCGCGTACCTCGGCCGTGCCGGACGCGGCGTGCGGCATCCGCGCCGCCCAGTCCAGCGCCGTGTCCAGGTCGGGCACGTCGATCAGGAAGAATCCGCCCAGGTGCTCCTTGGTCTCCAGGAACGGCCCGTCGGTGAGCAGCCGTTGCCCGCCGCGGACCCGGACGCTGGTCGCGGTGTCCGTCTCGGCGAGCTGCTCCACGCCGAGCAGGATGCCAGCCTCCTTCACCGCCCTGGCGTAATCGACCCACGCCTCACGGGCTTCGGCGTACGGACGCTCGTTGGTGTCCGGGGCCGAGTAGATCAGCAGCGCGTACTTCATGGTGCCTCCTTGTGAGCCGGTCTACCCTACCTACGCGGGCATCTCGCCAGAATCGACACCGCCCTCGGAGATTAAGCTCGGCGCTCACCGAGGCCGCGGCGCTCGTCGATGAGGAGGCAAACGATCCGGTCGCTATGCGGAACGAGGCGCCGTTCCGCCGCCAGGAGTGAAGGGGCGGGTCTCCCTGAAAGCGGTAGGTATCGCGTTTCCGCGGAAACGGCTTGTGAAAGCGTGCACAAGGCGTCTCCGCGGAAACGCCCTGCCAGCAGCGCCCATCGGCGCGTTCAGGCCGCCGATAACGTCGTCGCGAACTCGGTCTCTTCGCCCATCGCTGCTTGCTCCCATCCCGGACACCGCGAGCATCCGCGGGTCGCCGTCGTCAACTGACGTCGCGGATATTGTGCTCGCTGAGATCCGGAGCGTGCCGCGCGACCGTGCGGTAGTCAACACCGTCGTGCAGGACGGTCAGGCCGTGATGAGCCGCCGTAGCTGCGATCATGAGGTCCACCGCCGAAGCGCTGCGGTGCTCGCCGGCCGTGGCCATGTGATGCTGGACCGAGGCAATCCAGCGCCCGGCGTTCTTCGGCACTGACACGTCGGGATACAGATCTCCGAACATCTCGGTGACCTCGTCGTACTCTGACCGGTTCCTCGCGCTGTACAGGAACTCCGTCCGCTGCGGGTAGCAGGAGCCGATGGCTTCGGCGTCCACGGCGTCGTACCACGCCTTCTGCAAGCCAGGATCAGCTAGCAGGCGGACAAGGCCCGAGGTGTCGAGCAGGTAGATCACCGGTTTTCTTTCTCGGCACGGTGCAGGCGCTCGGCGTCCTCGAGCGCCCCCCAGTGCCGCGCCCGCTCGAAGTGCCGGGCGATGCGTGCCGCGCGTTCCTGCTTCTCCGCGTAGAACTGCAAGGCCAGGTTGACTGCTTCCTTCTTGGTCTTCGCCCGGGACAGGGCCATGGCACGCTCGAGCGCATCGTCATCGATGTCAATCTGTGTCACGCTCATAAGTCACCACCCGGTTTGTTGATCATGTACAACATAACCAATGTTACCAACATTCCAGCCGTGCGCCACGCTCCGCCACCCTGGTGCCACCTTGGAACACGGCCCGGCGTCCCGGGCCGCCCCACAGCACAGACGGGTCCTCCAGCGGATCGCCATCCAGGACGAGCAGGTCGGCGACCGCGCCCGAACGGATCCTGCCCAAGTCGGCACGCCCAATCAGCTCCGCGTTGACCGAAGTGGCGGCCCTGAGCAAAGCCAGCGGGCCATCTACCTCGGCCTGCAGCCGCAGCCCGTGGAGCTGCTCGTCGTCCAGCGCGCCCATCAGGTCGGTCCCGAACCCGATCCGGACCCCCGCCTCGCGGGCCAGCCTGATCGCCGTCCGTCCCGCGTCGAGGACCTCGCGGTTCTTGGCCCGGGCCACCGGAGCCAGGCCGAGCTCGGCACCCCGCCGCTCCATCGCGTCGTAGGTGACCAGCGTCGGCACCAGGAACGCGCCTTGTTCGGCCATCACGGCGGCGGTCGGCGCGTCCAGTAGGTTCCCGTGCTCGATGGAACGGATCCCGTTGGCCACGGCCACCCGGATCGCCTCCGCCGAGTAGGCATGGGCGGCCACGTAACTGCCGCGGCGAGCCGCCTCCTCGGCGACGACGCGGATCTCCTCCGGCGAGTACTGCGGCACGCGGAGCGGATCCGACGGCGAGATAACCCCGCCCGAGGCCATGATCTTGATGGCGTGCGCGCCGCTGCGCAGGCGCTCGCGGGCCGCGCGGCGCAGCGCGTCAACGCCGTCGACCACCTCCGCCATGTGACCGCCGCCGAGGCAGCAGCCCAGCTCCGGCGGCCGCGGATCGCCATGGCCTCCGGTCTGGCTCAGCGCGGGCCCGCAGAACAGGTACCTGGGAGCAGCCGTCAGGCCCTCCCGGATCGCCTGGGCCAGCCCCGCGTCGCCGCCGCCCGGATCCCGAACTGTGGTGAACCCGCGGCCCAGCGCGCCGGCTAGCCGTTTCGCCCCGGCCAGGGCCAGGTAACTCAGCGGGCTGGTCTCGATCTCCAGCAGGCTGAGGCGGGCGCCGTAGGCGTGGAAGTGCGCGTCGATCAGGCCGGGGACGACCGTACGGCCGCGGCAGTCAATGATCCGGTCGCCCGGCCCGGGGCCCTCGGCGACCTCGGCGATCGTGCCCGCTGCGACCCGGACGCAACCTTCCCGCAGCTCAGCCGACACGCCGTCGAAGATCATCGCGTTGGCGAAGGCCGTGGTCTCCTCGGTCACCCCTACCTCGCCTCTGCGGGAGAACCGCAGCATTTCTTGAACTTCTTCCCGCTGCCGCAAGGGCACGGCGCATTGCGCCCCACCTTGACCCTTCGCGCGATGTTCCCGGCCGGCGGCACCGGCCTGGCGGCTGGGCGGAGCGGCTCATGCCGCAGTCGTTCGGCCTGCTCGCCGAACTGCCTGGCTTCGTCGGGTCGGCTGCTATCCTCGCACACCTCTTGCAGTCGCTCGGCGATGTAAACCCGGTCCCGGACACCGGGGACGCGGTAACCGCGGCGCAGCAGTTTCTCGGCCCGGACCAAGTCCGCCGGCCTGCCGGCCCCCGGCAGGTAACAGTCGGCCCAGCCGATCCAGCCCCAGCCCCACGCCGGATCGGCGTCCAGCCACGACCGGAACAGCTCCTCGGCCTTCTTGGTCATGCTCGCGTCGAAGTAGGCTCCGCCCAGCGCCCGGCGGCGGTTCTCGGTGAGCAACTGGTCTTCGCGCGGAAAGCGCCGGAATGATTCCTCGCAGAAGTCGATCAGGGACTGCCGTATCTCGTGGTTGTCCCGTCCGGCGTTCTCCAGCGCCATCTCGAGATCCTGGCTCCAGTTGAACAGCGACTGCGTCAGGGGAAAGCGGTCGTCGAACTCCTCGATGGAGCAGATGCCGGCGGCATCGCACAGCCGCAGCACGTCAGACCACGCATCCAGCCAGGTCATGACCGCCGCATGCGAATCGTTCTCCGCATCCCGGGCGTAGCCCGCCTGCATCTTGTCGTCCAGGAGTTCCAGGCCAGGCCGGTCCGGCCACCATCTCTGCCACAGGGCGAGCAAGCTGATCCAGACCCAGTCGACCGTCATATCGTCGAGTTGCAGCTTGTGCGTGATCGGCTTGGCCACCTCTTCGGCGGACAGCGCGCCCGCGCAGAGCCGCTCCACCCCGTCACGCTCGACGTCCAGGCCGAGATCCCGCAACTTCGCCAGCAGCTCATCGTCGCTCAGGGAGTCGGCCGAGGACCGCAGCGGCCTGCCATTGCGCACGAGCTCGAGTCGGACACCGTCCTTGTCGACCCGTTCCTGGCAGATCCGGTCGAGAGTGACCCACGACATGTTCACGCGTTCCTCCGGTAGTGTCCGTGCCAACTTACTCGCGGGATGTGAGCACTGCCTCGAATCGCTACCCTGACTCGGGTGGCAGCGAAAAAGCGGCGTTCCGGCCGGGGCAAAGTCCCCCGCCAGGGCATCAGCGGCAACCCGCAGCGGCGGGCCGAGCAACTGGCTCAGCGACGGCCGGCCATCGCGGACGAGCCGGATCTCTCCTCGCTGAGGGATCTGGCCTATGCCATGGCCGGCGGATCGAAGCCCAGTCCGTGGTGGGCCGAGTCCCATCAGCGGATTCTCGCCGCCGCCCGCGCCCTGACCTGGCCGTCCCGCCTCGTCGAGCTGGAGACGCAAACCAGCCGGATCGTAGGCGACGAGTTCTACGAGCGACTCAACTCCGAGTCGTCCGGGATGCATTCGTCCCAGTGGCTGCGCGCGCTGGCCGAGGAGACCGGAGCGGAATTGCGGGCGTCAGTGGCCGCCGGCACCGGCGACTGGCCGCAACTGTGGGCGCTGCTGTGCGGCCTGGCGTTGACAGTGCCGCCCGGCGACCCCCAGAGCGAGACCGCGAAGCTGGCCCGCGAGACCTTCCCCGACATCAAGGACCCCTACGAGACCGTGCTGGCCGAAGCGGCCCGGGCCGCCAAGCTGCTGGCCGACCGCGGCCTGACGGCCGGCCTCGAGCACCCCGCTGACGGCGCCCGCCCGGCCGGGAACCCCCTCATCGCGTGCGATGTGTACGGCAGCCGGTACCTGCTCGTAGCCCCGTTCGGCTACGACGGCGAAGCGCCGGACCACTGGTACGCCTGGGACATCGACTCGTGCTGGCTCCTCAACGTCGTGGGAGCCGGAGTGTTCGGTTCGGCGCTGGACGCGCTGTCCGAATGGCGGCACGCCGTCGGCCCCGCCGCCGGGACGGAACTGTCGCCAGCCGCGCCCGAGATGACCGCCCGCCTGCTGGCCCCCTGCCTGCGGACCGGCCCGATGGCGGAAATGCTGGAGGGATCTGAGCCCCGAGAACTGATCTGGGAGTACTACCGCCTCCGGCGCCGCGCCCACGCCCTCGTCCGCTCTGCCGACGTCCCGGCCGCCGCGGCCTCGTCTGGCGCCCACGACCCCGAGCCAGTACGCGAGGCGTTCCTGAGCTGGTACGCGGTCCGGCACGGCGATGTTCCGGAGGACACGGCCGACGCCGTGGGCACGATCCTCTATGAGTGGGGACCTGAGCCGCCGCCCGAGGAGCGCTCCCGCTATGCCTCCTCACCCCACCGGATCGAGATGACCGCCCGCCTGATCCGCGACGGCTACCTCCCCGACCACGCCAATGAGGCGCTCGGCCTCCTGCCGGAGTGGACCCAGTGGTGCATCGAGCAGAGCGGCCTCAGCGGCGACCTAGCGGCCCGCTCCCGCGCCGCCGCCCTAACCGAAGCCATGGCTCTCGTCGACGAAAAGACGAACGCCAGAGCCGCTCCGCGCGACGAGGCGCCGTTCCGCCGCCAGGAGTGAAGCGCTCAGCCCGCTAGGCCTCCGCTGAAACCTGACCGCCCGTACACCGCCCCGCCGTAATCTGAGCGCCGAACGAGTTTCGTCCCCGCCCCAGCTCACATCGACGCGCCTCATCTTCCG
>WNGE01009530.1_pt1 | contig 10208 bp, 9 predicted proteins | sample 5400651 | NCBI WGS metagenome assembly WNGE01 (sample SAMN13153370, study PRJNA577476) | soil metagenome | isolation source: 60 cm soil or saprolite under grassland replicate 2 | place: USA:California | collected 2016-06-15
GAAGGGGTCGCGGCGGCCTTGCGTCGCGCCCTGTCGGACAAGGAGGCGCTTCGGCCCGCGAGGCCCGCCTTCGATCCGGGCGCCGGATACGACAGCTGGGCCGAGGTGATCGCAATGGAGCCGCAACTGCGACCGCGTGCCGCGACGCACGCGGATGTGGACGTCGTCGTCCGACGACGCGGCTCTGCCGCGGATCCGGCGGCGTCGAATGCCGAATGGGTCGTGCTGCTCCGCGAGGGCGACGTCCCGGACGACGACCTCGTCGATACGCTCGTGAGCGCGCAGGCTGCATCCGGCGCCGATGTGGTCACGTGCGGCGTGCGGCTCCCGACAGGGATCCAGCACTTCTTCCTCGGTGAGCCTGGAGGCCTCGGGGTGGTCGCGAACCACTACGGAACAGTCGCACTGATCCGTCGCTCCTTGCTCACCGGCGAGCCGACGGCGTGGACAGGGCAAGGCGACCCTGACTGGCCGCTCCTCGCCGGACTGAGCATCGGTGGGGCACACGTCGTCTCGCTGCCGAGAGCGCTCGTCGCGCAACAGGCTCAGCCGGGTGACATCGAGCGTCATCCGGCCGATGCGCTGCTCGTCCTGGAGCAGTTCGAACACCACCTCCCGCGAGAGCTGCGCTCGCTGGCAAGGCTCGCCGGCGGCCTCGCTGCCTCGACCTCCGAGCATGCTCCTCGGCGAAGAAGGGTCGAGCATCTGCTCCGCCGTCTGTCGAGGCGATGACGTCGCGCCGGATCACGATCGTCACCAGCGAGCCGCTCGGCAGGCCTGGCACAGGTGGTGCGGGCACGGCCGACTCGCTGCTCGCCGTCGCTCTCGGCCGGCACGGGCATCAGGTCGAACTGCTCGTCGCAAGCGGCAGGGAGATCGGCACCCTCAGCCCGCGGTGGGGGCAAACCTACGCGTCAGCCGGTGTCGAGGTGCGCCTGCTCGACCGCCTTCCGGGCGTGCGGCCCCCGTATCTCGCTCCAACACTCGAGGTCTTCCGCGCGCTTCGTGACCGTCCGCCCGACGTCGTCGTCGTCAACGACTGGCGCGGCCTCGGCTACGCCTCGCTGCGGGCCCGGGAGGCCGGGCTGGCATTCCCGCAGACCGCCTTCGTCGTCCACTGCCACGGCCCGGCCAGAGTGCTCGCCGAGTTCGCCCAGAAGGTGCCGGACACGCTCGCGCGGTTCGGCGAGGAGATCACCGAACGAGCATCGCTCGAGCTGGCGGATGCAGTCGTCAGTCCCAGTCGGTGGCTGCTGGACTGGATGCGGGCGCACGACTGGCCTGTGCCTGGGTCCGCGGCGGTGATCCAGTACGTCCGCGAGTCCGCGGCGCTGAACGAGACACCTGTCCGCGCGCCGACCGGTCATGCGGTCCGCCGACTCGCCTTCTTCGGTCAGATCCGCGAGGGGAAGGGGGTCCGCATCTTCCTGGCGGCGCTGGATGCCCTCGAGTCCGACCTCCTCGACGGGGTCGAGATCGTCTTCCTCGGCAGCGAGACACCGCGCTGGACGGCCGAGCGAATCGCCGGCTCGGTCTCGGCCGGCCTGAAGGAACGCGTCGCGGCGATCGAGGTCAAGGCGCAGCTCGACCGGGAGGCGGCGCTCGAGGAGCTCCGCCGGCCGGGCACGCTGGCGGTCATGCCGTCGCTGCTGGACAACTCCCCGAACACGGTCTCGGAGTGCATCGAGCACGGAATCCCGTTCGTCGCGACGCGGACCGGAGGCATTCCCGAGCTCATCGCGGAGGAAGACCGCGACCGCGTCCTCTGCAGGCCCACGGTCGACGACCTGACCGCGGCGCTGAGACGGGCGCTGACGAGCCGGCCCGGCTTCGAGCCGGCCGGTCCCGCACGCGAGCCCGGCGTCGCGCTTGCCGCCTGGCTCGAGCTCGTCGAGACCGTCAGGCCTTCCCTGCCCACCAGATCCCCCGCTCCCACTCGAGTCGCCGTCATCGCGACGGGGAAGGACGGCGCGGGGCGCGCGCGGCGGCTCGCGGAACGCACGCGCTCGGTCGCCGTCGAGGTCGTCCCGGCCGAGTCACGCGGCGCCGGGCTCGAGCGCACGACCGCGGACTGGGTGGTCTTCCTCGACGACGACGACACGCCGGACGACGGCATGCTGGACACGCTCGCCGAAGCGCAAGCGGCATCCGGCGCCGACGTCGTCACCGCCGCCGTGCGACCGGCCGACGATCCGGACGGCGTCCAGCTGTTCCTCGGCAGCCCGGGCGCACTCGGACTCGCAGAGAACCAGTACGGCGTCCTCGGCCTGCTGCGTCGCGCGCTCCCAGCGGCCGACCCGCCCCCCAACGGCGCGGTCGACCCGGACTGGCCACTCTTCGCCCGACTCGCCGTGGCGAGGGCTCGGATCGTGTCGCTTCCGGAACCGCTCTCCACGCACGGCGGAACCCCCGGCCGTGTCGGCGACGTGCCCGGTGAAGGGCTAGCCGTCCTCCGCGCGTTCGAGGAGGGGTCCGGCGCAGCTTTCCCCGACCTGCCTCAGCTCGCCGCAACGCTGGCCGCGACGCTCGAGCGACGCATGGCCGCTCCGCTGGGTGCCCAGAGGCAGCCTGTCGCGCAGCGGCTGCGACGGCGCATCGCATCCCTGGTCCGCGCTCGGCGGCGGTCCCGCTAGGCTCGCTCATCCATGAAAGTCGTGATGACGCTGCTCGTGCGCGACGAGGCGGACATCGTCGAGGAGCACATCACCTTTCATTTGGCCGTGGGTGTCGACTTCATCATCGCCACCGACAACGCGTCGACTGACGGTACGACGGAGATACTGGAGACCTACGCCAAGGACGGACACGTCCATCGCGTCAGTCTTCCCGACGGTCCGTTTTCGCAGACCGAGGTGGTGACGCAGATGGCGCGCCTGGCCGCGACCCGCTTCGGAGCCGACTGGGTGGTCAACAGCGATGCCGACGAGTTCTGGTGGGCACGGAAGGGAACGCTCAAGGAGCTGCTCAACGCGGTGCCGCGTCGATTCGGCAGCGTCAGGGGAATGTGGCGCAACTTCGTTGCCCGGCCGGACCGCGCCGGATCCTTCGCGGAGCGGATGACGGTTCGCTCGCAAACGATGACCAGCGGACCCCACCCCTTCAACCCACACTTCAAGACGGTTCACCGCGCGTCTCCGGAGGTTGAAGTCGGCGGTGGGAATCACGATGTGATCGGCCGTGGCCTGACGCCGCTGTTCGGCTGGTACCCGATCGACATCTTGCACTTCCCCATCCGCTCGCTCGACCAGTTCGAGCGCAAATTCATGCGGTGGTGGCAGATCACGGCGGTCGACGGCGAAGCGTCGAATCCCTACTACAACCTCGTGCGGGACGCGCACCAAGAGGGGCGGATTGCGCAACTCTACGAGCCGTTCCTGGTCGACGACGAGCAACTTTCACGCGGATTGGCGGACGGGACATTGGTCGAGGACACGCGTCTCCGTGAGGCGCTGCGCTCGTTGCGACGTCAAGACACGGCGCACTTGGAGGTGCCCGAGTCCGAGGTCGACCGGGGGTATCTGGTCGAGCTTGGGTCCCTGGAGGACCACAGTCCCTTCGTGCGAGCGCAGCGAAGCATCGAGGCGTTGGAAGCGCGCGTGTCGCGATTGGAGAATGGCATTGCGACACGTACGTCGCGGCAGTGGCGCGCAAACGTCGCAAGACTCGCCCGTCGCACCGGCTCTCGTGGTTGACAGCCCCATAACCGTCACGTGAAGCTCGTCATGACGCTTCTCGTCCGCGACGAAGCAGACATCGTCGACGCTCAGATTGCGTTCCACCTGCACGCCGGCGTCGACTTCGTGATCGCGACCGATAACGGATCACACGACGGCACCACGGGGATCCTCCAGTCGTATGCCCGGGCCGGATACCTCCATCTCATCCATCAAGAGGGCGACGACATGAGACAGGTCGAGTGGGTTACGCGCATGGCGCGGCTCGCAGCGACCGAGTTCGGCGCCGATTGGGTCATCCACAGTGACGCGGACGAGTTCTGGTGCTCCCACGGCGCGCCGATCAAGACGGTCCTTGCCAAGGTGCCGGCGCGGTTCGACACCGTCAGGGCGCTCATGCGAAATTTCGTACCGCGCCCGCGCAACGCGGAGTTCTTCGCCGATCGCATGAACGTTCGTCTGGTGCCTGGTGAGGCGACGCGGCCGCGCCATCGGGTTCACCCGTTTCACGCCCAGGACAAGGTGCTTCATCGGGCGCATCCAGATGTGACCGTCAGCTCCGGCAACCACGACGCCTGGTGGGCATCGTCAGTCGATCTTCGCGGCTTCTGGCATTTCGAGGTCCTGCACTTCCCGATGCGTTCCGCCGCGCAGTGCGTAGAGAAGTGGCGCAACTACGTGCGCTACGGCTATTCCGGATACGACGTGCTCACGGACTTCGATGCGATCGAGTACTACGAGTCACTCCTCGTCGACGATGCCACACTCGCGCAAGGAATCGAGGCCGGTTCGTTCGTCATCGACAACCGACTTCGAGACGCGCTGCACGCGATTCGTAGAAGCGATCCCGACGATGAGCAGGTGACCTTTCTCTCACCGAAAGGATCCGAGCCGCTCTATCTCCCTCCTCTCACGACCTCAGATGCGGCGGCGCTCGCGGCCGACGCCTCGGCCGGCTCGGAGAGAGACGCCCTTGTCAAATCGGAGAGGAGAGTGCGCGACCTCGAGACCCGGCTTGCGGCGCTTGAGCGGTCGCTTGACCGCCGCTTCCGCGACGCTCTCCGTCACTTCGTTCGCCGGATCGCCCACCCGTGAACGAGACGTACACGTCGGAGTTCTTCGCCTGGGGGGTTGATCGGACGCGAAGTTCGGCCGAGGCGATCGTGCCGGTTGTCATGCAGCGCGTGAGCCCGCGGAGCGTGGTCGACTTTGGCTGTGGGCTCGGTGTCTGGCTCGAGACGTTCGCACTTCACGGGGTCGACGACTACGTCGGCGTCGACGGCCCGTGGGTGCCACGAGACGCGTTGCACTTTCGGCACGAGCGATTTGTCCCTGCGCGCCTCGACAGACCGCTCGATCTCGGCCGCCAATTCGAGCTTGCAGTCGCACTCGAGGTTGCAGAGCATTTGCCTGAGCACCGTGCAAAAGGGTTCGTGCGAAACGTCATCGAGCACGCGCCGTGCGTCCTCTTTTCCGCGGCCATTCCACACCAGGGCGGGACGGATCACATCAACGAGCAGTGGCCGGATTACTGGGCGGAGCGATTCGCTGCGCACGGCTATGCGGTTGTCGACGGGATTCGTCCGCTCATCTGGTCGAACCCCGCTGTCCTTCCCTTCTACCGGCAGAACGTCGTCATGTTTGCGACGCCGGAATTCATCGCCGCGCGGCCGCTCCTGGCACGGGATCGCGAACGTACGGTGGACGGGCAGCTGTCGCTCGTGCACCCGGATTTGATGCTGTCGATGGCGGCGCATCCGCGCGACCACGTGCGGCGTCCGTCTGCGCGAGAACTGATGCTCGGTGAGCTCCTTACGGCGTTGCCGACGGTCGTGGCGCGTTCTCTGCGGTGGCGACTCGGCCGCTTTACCAGGCTGACCAGCCGCCATCCGCGACGAGGTTCGCGCCGGTGACATAGGACGACGCGTCCGAGGCGAGGAAGACGACCGGGCCGACGACCTCGCGCACGTCGGCCATCCGCCCCAGCGGCATCCGCGCGTTGTACGCATCGAGGAACTCCTGCGGCTGGTCGTTCCAGACGCCGGCGAGGGTCAGCGTGTTCACGCGCACGCCACTCCTCGCCCAGTAGGTGGCGAGGTAGCGCGTGAGGTTGTAGAGCGCCGACTTGGAGACGGAGTACGCGACCGGCTTGAAGAACGTCCCGCCCTCGCGGCGGCGGAAGTCGTAGACGTCTTGGACGGGCGAGAGCATCCCGTAGATCGAGGAGACGTTGACGATCGAGCCGCGCCCTTCCGCCGCCATGCGCCCGCCAATCGCCTGGCAGCAGAGGAACGTCCCCTTGACGTTCACGTCCATCACCTGGTCGAAGGACTCCTCCGGATAGGACTCGAACGGCCCGACCTCCTCCGGCGGCGCGTCCGGCGGCGAGTCGAGCGCGGCGGCGTTGACGAGGACGTGCGGGACGCCCCATTCGCGGGCGATCTCGTCGGTGGCCTCCTCGATCGCGCCGCGGTCGGTCACGTCGACGCGGAACCGGTCGGCCTCGAGGTCGAAGACGGCGACGCGCGCGCCGCGCTCCTCGAGGCCGCGCACGATCTCGGCGCCGAGCTGTCCCGCGCCGCCGGTGACGACGGCGACGCGGCCTTGCAGGGAGAACAGGTCTTCGGTCACGACTGCTGGGCCTCCCAGACACCGTCGCAGAACTCGCGTACGCAGCCGGCACCTCCCGGCCGCGACAGCACCCAACGCGCGAGCGGCTTCACCTCCGGCCAGGCGTCGGCCGGGACGACGGGCACGCCGACGGCGCGCAGGCACTCCGCGTCGTTGACGTCATTGCCCACATAGGCAACGGCCTCCAGCGGGACACCCGCCGCCTCCGTCCGCTCCAGCACGACGGCCAGCTTGTCCTCGACGCCCTGCACACAATCGACGCGCAGCTTCTCCGCGCGAGCGCCCACGATCGGATTCGGCTCGGTGGAGACGATCAGGTACCGGACGCCGACCTCGTCGAGGCGGCGAAGGCCGAGCCCGTCGCTGCGCGTGAAGGCCAGCATCTCCTCACCCCGCTCGTTCACCCAGACGCGGTTGTCCGTGAAGACGCCGTCGAAGTCGAACACGGTGAACCGCACCCGCTCGAGCAGCGGCCGTAGTTCCGTCACCGCCGGGCGGCCGCGTGCGCTCCGGCGTGCTCCGGGATGGGCTCCACGTCGTCGAAGGTGAGGAAGTCCTCGAGCGCGACGGGGCGGCGCAACCGCCTCCCGACGAGGCGGTCGAGCTCGTAGGGAGGCAGACCGCCGTCGGCAGGCGACTTGATCGCGATGTCGTCCTCCGTCAGGACGTGGCCCAGCTCCAGTTCGCGCGCCGCCACGAGCTTCTTCCCCATCTTCTCGAGCGGCTTCTGCTCGACCGTCAGCGGCCGCTTGACGCCGTCCCCCAGCGCCTCGGGAACGCGATGCAGGTCGCGGACGAGCCGCCGCAGCCCCTCCGGCATCAGCGAGAAGGCGTGATCGGTGCCCTTCAACGCGTGGTCGAGCGTGAAGTGCTTCTCGATCACGCGGGCGCCGAGCATGTAGGCGACGAGCGCCATCGCGATCCCGTTCTGGTGGTCGGAGAGACCGATCACGAGCTCGGGGAACCGCTCGCGCAGCCCGGTGATCACCTTCAGGTTCAGGTCCTCGGCCGCCGCGGGGTACGCGGCGGTGCACTGGAGGACGGCGAGCTGCCGGTTCAGCGGCAGGATCGTGTCGACGGCCCGCTCGACGTCGGCGAGCTCGCCCCCGCCGGTCGAGAGGAAGATTGGCTTGCCGAGCGACGCGACATAGCGCTGGAGCGGCGTGTTCTTCAGGTCGCCCGACGCGAACTTGAACGCGGTCAGATCGAGCCCGGCGAGGAACTCCGCGCTCGGCCCGTCGAACGCCGCGGCGACGAATCCGATCTCCAGCTCGCGCGCGTACGCGCGAAGCTCCATCCACTCGTCTTGACCGAGCTCGAGCGCCTCGCGGTGGGCGCCGTACGTCGGGCCGAAGCTGTTCTCGTTGTCGTAGGGGGCGTCGTAGAACTCGCGCGTGAAGAGCGTGCGGTTGTCGCGCTTCTGGAACTTGACCGCGTCGGCGCCGCACTCCTTCGCGGCGTGGATCAGCTGCTTCGCCTTGTCCACGTCCCCCTGATGGTTGTGGCCGATCTCGGCGATGACGTAGCAGTCGCTGCCGTCGTGGATCTCGAAGCCGTCGACCTGGAGGCGGCGCTCGCTCATCCGCGAGATGCTAGTCAGCCTCGCCCCCAGCCGTGGTCGTGGCCGTCGCCCGCAGGCGCGCCAGATCCGCGTCGACCATGAGATGCACGAGTCCCGTGAAATCGACCTCCGGCTTCCAGCCGAGGCACTCGCGGGCCCTGGACGCCTCGCCGACGAGCCGGTGCAGCTCGGCCAAGCCTCGCTGCAGAGCTGAATCGACACGGACATGCTCCTGCCAGTCGAGCCCGACGTAGGCGAACGCACACTGGACGAGCTCGCGGACAGAATGACCCTGGCCCGACGAGACGACGTAATCGTCCGGGTCCTCCTGCTGGAGCATTAGCCACATCGCGCGAACGTAGTCGCCGGCGTAGCCCCAGTCCCGGCGCGCGTCGAGATCGCCGAGCACGAGCTCGCGCTCGAGCCCGAGCGCGATCGCGGCGGCCGCGTGAGCGACCTTCCGCGAGACGAACTCGAGCGGACGGCGCGGCGACTCATGGTTGTAGAGGATCCCCGAGCAGGCGAAGAGGCCGTAGCGGCGGCGATACGACCCGACGATGTAGTGGGCGTACGCCTTGGCGACGCCGTACGGCGTCACCGGCGCGAGCGGCGTGTCCTCGGTCTGAGGCGTCTCGCGGGGCTCGCCGAAGATCTCGCTCGAGGACGCCTGGTAGAAGCGGATCGAGGGGTCGACCGCGCGGATCGCCTCGAGCACCGAGGTCGCTCCGACCGCGGCGAACTCAGCGGTCTCGACCGGGTGGTCCCAGGAGGCCGGCACGAACGAGGGCGCGGCGAGGTTGTAGATCTCCCGCGGCCGTGAAGCCTCGATCGCGGCCTCGAGCGAGCGCTGGTCGAGCAGATCGGCCTCGACCAGCTCGACCCGATTGGCGATCGGCGCGACGTTTGCGTACGGCGCCGCTCCGGGACGGACGACACCCACGACCTCGTACCCACGCTCGAGCAGGAGCTCGGCGAGGAACGACCCGTCCTGGCCGCCGATCCCCGTGATGAGCGCCCGGCTCATCGGGCCATTGTCCCCAACGCCTCGCCGTAGACGGCGAGCGTGGCGTCGGTCACCGCCGCCCAGGAGAAGTGCGTGCGGGCGCGCTCGCGACCTGCGGCGCCGAGACGGCGGCGAAGCTCGCGGTCGGCGAGCAGCCGCTCGAGCGCGGCACGCAGAGCGGCGACGTCGCGCGGCGGGACGAGGTAGCCGGTCTCTCCGTCGACGACCAGGTCGCGAAGACCGCCGACGTCGCCGGCCACGACTGGCCGGCCGTGCGCCATCGCCTCCAGGCACGCCACGCCGAACCCCTCCCGGCGCGACGGGCACGCGACCACGGCGGCGCGCGCGTAGAGAGCGTCCAGCTCGTCGTGAGGCACGAAGCCGCGGGCGCCCGGCACGCGTGACCGCAGGGGCCCGTCGCCTGCTACCACGAGGTTCATCCCGTCTGCCGCGGCCACGAGCTCGAGCACGCCCTTTTCCTCGGAGAGACGACCGGCGTAGAGGACCTCCGGTGGCTCGGCTTCCTCACCCACCTCGGCCGGAAGCTCGACGCCGCTCGGGATCACGCGAACGTCGGCCGCGCCGAGACCGCGCGCCGCCGCCGCCAGCTCCGTCGAGGCGGCGATCACGAGGCGGGCGCGCCGCAGGATCCGGCGCGCGACAGATGGGGCACGCCGCGCCAGCTCGAGGTCCGTCCCCCAGACCTGGAGCACGAACGGCCGACCGGTGCGCGCCGCAACCCAGCCGGACGGCAACCAGTGCGCGTGGAAGAGATCCGCCTCGACCCGCCGCGCAGCGCGCGCGAAGCCGGCCAGCATCACCGGCACGAGCGGGGCGAGCCACGGCCGGGCCCGCAGATTCTCCGCGATCCCGTGCCCGTAGGCGATCCCGAAGTGGCGGAAATCCTGCGGCGAGACGACCTCGACCTCGATTCGCTCGCACAGCCGCTCGACGGCGTCGACGACGAACCTCCCCGCGGCGTCGCCCGGAAAGCGCGGGTACGACGTCGTCAGGACCGCGACCTTCACCGGCGCAACGGCCGTCCGAAGGCGACCGGCAGCGCCAGGACGAGCACGGCGAATGCGTAGAAGTAATAGAACTGCATCGTCAGGTAGAAGGCGTTTGCGGCCATCGTCCCGAGCAACGCAGCCGTCAGGCCCCACGCCAGCGGCCGGACGCGCGCGGCGAGCTCAGCCCCCTCCGCGGCGAGCCGTCGGCCGAGGGCGCGTGCCGCACGCAAGCGCACGAACAGGTAGCGGAGGAAGAGCGCGAAGGCGAGCGTCCCGACGAGCCCCGTCTCGACGATCAGCGCGACGTAGAACGAGTGCGGCCCCCAGTT
>WNGE01009531.1_pt1 | contig 10208 bp, 10 predicted proteins | sample 5400651 | NCBI WGS metagenome assembly WNGE01 (sample SAMN13153370, study PRJNA577476) | soil metagenome | isolation source: 60 cm soil or saprolite under grassland replicate 2 | place: USA:California | collected 2016-06-15
TGAGATCTACGGAGTCATCAACGCCGACATCCGCAAGCCCTACGACGTGCGCGAGGTGATCGCGCGCATCGTCGACGGCAGCGAGCTCGACGAATTCAAGGCGCGCTACGGCGCGACGCTCGTGACCGGGTTCGCACGTCTCTGGGGCTATCCGATAGGTATCATTGCGAACAACGGCGTTTTATATTCGGAATCGGCGCAGAAGGCCGCCCACTTCATCGAGCTCTGCACCCAGCGCGGATTGCCGCTCGTGTTCCTGCAGAACATAACGGGATTCATGGTCGGCCAGAAATACGAGGCCGGCGGCATCGCCAAGGACGGCGCCAAGATGGTCACCGCGGTTTCCTGCGCCAAAGTGCCGAAGTTCACGGTGATCATCGGCGGATCGTACGGCGCCGGCAACTATGGGATGTGCGGACGCGCCTTCGGCCCGCGCTTCCTGTGGATGTGGCCGAATGCGCGCATCTCGGTGATGGGCGGCGAGCAGGCCGCGACCGTGCTGGCGACGATCCGGCGCGACGCGATCGAAGCGAAGGGAGGCGCGTGGAGCGCCGACGAGGAAGCGGCTTTCAAAGCGCCGCTGCGCGCGCAGTACGAACGCGAAGGGCATCCGTATTACGCCAGCGCGCGCTTGTGGGACGACGGGGTGATCGATCCCGCCGATACCCGCCGGGTACTGGGGCTGGCGATCTCCGCCGCGCTCAACCGCTTCATCGAACCCACGCGCTTCGGCGTGTTCCGGATGTAGGAAAACATGGCTAAGGCCAGCACAGGCAAGAACAAGGCCGCGGGCGGCAAGCGCGGTGCGCCCGCGAATCGGGCGAGCATGAGCTACGAGACGATCGACGTCGCCGTACGCAACGCGGTCGCGATCGTCGTGCTCAACCGGCCCGACGTGCACAACGCGTTCAACGAAACGCTGATCTCCGAGCTCACCGCGGCACTGCGCGCCATGGACAGCGACCCGGAGGTGCGGGCGGTCGTGCTGGCTGGAGCCGGCGAGAGCTTCTGCGCCGGTGCCGATCTTAACTGGATGCAAAAGATGGCCGCTTTCAACCGGGCGCAGAATCTCGCCGATGCGCGCTCGCTCGCGGCGATGCTTGCGACGCTCGATACGCTGTCGAAGCCGACGATCGCCCGCGTACACGGCGCAATCTTCGGAGGCGGCGTGGGTCTGGTCGCTTGTTGCGATATCGCGATCGGAACGCAAGACGCGGTGTTTTCGTTTTCCGAGGCGAGGCTCGGCCTGATTCCGGCGACGATCAGCCCGTATGTGATCGCGGCGATCGGCGTGCGCGCGGCGCGGCGCTATTTCCTCTCCGCCGAGCGATTCACCGCCGCGGAAGCCTATCGCCTCGGGCTGCTCCACGATCTTGCGTTGCCCGAAGAGCTCGATGCGCGCGTCAACGAGCTTCTGGGCACGCTGCTGACCGCCGGCCCGCGTGCGCAGGCCGAATGCAAGTTGCTGCTGCGCGCCATCGCGAAGCGGCCGGTCGACGCCGACCTGATCGCCGACACCGCGCAGCGCATTGCGCGCGTTCGCAGCTCGCCGGAAGGCAGGGAGGGCATCGCTGCCTTCCTCGCCAAGCGCAAGGCGGCGTGGGTACCGCGCGGCGAGTAGACGATACCGAAGCGCGGGCATGGAGCATCTCGACACCTGGCAGTTGATCGCTCTCGCCGCCGCACTGGGCTGGGCGAGCGGAATTCGACTCTATGCGGTGCTTTTCATCGTCGGCGCGCTGGGCTATCTCGATTGGTTCGACCTGCCTGCCCACCTGCGCGTGCTTTCGCACCCGCTCGTGCTCGCTGCATCCGGCTTCATGCTGTTCGTCGAGTTCTTCGTCGACAAGATCCCCGGCGTGGACACGCTGTGGGACCTCGCGCATACGCTGGTGCGAATCCCCGCGGGAGCGGCGCTCGCGGCGAGCGTGTTCGGCGATTCGCCGCCGGCGTGGACTCTCGCGGCGGCGATCGTCGGCGGAACGCTCGCGGCCAGCAGCCATTTCACCAAGGCCGGCGCGAGGATGGCGATCAACACCTCGCCCGAGCCGTTCTCTAACTGGGCGGCGTCCTTCGGCGAAGACCTGCTAGTCGGCGTGCTCATCTATCTCGCGCTGGCGCACCCGATCGTCTTCCTGGTCGTCCTCGGATTGCTGCTCGCACTGACGGTGTGGTTGCTGCCGAAGCTGTGGCGATTCTTGCGCGGCTTCGTCGAAAGGCTGCTGCGCTGGTTCGGGCGCCCGGCTTCGCCCGACGGGCCCGAGTCGCAGAGACCAGGCGATGTTTGACAAGATCCTGGTCGCTAATCGCGGCGAGATCGCCTGCCGCATCGCGCGGACCGCGCGGCGCATGGCGATCCGCACCGTGGCGGTATATTCGGACGCCGACGCCGACGCGATGCACGTCGCCGCTTGCGACGAAGCGCATCGGCTAGGGCCGGCGCCACCGCGCGAGAGCTACCTCAACGCCCAGGCGATCATCGCGATCGCCCAATCGTCCGGAGCGCAGGCCATTCACCCGGGCTACGGCTTCCTGTCGGAGAACGCGGAATTCGCGTCGGCAGTCGCCAGCGCCGGCTTGCGCTTCATCGGTCCGCCGCCTGCCGCGATCCGTGCCATGGGATTGAAGGCCGAGGCCAAGACGATCATGGGCAAGGCCGGCGTGCCCTTGATTCCCGGGTATCACGGCAAGAGCCAGGACGACGCGCTGCTGCTTGCTCAAGCCGACGCGATCGGGTATCCGGTGCTCGTCAAGGCTTCCGCCGGAGGCGGCGGCAAGGGGATGCGCATCGTCGAGCGGCACGACGCGTTCGCCACCGCTTTGGCCTCAGCGCGGCGCGAAGCAAAAGCGAGCTTCGGCGACGATACCGTTCTGCTCGAGAAGTATCTGCAAGAGCCACGGCACATCGAGATCCAGGTATTCGCGGACATGCTCGGCTACTGCGTGCATCTGTTCGAGCGCGACTGCTCGGTGCAGCGCCGGCATCAGAAAGTCCTCGAAGAAGCGCCTGCCCCGGGCATGACCTCTGACCGCCGTGGCCGGATGGGAGCGGCCGCGGTCGCGGCCGCCAAGGCGATCGGCTACGTCGGTGCCGGCACCGTGGAGTTCATCGTCACTCAGGACGGGACGTTCTACTTCATGGAAATGAACACCCGGCTGCAAGTCGAGCATCCGGTGACGGAAATGATCACCGGTCTCGACTTGGTCGAATGGCAGCTTCGCGTCGCCGCCGGCGAGCCGCTGCCGCTTGCGCAGGAAGACGTCGCCATGCGCGGTCACGCAATCGAAGCACGCATCTATGCCGAGGATCCCGAGCGCGACTTCCTGCCTTCGATCGGAACCATCGCGCACCTGCGCACGCCACAGACCTCCGCCGCAGTCCGCATCGATACCGGCGTACGCGAAGCCGACGCGATCAGCCGGTTCTACGATCCGATGATCGCGAAGCTTATCGCCTGGGGCGAGGATCGGCCCTCGGCGCTGCGTCGCCTCAAGTCGGCGCTCGCCGACTATCGGGTCGTCGGTGTCGCCACCAACGTTGCGTTCCTGCAGCGGGTCGTCGCCCACGAGGCATTTGCCGGCGCCCGACTCGATACCGGCCTGATCGACCGCCACCGCGCGGCGCTTTTCCCCCCGCCGTCTCCTCCTTCGGCGCGCGTGCTCGCGCTCGCCGCGCTGGGCGAGCTCGTGCGTATGCGCGAAGACGCCGCGGCATGGGCGCGCGCCTCCGCCGACCCCTGGTCGCCATGGCAGGTCCTCGACACCTGGTGGCCCAACAGCGACGAGTACGCACTCGCGCTTTGCTTCGAGGCAGCTGGCGGCGAACACTGGGTACGCGTCCGCACGCGAAGCGATGCGGTCTCGCTCACGATCGGCGAGCGTGATTGCGTGGCAAGCGTCGCCCGCGCCGGCGATGGGCTGCGCGTCCAGCTCGACGGCATGGAAATCGCGGCCGACGTCGTGGCGCGAGGAGAAGACCGTTACGTATTCTGCGCGGGCGAATCGTACCGGATGCGGCTCGTCGACCCGTTGGCGCATTCGGGTGAGGAGGAACCGCATCCCGGGCACCTCATGGCGCCGATGTCGGGCACGGTCGTTGCCGTGTTGGTCAAGCCCGGCGAGACGGTATCTAAAGGCGCGGCACTCCTGATACTCGAGGCGATGAAAATGGAGCACACGATCACGGCACCGGCAGCCGGGACGGTCAGTGCGGTCAACTACCGCGCCGGCGATCAGGTGGCGGAAGGCGCGGATCTGATCGACCTCGACGCGCACTCCGGCGTCTGAACGCGTCGCTTGAGGCTCCTTTTCTACACCGCGGGAAGCAACGCTGAGTCGTGGCTTGAGGCGCTGCGGCGCGCGCTTCCGGAGGCGCGCATCGATGGCTGGCCCTCGGCGGTCGCCGGCGAGGCGGACTATGCGCTGGTATGGAAGCCGCCGGTGGAACTGCTGCGTGCACTCGGACAGGTCAAGGCGATCTTCAATCTGGGCGCGGGGGTCGACTCGGTGCCTGACGTATTCGCGCTGCCGCCGGACGTTCGTCTCGTCCGGCTCGAAGATGCCGGGATGGCGGAGCAGATGGCCGAGTATGTGTGCCATGCGGTGCTGCGCCGCTATCGCGAATTCGACGCTTATGCGGAACAGCAACGGCTTTCCGAGTGGCGGCAACGGCCGCGGCGGCCCAAGAGCGAGTTCATCGTCGGGATTCTCGGGTTGGGTGTCTTGGGGACCGCGGTTGCGACGGCGCTCGGGCCGTTCGGATTCCCGCTTCGCGCGTGGAGCCGCACGCACAAGCTGCTTTCGGGCGTTGCGACATCGACCGGCATGTCCGAGCTCGATGGCTTCCTTGCCGGCGTGCGCCTATTGGTCTGCCTGCTGCCGCTGACCAGCCAGACGCGGGTCTGCTCGACAGGGCGCGCCTGTCGCGATTGCCGCAGGGGGCGTATGTGGTCAATGTTTCGCGTGGCGGGCTCTTAATCGATGACGATCTGCTCGCGCTGCTCGACAACGATCGACTCGCCGGCGCGACGCTCGACGTTTTCCGCGACGAGCCTCTGCCGGCGGAGCATCGTTTCTGGCATCATCCTCGAGTCACGCTGACGCCACACGTGTCGGCGGTCACGCTCGTCGAGGAATCGGTCGCGCAGATCGCGGCCAAGATCCGCTGTCTCGAGGCAGGGCGGCCGATCACCGGCGTCGTCGGTCGCGAACATGGATATTGAAGCCGCCAGAATGATCGATGACATGACCGCCGGTCCGCACGGGATGAAGCTGCCGCAGCGCGTACGCATGGTCGAAGTCGGTCCGCGCGACGGTCTGCAGAACGAGCAAGCGAAGGTGCCCACAGGGGTCAAGGTCGGACTGATCGATCGCCTGAGCGCTGCCGGGCTGCCGGCCATCGAAGCGGCGAGCTTCGTCTCGCCGAAGTGGGTGCCGCAGATGGCGGACGGTGCGGAGGTCATGGCCGCGATCAAGCGCAGGCCCGGCGTCCGCTATCCCGTGCTCACGCCGAACCTCAAGGGGTTCGAAGCGGCGCTTGCCGCCGGCTGCGACGAAGTGGCGGTATTCGTCGCGGCGTCGGAGACTTTCTCCCGCAAGAACATCAACTGCTCGATCGCGGAGAGCCTCGAGCGCGCACAGCCGGTGCTCGCCGCGGCCAAGGCGCACCGCGTTCGCGTTCGCGGCTACATCTCCTGCGTGCTCGACTGCCCTTACGAAGGCGAGATCGCTCCCGAGCGCGTGCGCGATGTCGCGGGTGCTCTGAAAGCGCTGGGGTGTTACGAGATTTCGCTCGGAGACACGATCGGCACCGGTACGCCCGGCAGGACGCAAAGGCTCGTATCGACCGTCGCCGACGTGGTGCCGATCGCCGAGCAGGCCGGGCATTTTCACGACACCTACGGTCAGGCGCTGGCGAACGTCTACGCGGCACTGGAGCTCGGGGTCGCGACTTTCGACAGCTCCGTCGCCGGACTCGGCGGCTGTCCTTATGCCAAGGGCGCGACGGGCAACGTCGCCAGTGAAGACCTGCTCTATCTGCTCGACGGGCTCGGCATCGAGACCGGTATCGACATGACGCGGCTGCGCATGGCCGGGCAGTTCATTGCCGATTTTCTCGGTCGGCCGACCACCTCGCGCGTCGCGCGGGCGCTCGACGTCAAGAATCCGCTGGCCGCTTAGGCTCGCCGCTTAAAGCATGCGCGACCAAACCGAAGTCCCTTCGCCATGCGTCAGCATCTGCGTCATCGACGAGCCTACCGGCCTGTGTGCCGGATGTTATCGGACGCTCGACGAGATCGCCGGCTGGATCGATCTGTCCGCCGCCGAACGCCGTGCGGTCGTCGCGAACCTCGCCTTGCGGCGCGCCTTGTACGAAGACGAGATCACTCTCCGCCACGCCGCCGATGCCGAGCGCTGATTGGTACTTCGACTTTGTCTCGCCGTTTTCGTATCTTCAGTGCGAGCAACTGCCTGCGCTCGAGCGTTCGCTTCGCGTGCGCTACCGGCCAGTGCTGTTCGCCGGCTTGCTCAAGGCTCACGACACCCTCGGCCCGGCGGAGATTCCCGCGAAGCGCCGCTTCACCTACCGGTTCGTCGTCTGGCGGGCGCGGCAACTCGGGATACCGCTCAAGTTCCCCGCCGGCCATCCGTTCAATCCTCTGCCGCTGCTGCGGCTGGCGATTGCCGCCGACTGCGAGCCCGAAACCGTGCGCAGGATCTTCCGTTTCATCTGGCGCGACGGACGCCTGGGGGATCTGCCGATCGAATGGGCCGAGCTGACCGCCGAGCTCGGTTTCCCCGACGCCGCGGAGCGCATCGCCAGTGCCGAGATCAAGGACGCGTTGCGCCGGAACACCGATGAGGCCATTGCGCGCGGTGTCTTTGGCGTACCGACGCTCTTGATCGGTGACGAGCTGTTCTGGGGCGCCGACGCGACCGCAATGGCGGTGGACTACGTCGCCGCCGGTTGCCGGTACACCGATCCTGAGATGGCGCGAGTCGCGAGCCTGCCCTTGGGAGCCGAGCGCGATTTGGCGAAGCGCCGAAGCCCGGGCTGAGGCGAAGCCGATGCCCGGGGCACTCGGCGACTTCGTCTGATCTTCCCGGGCGTCCCCCGGATCACAGACCGGCCGGACTTGATCCGGAGTAAGGGGTCATCCCGGGCTACTATGTCTTGCGCGGCGGTAGCTTCGTCGCACGCGCAGCTGCGGTTTGCTGGGCGCGAAACTCGGCCAGTTTCGCGGCCAGCTTCGCGTCGCCGCGAGCGAGCAGGGCGACGGCAAAAAGCGCGGCATTGGCGGCGCCCGCTTCGCCGATCGCGAAGGTCGCTACGGGCACGCCTTTCGGCATCTGCACAATCGACAGGAGCGAATCTTCGCCGCGAAGATATTTCGATGGTATGGGCACGCCCAGCACCGGCAGTGTCGTTTTCGCGGCGAGAACGCCGGCCAGATGCGCCGCGCCGCCTGCGCCGGCGATGATGCAGGCAAGCCCGTTCGCGGCCGCGCGCTCGGCGTACGCGAACGAATCGTCGGGCGTGCGGTGCGCCGACAGAACCCTTGCCTCATGCGGCACCCCGAACGCAGCGAGTTGGGCGACCGCGTGCTGCATGATCTCCCAATCGCTGGCGCTGCCCATCACGACGCCGACCTTGGGCGTGTTGTTGCGTCGAGCCATGAATATCCCTGTAGGCCGCGCGCGGATCGGCAGCACGGCGCATTTGCTTAAGCGCGATTTTACCATCGACTGCGCGCGCTGCCGGCGAACGCGAGGATGAAAGACTTGTCGGACGTGAGCCGCTCGCCGAGAATGCCGTTGAGCAATATGATGCCCGCGCCACTTCTTCGCTCGCCCGCCACGCGCCACGGTGCGGCATTCGCGTTTGCCCTTGCCGCATGCATCGCTTCCGCGACGGGCGCGCAACCTACTGACGCTGATTTCATCGCGGCGCGCGATGCCTACCGGGCCGGCGATTCAGCCCGGCTCGAGCGTGTCGCGCCGCGTCTCAAAGACCATCTTCTAGAGCCCTACGTCGCTTACTGGCAGCTCAAGCTGAAGCTCGACGACGCCGATCCCGCGGCGGTGCGAAGCTTTCTCGATCACTACGCGGATCTTCCGCTGGCAGACCGCTTGCGCAGCGATTGGCTCAAATCGCTCGGCAAACGAGGAGCGTGGGCGCTGTTCGCAGCCGAGTATCCCAAGCATGGGACCGAAGACGTCGAGCTCGCGTGCTATGCGGCTCAATTCGAGTCGCAGCCAGGCAACGAAGGCCACAATGCTGCGGTCGACGTCAGGCGGTACTGGTTCAGCGGGCAGGAACAACCGCAATCGTGTCAGCCGCTCTTTGCCGCGATGCGCGCGCAAGGTACGCTGACATCGCGCGATATCTGGGCGCGCTTCCGCCTGGCGCACGAAGCCGGAAATTTCCGCCTAGCGGCAAGGATCGCCGGCGAGTTGCCGCCAGCCGAGCGGCCCTCGCCGCGCGACATCGAGCGCATCGACCGCGGTGCGCGCGCCGCGCTTGCCAAAGCGGACTTTCGCTTTTCTTCGCCGGCCGGACGCGAGCTCGCGCTGTATGCGCTTGACCGCGTTGCAAGGACCGATGCGATGGCTGCGCACGACGCCTGGGTCAAGTGGCGCACGCGGCTCCCCGACACCGACCGTATCTACGGCAACCTGCTCGTCGCGTACAGCGCCGCGCGCCAGCTCTTACCCGACGCGAACACATGGTACCGCGACACCGACGGCGCAGCACTCACCGAGCCCCAACACGCATGGCGGGCTCGGGCCGCATTGCGCGCCGGCGCATGGGCCGACCTCGCCCGCGCGATCGACGCGATGCCGCCGGGCGAAGCGCAGGAACCCGCGTGGCGCTACTGGAGGGCGCGCTCACTCGCCGTGTCCGGGCAAAACGAGGACGCGACCCGGATATTCGGCGGCTTGGCCACTGAGCATCATTTCTATGGTTTCCTCGCCGCGGAGGCGCTGGGCGCGAGCGTCATGCCGTTGAGCGAGCCTTTGCCGCCCGATCCGCTCGCGCTCGCCGCCTTCGGCGCGCGGGATGCGGTGAAGCGCGTCGTCAAGCTTTCCGCGCTCGACTTGCGACCCGAAGCGCAACGCGAATGGGTCGGCGTCGTGCGCGGACTCGACGACGAAGGCTTGCTGCTCGCGGCTGCCTATGCGCAGCGCAATCGCCTTTACGACCGGTCGATCAACACCGCCGACCGCACGCAGCGGCGGCATGACTTCGGCTTGCGCTATCCGACGCCATACCAAACGGAGATCGAGAGCGCCGCGCGTCAGAATGGCCTCGATGCAGCGCTGGTGTACGGCCTGGTACGCCAGGAAAGCCGTTTCGTGTCCGACATCGTTTCCGCGGCGGGTGCCGTCGGACTCATGCAGTTGATGCCGCAGACGGCGCGCTGGGTCGCTCGACAGACCGGCCGTGCCTCCCTGACCACTCCCGGCCTCGATGACGCCGAGCTCAACATCGAGCTCGGCGCACGCTACCTCCGTTATGTCCTCGACAAGCTCGAGGGCCTGTCGGTGCTCGGGGCCGCCGCGTATAATGCCGGTCCGGGACGGGCACAGGCCTGGCGGGCGTCGGTGCCACTGGAGGGCGCGATCTACGTCGAGACGATCCCGTTCAACGAGACGCGGGATTACGCGAAGAAAGTGCTGGCGAACGCGATGTTCTACCAGGCACAGCTCGGCTTGCGCTATGTCGCGCTGAAAGACCGCCTCGGCGTCGTCGCACCCCGCGGTGGCGCCGCCGGTATCGACGTCGGCGCCGCACCGCCCGACGCCGTTCTGCCCGCGGATCCTAGCGACACCCCGCGATGAGCACAGCGAGAATCCTGGTGCTGGGCGGCAGCGGTTTCGTCGGGCGCCATATCGTCGCGCGACTGGTTGCCACGGGTTGGAACGTCGTCGTGCCGACGCGATACCGGGAGCGCGCCAAGCATCTCATTCTCCTGCCGACGGTGGACGTTCTCGAGGCAGATATCCACGATCCGCTGGCGCTCGAGCAACTCGCGGCCGGCGCCGACGCGGCGATCAATCTCGTCGGCATCCTCAATGAGACGCGCCGCGGCGACTTCGACCGCACGCACGTAGAGCTCCCGCGCAAGGTCGTCGCCGCGTGCCGAGCGGCGCGCGTACGGCGGCTTTTGCACATGAGCGCGCTCAACGCCGGCGGCAAGGCGCCG
>WNGE01010480.1_pt1 | contig 10207 bp, 7 predicted proteins | sample 5400651 | NCBI WGS metagenome assembly WNGE01 (sample SAMN13153370, study PRJNA577476) | soil metagenome | isolation source: 60 cm soil or saprolite under grassland replicate 2 | place: USA:California | collected 2016-06-15
TCATGTCAGCGTCACAGCAGACGAACTCCCGCTCGGTGCGCGTCAACCCGAGTCTCTATCTGACGCTGAACGGTCGAACGAATATCTGGAAGTCGACTCTGAGGTCGCCGTCCGAATGGGTTTTCGGCCGAGGAGTCGGGGCTACGGGGACGGCCTCGCAGCGGGCCGCACAGGGTCTCACCAACGCCAACCCGGGTGCGAAGAAGAAGAAGGGGGGAACGGTCGTCGATTCGAGCTACTTCGCGACCATTGCGGACGTTGGCCTCTTCGGGCTCGTGCTGCTACTGGCGTTCTTCGCTCGGATCCTCATCTCGGTCCGCAGCTCCGCCCGCGACGGAGATCGAGCTGCGTGGCTGGCGATCGCCCTGGTCTCGATCATGCTCTTGGATGCCCTCACGCGTGAGTCCTTCACGGGCTTCCCCACCTCATATGTCGGAATGTTGCTAGTCGGCCTCGCGTACGCAGCGTCGATCGCTCGTCGTCAGGTTGCCGCCGCTTCAGACCAGCGATGATCGACACTCACTGCCACCTTCTGTGGCGGCTGGACGACGGGCCTCGGACGGCTATGCAAACGATCGAGCTTGCACGTGCGCTCGTCGGACAGGGTGTCCGGGCCGCGCTCTGCACCCCTCACTATTCGCGCCGCTTCCCGACGCGGATCGAGCTGGCCCGTGAACGCCTCGAGGAGCTCCGGCGGCATCTGGCCGAGCTCAACATCCCCTTGCAGACGGCGCTCGCCGCCGAGGTCGCCCGGCCCCTCGCGCTGTCCGGCTCGCTCGAGGAGCTACAGGAGCGCGCGACGAACGGATTCCTGCTCGTGGAGTTGGACACAGAAACCGACACTGATGCACCGCGTCGAATCTACGACCGTCTGGAGCCCTCGGGGCTTCGGCCGATCTTCGCCCATCCCGAACGCGCCCGGTCGATGCGTCTCGACGGCGCTGCGCTCGACGAGGTTCGTGCCGAAGGCGCCCTGGTCCAGGTCGTGGTCTCCAGTCTGGCCGGACGTCGGGGAGAGGAAGCGGCTCGCGGCGGATGGGAAATGCTCGATGCCGCCCGAGTCGACGTCGTCGCGAGTGACGCGCACACCGCCGTCGGATCCGTCGAGAAGCTGGCCAGCATCCTCGCGCTCGTCGCGAGACGCTACGGTCTTGCTGCGACGGAGCGGCTTACCGTGACGACGCCCGGAAAAATCTTGAACCTGGACCGGCCGGGCAGACGCTAGTAGGCACCCTCTACGTCCCCGCGGAAGATCGCCGGGATCGTCTGCAACAGCAACCGACAGTCATTCGCGAGCGACCAGGTCGTCACGTAGAGATAGTCGAGCTTCACCATCTCCTCGAACGGGATGGCGCTTCGCCCGAGGACCTGCCAGAGACCTGTGATGCCAGGCTTCAGCATCAGCCGCTTGCGTCCCCACGAGCTGATGAAGTTGTCCTCCTCGAGGATCAGCGGGCGCGGTCCGATGAGGCTCATCTCGCCGACGAGAACGTTGATCAGCTGGGGCAGCTCGTCCAGGGAGTAGCGGCGCAGGAAGGAGCCAATGCGGGTGACACGTGGATCGGATTGGATCTTGAACATCCGAGGATCACCGCCGGGCCGCGCGTGCTTGTTGAGGTGGGTCAGCTCCGCCTTTCTCTGATCTGCGTCCGCGACCATGGTGCGGAACTTGAACATGAGGAACGGTCGCTCGCCCGCGCCCATCCGTCGCTGCCGGAAGAAAACGGGGCCCGGCGAGTCGAGCTTGATGGCCAGCACGACCAGCGCCATGAGGGGGGCGATCAACACCAGACCGAGGCTCGAGAGCACGAGGTCGAACGACCGCTTGACGAGGCGGGATGCCGGTGACAGCTCGAGGCGTGGCAGCGCGATGAGGGGAATGCCTTCGACCATCTGGTTGGTGAGGCGCGGCGGCAGAATGTCGAAGAGCCGCGGCACGATGTCGACCCGCACGTCGCGCTCGTCGAGCAGCCTGATCAGATCCATCGTCTCCTCGTGCGAATCGTTCGAGAAGGCGATGATCACTCGCTCCACGTCGAGCTCGTCGATCAGTTGCGGTAGCTCGGTCTGGGTGCCCAGGATGTTGAGGTCGTCCAGATCGTCGCGGCGCTCCTTCGGAGTGGCATCTACGAAACCGAGCAACTTCACGTGATACTCGGGATGCTTCAGGATCTTGCGCCGGAGCAATTGTCCGACACTCCCCGCCCCGACGATGAGGGTGTTCTGGGGGAAGGTCGGGTCGCGCTGAAACTCTGAGCGGCCGACGGCTCGCACCGCCGGCACAATGAGACTCGCCAGGGCCCAGAAGACGATCAATTGAGAAGTCTCGGGTACGGTCACCGGGCTGACCCAGGCCAGCACGACGAAGATCCACGTTCCGATCGTGATCGCCCGAAGCAGGCTCGGAAGCTCGTCCAAGGTCGTGTGGTGAATGACTTCGTCGTCTCGACCGTAGAGGCCGGCCGCCTTCAGGCCCAGGAGCCAGAGGGGAACGGTGAGGAGAAAGAGCGCGCCTGAGTTGGTGAGGCCGTGTCCCGCGCTCGGACCGATGAGTCGCTCTGCCGCGAAGAAGCTGAACATCAGCGCGAAAATGTCCGCGTGGGCCAACATCACGCGCGAGATCCACGCGCGCCGCCGCCCCGGAGTCGCAACCCCAGGAGCTGCAACGACGGAGAGCACGGCCTCGCGTGGAGATTCGGGCAGGATTCGCTGGCCTGCGGACTGCAGAGTCAGGTCCCGCTCAGCACTCATGTACGACCGCCGCAGGTCGCAGCCACAGTAATCCTCCCCTCGAGGAGCCCAATTCGGGCTCTCCCACATTGTACGAACCGAGAGGGTTTTGTCTACGGGCTCGCCGCGATAAACGCGAAGATTGGCGGGTGTCGCGAAGCCTCGGCCTCCTGCCGGCATTCCTAGCAACCGCCTTGTTCGTGGCGTTCGCGGTTCGCGATGCCGGTTACCCGGCGACGGTGTGGTACCCGGGGGCCTTGTTTCTGCTCGGCCTCGCGGGTGTCTCGATCATCTCCGGGACCGGATTCAGCACTACCTCTCGGGCTGGGCTTGCCTCGATCATCTTCTTGGGAGGTCTCACGGCTTGGACGTACATCTCGATCGCCTGGAGCGGCGTCAAGGGGGACGCCTGGGATGGGGCGAACCGAGGGCTGCTGTATTTCGCCGTCTACCTGCTGTTCGTCTGTCCAAGGTGGCGTGCCGGCAGCGCAGCGGCTCTGCTCGCGGCCTACTCCTTCGCCGTCACGGTCATCGGCCTGGTCGAGATTGTCGCGGCATCCCGCTCGGCCGAACCGGACTCGTACTTCCTGGTCGCCCGCTTCTCGGAGCCGACCGGGTACCAAAACGCGAACTGCGCGCTCTTCTCCATCGCCTTCTGGCCCGCGTTCATCCTCGGGTCGAGGCGCGGGCTCCCCGTGCTCGTGCGTGCACTGCTGCTCGCTGCAGCGGCGATGCTTGCGGAGCTCGCCCTCCTGTCACAGAGCCGCGCCTGGCTCGCGGCGATGCCAATCGTGTTCCTCATCTACCTCGCCGTCGTACCCAGCCGTGTGCGGTCGCTTGCCTATGCCGTCGTGGTCGGTCTGGCAGTCGTGGCGGCCCGTGGGCCCTTGCTGGACGTCTTCCCGGCACTGCACTCGGGGGAGGGCATCTCGTCTGCCGTTCGTTCTGCGCGCGACACGATCTTCATCAGCGGGCTTGCCCTGCTCCTGGTCGGGGGGGCGATCGCGGCCGTGGATCGCTATCTGTGGCCCGAGGGTGCGGCTGCCCGTCGCCTCACGCGCGCCGGTGCTGCGCTCTTCGTGCTCATTGCAGTCACGGGCTGCGTCTGGGGGCTCGTCTGGCTGGGAAGCCCGGCAACGCGGGCGAAGACCGCGTGGCACGAGTTCAAGGGCAAGCCGCCGGCTCAAGCGTCTGCCTCCTACTTCACTCTGGGATTCGGAAGCAATCGCTACGACATCTGGCGGGTGGCTCTGCGAGAAGTCTCCGGCAAACCACTGATCGGTGTTGGTTCGGACAACTTTGCGGTCGACTACCTACGCGAGCGCAAATCCGACGAGGAACCTCTCTACCCGCACAGCCTCGAACTGAGGGTTGTCGCGCAGACCGGCGTCGTCGGCGGCCTTCTCTTCGCGGGGTTTCTCGTGAGCGGCCTTGTCGCGTGGGCGCGCCGCCCCCGGACGGGATCGGCCCTCGAGACGGCCGTCCAGGGCGCTGGTCTGGCTGGGTTCACGTACTGGCTGGTGCACGGGTCGGTCGACTGGTTTTGGGAGCTACCGGGCCTCGCAGCCCCGGCCTTCGCGCTGCTCGGACTCGCACTCTCTACCTCCGACGAGCCGCCTCTGACGGCCGGCCCAGGGGCACGTCTTTCGTCGCGACTTGCGGTCGGAGCCGCGGTAGTGGCCATGGTGGCGGCGGCCGCATCACTCGTGCCTCCCTGGCTGGCGGCAAAGGAGGTGAAAGCCGCCACGCATGAATGGAGGCATGATCCCGCCGACGCCTTCGACCGTCTTGCAAGAGCCAGGCGCCTCAACCCGTTGAGCGACCAGCCGGACGTCATCGCGGGCGCGATCGCAAGCCGGCTTGGGAAGACCGACAGGATGGCGGATGCGTTTCGGCGCGCGCTCGAGCGAAACCCCCGCAACTGGTACGCGCACCTTGAGTTGGCGGTTGCCTACGCCCGCGAGCGGCACAGAGGCGAGGCGCTTTCCGAGCTGGCCGTTGCGTCCGCCCTCGATCCCCGCGAGCCCACGATCAAGCTCGTCACCGGAAAGCTCAGGCGAGGTGAAAAGATCTCGACAGCGGCCCTCGACCGCATCTTCCTCCGGCGAATCGAGGTTTCAAATCGAGCAAATCGGTGAACCAATCCATGTCGGTAGTTGACAGCACCGGCAGTTGTCCCTAGCTTGTGGGGGAGATCCGGGACGACGGGGAGATCCCGGAACCGAGGGGAGAGGACAAGCTGTGGCGTACCTTAAGAGATTCCAGATTTTCAGCCTCATGGTCTTCGGGAGCTTGCTCCTGGCGAGTTCGGCGTTGGCAAGCAAGCCGCCGGCTTACCAGGGGAATGCGGGCGCAGTCCAGCAGCAGGTGAGCGGTGCACACGCATCGAACACGCTTGGGCAGCTCCCGTTCACGGGCCTCGATCTCGCGTTGATCGTCGGCGGCGGACTGCTGCTCGTGATCGCGGGAGTTTCGCTGAGGCGCGTTTCAAACCGTCGCGCCTAGACAATTCACTGAGGACATCGCATCTGGCGAAGACGGCCGCGGCTGACCGCGGCCGGTCGCCGGACGGTGTGGGAGCGTGACTCGCCCAGGCACCGTGGAATCGGCGATTGTCCATGACTACCTGACCCAACGCGGGGGGGCCGAACGGGTGGTCCTCTCGATGCTCAAGGCGTTTCCCGAGGCGCCCCTGTACACCTCGCTGTACGACCCGGGCGGCACGTTTCCGGAGTTCGCGCGGCATGACGTCCGCTCCATGCCGCTCAATGCGATTCCGCCGCTGCGCCGCTGGCACCGGCTCGCGCTCCCGATTCTGGCGCCCGCGTTCTCGCGACTGCGCGTGCCGGCGGGGGTCGTCCTCTGCAGTTCGAGTGGCTGGGCGCATGGGGCGAAGGTGGAGGGCCGGAAGGTCGTCTACTGCCACGCTCCGGCGCGCTGGCTGTACCAGACGAGCCGCTACCTGCGTGGTTCGCGAGGGGTCGGATCTGCGGCGGTTTCCCTCCTACGCCGGCCGCTCGAGTCCTGGGACAAGCGCGCCGCTGCAACGGCGTCGCGCTACCTCGTCAACTCGACCGCCGTGCGCGCCCGTGTCCGCGACCTCTACGGGATCGAGGCCGAGGTGCTCGCGCCTCCTCCGGCGCTGACCGCTGAAGGAGAGCAGGAGGCCGTCGGCGGCGTCGAACCCGACTTCATGCTCTGCGTGTCGCGACTGCTGCCATACAAGAACGTCGATGGCGTCTGCGCCGCGTTCCGCGATCTGCCGGACGAGCGCTTGGTCGTCGTGGGCACGGGTCCAATTCTCCAACGCCTCGTCGCTACAGCTTCCGCGAATGTGCGTTTTCTGGAGTCCGTCTCTGACGCGGAGCTGCGGTGGCTCTATGCCCGCTGCAAGGGCGTAGTTGCCGCCTCGCACGAAGATTTCGGTCTCACGCCGCTCGAAGCCGCGGCATTTGGCAAACCCAGCACGGTGCTCCGTTGGGGCGGTTTCCTGGACACGATCCGTGAGGGCGCAACGGGAGTTTTCTTCGAAGAGCCCACCGAGAAAGGGATTCGCTCCGGAGTGGAGCTGCTATCGGCGAGCCGGTGGGATCCGCAGGTGCTACGAGATCACGCCGGTGCCTTCTCCGAGGCACGCTTCGTCCGGCGGCTGCAGGAGATCGTGGCGGAGGAGGCGGTCCTCAGCCGAGGGGATGGGCCCCGGAGCACGCAAGGTTCGCGATGAGGATTCTGCTCGCCGCTCACCAGTCACGCGGTGGCATCGGGACGCTCTCGCGGGGACTCGCGGAGACCCTTCCGTCGATCCTTGATCCTGAGGATCGCCTCGACGTCGTTCCCGGCTGGGGAAATCGACGTGTGCGCGAGAGCCGGATTGGTCGCTTGGTCTTCGAGCAGTTCCGCCTCCCGGTCTTGGCGAGGCGATGCGATCTCCTGCATCTCTGTGATTACCGCCCCGTCCTCGCGAGCCGCTCACGGTTTCTCGTCACCATCCATGACGTCTCGTTCCTCGACAACCCGGAGTGGTACCCACCTCGTGTTGCGAAATACAAGAGGCTCATGCTCGATCTGGCGTTGGCAAAGCGCCCCGCGCAGGTCGTGTGCGTTTCGCAATGGACGAGGGAGAGGCTCTTGGCGATGCGCCCTCGGACCCGTCCCGAGCGAGTAGCCGTAGTTCCCTCGGGCATTTCGCAATCTCCGCAGGTGACGCACCATCCCGATCTCGAGCGGCCCTACTTCCTGACGGTCTCCACGATCGAGCCGAGGAAAAACCATCTGCGACTTCTCGCGGCCTTCCGCCAGGCCCGCGCGCAGGGGCTCGACATCGTCTGGCGGATAGTCGGAATGCCGGGCTATGCCTCGGATGCGATCATGGCCGAGCTCGAGAGCGAGCCTGCTGTGGAGCTTTGCGGTCGTGTCTCCGAGGTCGAAAAGCAGAAGCTGTACGACGGTGCCCTCTTCGCCGTGACGCCGGCGCTCGCCGAAGGGTTCGGCTTCCCGCCGTTGGAGGCAATGGTTCGCAGCGTGCCCGTCATCTGCTCGAGTGGAAGCGCGCTCGACGAAGTCGTGGGCACCGCTGCGGTGCGCGTCGATGCCGAAGATGAGAATGGTTGGGCGGAAGCCTTGACGTCACTCGCAGGCGACGCGGCGGCGCGCTCTCGGTTGAGCCACGCAGGCTCTCGGCAGGCGAGCCTGTTCACGTGGGAGCGCTGCGCCGCGGGATACGTCTCCGTGTACGGCCGAGCCCTCGGCGACTAGTCGTCCTGCCTGCGACGGCGCCTTAGCCTGCGGCTGCGGCGGCCCGGTAGGCGGAGTAAGCCGGCTTCTCGCTCCAGTTGTAGTGGAGCACGCCGAAGTTGTCCTCGATATTGGTGAGGTCGGTCCCGTTGTCGTGGAAGCTGTAGAGGAAGGCGGGCCCCGCCCAGCTCCAACCCTTGAGCAGCGAGTAGGTATCCGTCACGTACTGCCCCTGGGCGGCTTCCGTCACGGATCGGCTCGAGCTTCCGGTCGGCTCGCCGAACTCCGTTGACCAGATCTGCTTCGCGCCGTCGCCGTTCGCCGACATCACGCTGCGCGCACTCGGGCTCGTCGCATTCATCTGCGACCACGCGCTCCAGTTGTAGAAGGTCACGCCTTGGGGGAAGCAGTATGGATGCCAGCCCACAGCGTCCATGCTGCCGCGTGCGCCGTTCGCGTACATGGCTTGGAGGAAGTTGATCGGATTCATATGCTGGGCGTCGGCCGATCCGTAAGAGCCGTAGGGTGACAAGCCCGCACTGACGACAGAGGCAGAGGCGTCGGCACCCTTGATCGCTGCATAGGCGAGCTTCAGCATTTGCGTGTAGCGCGCGGGGTCCGGTCCCGGCGGCCAGAAGCCCGAGATGTTCGGCTCGTTCCAGATCTCGTAGGCATGGACGCCCAGGGCTCCAAAGTGCTGCGCGGCAGCACGCGCGAAGGTCGCATAGGTGCTGAGATCGGTCGGGGGATTATGGGACGTCGTCCCGCTTGCGCGGGCCCAGGGCGGCGAGTAGTCGATCACAGCCAGCACCTTGATCCCGCGAGCTCGGGCGGCGTTTGCGACGTTGTCGAAAGCCGCCCAGTTGTAGCTCGTCGGGCCGCTGTACTGAATGACGTTCCAGTTCACGTCGAAACGGATCCAGCCCGTGTGCGCAGCAGCTGCAGCATCGAGGTAATGCGCGAGATCGGTTGAGCTCAGCGTGTGGAGGTTGCCGCTCGCTGAGAAGCCGAATCGCCCGTTCCTCGAGATGGACGTCGGAGTGGTCGTTGTCGTCGGGGTGGTCGTGGTGGTCGGGCTCGTCGTTGTCGTCGGAGTCGTGGTGGTCATCGGCGTCGTGGTGGTCGTCAGCGTCGTGGTTGTGGTCGGTGTAGTCGTCGTCGTCGGAGTGGTCGTCGTCGTCGTCGAGGTGGTGGGTGCAGGCGCGGGAGCGGTAGCCGGAGCCGTTGCCGCGGAGGTCGCAGCAGCCGAGCCGTTGCGGTTGGTCGCGGTGACCACCACCCGCAGCGTTAGTCCGCTATCGCCGATCACGATCGGATGAGTCGCGCCGGTGTCTCCCGGTATCGCTGTGCACGCAGCCCCTGTCGCATTGCAGCGCGTCCACTGGTAGCCGAATGAAAGACCGACGCCGGACCACCCTCCGGGAGACGCGGTCAAGACGCTCCCCATGTTGGGTTTGCCGCTGATCGTCGGTAGCGCCGTATTCGTCGGCGCCTGTTGCCCGAGGGCTGCTCCATTTCCTCCCGCACCGGCCGAAGGGACTGCGACGATCGAAAGCACGGCAAGGAGGACGGCGAGGATGTGACTGCGGCGGCGCATCCAGTCCACCCCATCGGTTCGGGCCTTGAGAAACCCTGTCCCCAGTTCGAGGGATGACCGGAGCCATTTGGCTTGCCACGGGGGCTCGCGAGGGCCGCGAACCCTCGATCAGGTGGTATATCTGGAGTAAGGCGAGTCGCGGATGGCACCGACCGACCGGCTGACGACGAGGGGTCGTCCACCGCTGTAGCCGCCTGAGTTGATTGAACCAGCGAAGAGCTCGCACAGCTATGGAACCACGAGCTCCCGGCGACGATATTTTGTCGCCCTCGGATGACGCGCCCGACCTTTTACACTGTCGCCAACTCTCGCTACTTCCCGGGCACTGTCGCTTTCGTCAACTCGCTCCGCCTGACCCAAAACGACGGAAAGATCGTCATTCTCGATGCGGGTCTGTCGCGATCGCAGCGTACGAGGCTGGCTCGTCACACCACCGTTGTTGATGCGCGGCACGAGGTGAGTAGGAATCCCCTGCTTCTCAAAGTCTTTGCGGCCTCGCTTGCCCCGAGCGGTGTGGTCGTGATCGCCGACAGCGATATCGCGATCACGATCGCTGGTTCAGCGACTGGCAAGAATTGTTTTGCCTCGCCGCGCCGCTTCGCCGAGAGGTCTACGTCAATTCCGGCTTGGTGGTCTTCTCCGCGGAGGCCTGGCCGCGGCTGCTCCGGCGCTGGGAGGAGGCGGCAGAGCTGATCCCCACCGAGCGGACGCGGGCGGGCGGGGCGGCTCGCGACGACCCATTCTGGGACGGCGATCAGGACGCCCTGAACGCGATCCTGATGAGCGAGATTCCGCCGGGTGTCGTCGACGTTCTTCCCGCAGTCGAAGCGCCGCTGCAATACCACGCGAGAAGGCGCGTAGTGATCGAGAACGTCGAACTCCTCGTGTGCAGACACGAGGGCGTGAGAACGCTGCTAATCCATTCGGCAGGGGAGCCCAAGCCCTGGGCGTCGGAGGCCTGGGGTACAGCGACGTGGCGCGACGGCTATGCGGCTCTCCTGCCACGCCTTGTGCTCGCGCCAGATGTAGCGCTTAGGATTTCGCCCTTCGAACTACCGATCTGGCTCCGGCCGGGGCGTCGCGCACGCACGGTTGGACGGCTTCTCGATGCCGCTCGGGCGACGGCAAGACAAATGCGGGACGTCG
>WNGE01011630.1_pt1 | contig 10207 bp, 2 predicted proteins | sample 5400651 | NCBI WGS metagenome assembly WNGE01 (sample SAMN13153370, study PRJNA577476) | soil metagenome | isolation source: 60 cm soil or saprolite under grassland replicate 2 | place: USA:California | collected 2016-06-15
CCTGGATCACCAAGGATCGATCCTGGCTCGATCCTGGCTCGATCCTCGGCTCGATCCTTAGTCAATATCTACCTTTTTTCACCGCTTCTTCCTCCCTACGCTTTAATCTACCCTTCGTACGATAGTTTTTTTTTAGCTAGAACTTCATCAAAATGTCTTCTTTTCTTCAAGACGCAGATTCCTCCCGTACCCCTTCAGTAACAGTAGAGTCAGCAGCTTCTCGTACGAGTGTACATAACAAGGGTAAGAAAACATCCCCTGTTTGGGCTCACACTCGCGAACCCTTAGAGCACAAAGATCAAGAACTCCTCTATTGTTCTTATTACGAACTCAACGATAAACCACACGGTGCTAAGACTGCTTCTTCTATAAGTAAGTGTTACGGAACCTTCAGCTGATACTGGGCGAGCCTCAGGCATACTCACCCTAGCTCGTGAGCTGAGCTCTGGTCTAGCGCGTAGTCCGAGCTCACCCCTATTTCTACGTGTAATCTACAATACTTTCCTTCTCTCCTTAGAATAAGAACTGCCAATATACTACCACCAAGCTCGTATACTCTTTTCTCAAATCTCCCTATACTACGTCTCCTGCTCTTACCGATCATTGCATGACAGTAAGTATATTCGAAGTATACATAAAACGGTAATTGTTCAGTAGGGTTTAAGTAAGAACTAGGAGATCGTCTGACAGTAACTTAAATCGATTTACTGCCAAGCTATAGCGAATAGGGACACTACGGAGTTGGATATAGAAATCCTAGAGAAGTCTATCAATCAAGACGCCCTTATAGAAGCTCTAGTTACTCTTATCGTCGTACACAACCTCTTGTTCTACGTAGTCGAATGGCCAGCGTTCTACACCTTCTACTAGGTTCTTAATATAGTATGTGAGGGCAAGATTATAACATCTCACTTAGTCGTATGAACTAAGGTCAGGGAATCTTTCCAAAAACACAAGGATACTATATAAAAGGCACTCTAGGGCGTGTTCTCTTACATCTACATCTCTCTTAATATCTAGACCTTACTAAATCAATACCTTTTCCTTACAATTTACGTGTACTTTACCTTGTACGACTACAAGAAGGAGAAGGCCCTTCTTGCTCTAAAGAAGGTGCCTAGCCACAGTAGAGACGACTAGTTCTTGATCCTTCTCTCTATCCTTTAGGATTATAATATTAAGTTAAAGCTTAGAGCTATTATAACTAATAACGCCCCCCTAAACAACGTCCTTTGCCATATGATCGAGAAGTACATATAGGAGGAGTATAAGAGGGACTAGAAAACAAACGACTAGTAGGTCTACTATATTGGCCATATTATCAACCTTGTTATACTATAGTAGAGGAGTTAGTCACGTTGATAAGGAACCTTGTTTAGCTAGATGTCACGTGCCAAGTAGCTTATTTATCAGTACACGTAACTAGACAACAACATCTTTCTTTTTTTATTATTAGAGCATCGGTTTTTTTACATGTATATAGTTAATAGTTATATCTTTTGTTTTAGTTTTAGGGTATAATCAAGCATTTATCCTTCATAAGAGCTACATGTAATATATAGTGCAATTAGGAGGCACTATACTCGCTTTTTGTTCTTTCTATATTAATGATTATTGTAAGGAGCCTTTTCACAGTTAAGTGAAGGCATTCGTATTCTTAAGTAAAGGATGTTTACTTTGTTTACTTTAGTTCTAATGCTTTTAGGTTATATAGTTAGTTTACTATTTTAAGGTTATTACACGTTTTAGGATAAGACACTATAGTGTTATAGATAGAGAGTCGAAATGGGTTTAGTTATAGGTGCCTCTTACTAAGGTCTAAGTAGACTATAGGCAATAGTCAATTCTATGAAAAAAGAGAGAGAGATAAAGAGAACAGTAGTAAAGCCTATAGCTTTACTTAAGACAGTTCAAGATCAGGAGGACTTAGGTAGTATGATAGAGGAAAGGGACAGGTGTTAGGAGAGTCTCCTAGGACCCTATTAAGATAAATAGAGAGGTGTTAGAGAGCTTAGGAACTAAGTCTTGATTACACTTTGTATTATAATCCTCTTAATCCTATGTATAATCTTAGAGCTAATACTTAATAGAATTTCTCTCTTAGATAGTAGATAGATAGGAAATAGTTTTAGACTTTATAATAGGACCTTGAGGCAAGATTAGGAGGCCTAGGGAAGTTACTCAAGACTATAGAAATACTATAATATTGACCTTAAAGTCATTTTAGATAAACACTTAGTATTAGCTCAAAACGAGGCTTAGGATTAAAGGGTTAGGAGGTCTAAGTACTTAGAGCTAAGCTCTAGTAGTACGTACAAGATATAGTTAAGAAGGAAGTTAAAAGAGGAGAGCTTTACTTAAAGGAAGTAGTAGAGAGAAGAGAGACAAGAACGACAAGTTACTGTTTTTTGTTTTTAAGGAATATATAGTAAGGCTTCTTTATTAAAGAGGAAGTCATCTAGCTATAATTAAGGGAAAGTAGTATTAATATTATTAGCTCTTAGGAAACTGTTAGTAACTTTAGATAATATGCTCTCTTTAAGTAATACTTTAGATAGTAAGAAATAACACTAATTAGAGAATCTATAAAAGCTATAGTATTTAGACCCTTTATTACTAAGTGAATCATTAACTAATATGTCTTTAACTATTCTAACTAATCTAGTTAATCCTACTAACAACATTACTATATTACGTATAGTTATTCTAACTCTTACTTTAGTTAGTCTTACCTTTAATAGTTAGAGAGCTATACGTTAAGTTAATAAAGTATATACCTTTTTCAAAGATTAGAACTATACTAGAGAAGACAGATATAAACAGATCCTCTATTACGTTAATATTACTCTTTGTAATAATATTAAGGCAATTCTAGAGTATACTAGGACACTATTTAATAAGGAAGCCTTCTTTACTATAATAAGGAAGAAGTATTATAACTATAACAATAACTATACTAAGTATACTCGTCTCTTTCTAGACGTCTTAGTCTTATTAATATAACGTGATCAAATTAAATTAAAGGACTTCATTAAGCTCTTCTATTAGGTCTTTACTAATCTTAAGAAAAGAAAGCTTCTTAATAAAGTAAAATAGACTAACCTCTTTCTTTATATACTACTAGACTAGGTTCGTTCTAAGATCATTAAGAAATATAATGTAGACTAAGACAATAAGAGAACCCTTATATATAACGACTTCTATAAGACTACTATTAGGGTCTATGAGTTTAATAAGGTGATTAACTAATATAAGGAGAACTAGAACCCTATTATACTAAGCTTAAAGGTCAGTGTTATTAATAACATTCTAAGAGATCTAAATACTTATAAGAGGACTATACTAGTTAAGTTAGAAGTATAACCTCCTTAAGTACTTGTTTTAGATTAGATGTTCTTTACTAAGTTTAGTTTAAATACTAAGACCTAAGATCTATAGGATAATTTAGTTTAATAGTTAGAAGAACTTTATATTACTTAGACTAACGTAATTTATAATATCTAAGAGAAAATCAATTAAGAGCTCTAAGTTATACTTAACTAGAATAACCCTAAGTATAATAATTAGAGATACTACTAAGGATATAATAGATATAGAGAGTTTTATAGTGAATATAAACTAGGATTTAATTAGTAATCTTATATTCCTTAGTATTCTTAAGCTCCTTAAGATAATTAGAAACCCTTAACTAATAATATAATTAATATATTAGTTATTTATAAAGGCTTTAATAGAGGAGAGAGATATAGTAACTCTAGACCTAACTACTATACTTATTATAATATTAATAAGAATAAGAATCTAGAATAGTATCTATATAACTATTTAGATTATTACTCCTAGCTCTAGGAACTTATTTAGAATAGAGTTTATTATAAGAATAGTAATAGATGACTTTGTCTTAGACCTTAGAGAGAAGGAGTAGAGAAAATTATACTATGTTATAATACTTCTTAGGTTTAATAAATCATTTCTAAGACTAAGAGTACTTACTATAACCTTGATGTTTCTTAAAGAGCTAAGAATATATAGATAGAATAGGACTAAGTAGAGAAGTAGTCTAGGTATAAGTAAATACTAATATAACTAGAGCTAATATAATCTCTATTCAAAGCATTATAAAGTGCCTAGATACTCTAAGGATTCTAGTCTAGTATTACTTTATTATTAACAAAGATAGATAAGATATTAATGATCTTCTTAATAGAAGGATATATACTTATTCTATAAGAGTTGATTCTAAATCTAATATTAAGGAGTAAGTAGCTATTATAGTTAATATATCCTAGTTCTATACTAAGGTTAAGCCTAAGACTTCAAGTAATATTATTTAATCTAAGGTTATTAAACCCTCTAACTAGAATAAAGTATAAAAGAACAAGGTTAAGCTTTAAAAGAAAGTCAAAGTAAAGACTAAGTTAACTAGACCTAGGATATAAAAGTAGTCTATATATATACTAGATAAATTAGAAGAGTCTTAAGAGCCTAATAACATAAGTGTTAAGAAGACAATTAAAGTGATTCTAAGGCTTGACTTTTCTTAAGAAGCTAATATTATATAATCTCTTAAAGAGTTTAATTATATCTTACTAAAGACTATTATTAGAGAGAAGCTCTAGTATTAAGTCAAGCTTATAATATAGTAACCTAAGAAGTCAAAAGAGTATAGAGATTTAATTATCTAACTAAGGAGTAAATACTCTATAGAAGCTATTTAAGATAAGCTTCTAGTAGACCTAGTTTAGTATTAGGAGTTGTTTAAGATCACTAATACTACTTAAGTTATATTAAAGTCTCTAGTTAAAGAAAAGCTAATTAAGAAAAGACTATTATTAATATCTAATTAGTTAACTTAGATAGTTTTATAACCTAAGGATAGATTATAATAACTCCTAAACTACTAGTTAATATTATAGGCCTTATAGATGTTACTTCTAAGCCTATAATGCTTAATATAAGAGTAAAGGTTAATGTTATATTATATAAGCTTATTAAGAGCCTTGAGTACCTAATCCTAAGTATAGAGAACCTTAAGTTAAAGATAGTTTTAAGATAAGTACTTTAATTTACTAAGATAGTAAAGGCTAATATTAAGATTAAGTATAGAGTTAGTTATACTATAGTTTTCTTCTTAGTCTAAGAGATAAAGGAATAGACCTTACTAATAGTTCTTCTTAGATAACCTTTTATATATATTATAAAGATAATCTTTAAGTATAAGGATTATAGTTTAATAGATATTGTTTTTTATAACTTATAGAACTATTTAACTTATACTATTTTAGTTATTCTTCTAATTAAAAGATTAGATTATTATAAACGCTACTAATAGACCTATATTAAAGATACTAGCTCTAAGAAGAAAAACTAACTACTAGTACTCTTCTTTAAGTTTATACTAATAATAAGAAAGACTAGGAATTAGATAAAGGAAAAGGATTTTATTATTAAGATTCTATAATTCTAGAGTTTTAGAAAAGGAGTTATATAAAGGTTACTCTTATCTTTATATACTTACTAATAAGATTATTGATTTTATATTAGATAAGGAAGGTTAGGTCTCTCTTAATAAAAGAGACTTATATAAAGGAATATATAGGATATTAAAGGGCTAGTATCTAGAGTATAGGTTTTTAAAGAAAATTAATAATATATTAATATAATTTCGTCTAGATTTACTAGTAGACTAGATATAAAAGGTAAACTAGAGGAAATTAAGAGCTTAGTTAGAGATACTAAAGATAGAAGAAGAGTTAAGAGATGTAAATAAGAGACTAAAACTAATAAAGGAATAGGTTACTCTTAATATAGTATATAAGCCTAAAGCTAAGAAGATATAACTAGTTAATAAGAATAATAGAACTAGAAGTACCTTTAAAGGAAAACTAGACTAGTATAAACGATTATTTATAAGAGATACTCTCTAGGAATACATTAGCTAATTTAAGGATTACTTACTATTATAAAGAGTTATAATTCTATAAGGATCTTAGTTAACCCTTAAATAAGTTAAGAAGCTTAATATTAGAGACTAGCTCTAACTAAGAGAAAGAGATATATTAATTAAAATATTAATCAATTATAAAGTAGTAATTATATTTAACTAGACTAAGAGCTCTTAGATTTATAAAGATATTAGCCTTCTAATTATTATTAAGACAATAGAATATAAAGTATAGTAAGAACTAAGCTTTCTAGTTCTAAGAGTACTTTTACTAATTATTCTTAAAATACTTAGAGATTAGCTCTAAAGAGGAGTATTTAAATATTATAATAGACTATATTAGAACTTATAGTTTCTAGTTATTAAGAAAGCTCTTAGAATATATTAACTTATTAATACTATAATAAAACTCAATTTAGTAAGCTTATAAGATATAAATCTTCTTCCTTTAATTAATAAGTTCTTAGAGGAATTTATTAGATATACTATAACCTTATTAATTGATTTCTTTTCTAGATATAATTAGTTAGTTCTAGTACTTAAGTATAGAGATATAATAGCTTTTATAATATCTCTTAAACTTCTCTAAATAACTATACTATTATAAGAAGTAATGAATTTAGTAGTATAGTTTATATAAGTAGTAATAAGGATCCTTAATAATTTGTTCTTAATAGTTATAATGTCTTTTCTAGATAATATTAAGATTAAAGACCCTTATACTATATATAATAATAAAGAGACTTTTCTTAGGATCTAATAATATATATACGAATATATTCTAAATCTTAATAAAACTATAGATTAGATTAAGTATATAGAGGTATATATTAGAGCTAAATCTTAGTTCTATTATAATAAGATAAATATTATTAGTTTTATTTATAAGTATAATAATAGGACTCTTATTACTTTAAAGGTAATTAAGATACTAGAATAACTAACTTATAAGAACATTACTAAAAGAAGAACGTTTATTAGAGTTTATATATATTACTAGATCTAGATTAAAGGTTTTACTATAATTACTATACTTATCTATTAGCTCTTTAGGAAAAATATCAAGTAGAACTAGAGAATAAAACAAGAAAAAGTTATAAATAGTCTTAAAACAACTCTTACTATTATACTAGCTTTATACAAAATTCAATATAAGCTAGGATAGAGTACTATTTATATTAGAGTAGATGTAAGTCTTAAAGGTTAAAGAGGAGTTATAAGACAGTTTACTAAGAATAAATAATATAAGGTTACTTAATATAAATCTAGACTCTAGAATAAAGTAGAGTATAATTATAATATTATAAAAAGAGAATACTAAGGAGTTCTTAAGTACTTTCAAAGGCTTTAATACTAGTTATATAGAGTTTATTTTATCTTAGAAACTAATATAAAGGTTCTTGTTACTTAGCTTAATTATACTACTATAGATCTTCCTAGAACTCTTATTACTTAGTAGATTATATAGATTTAGATATTTAATTTCAAGGTTTAATATATAAGAGAGAATATATATACTATTACTAATAGACTCTCTTAATAACCTTAAACAAAGTCTAATAACCTAGATAAATAATATAAGAAGAATATTAATAACTAGATTATAATTAAACTAGATTATCTTAGGATTTTAATAGTATCTATTAAGAAGATAGATAATGATAATAAGGGCTCTAAAGTTACTAAACTAAGATTAATAGAACCTTTAGATAATAGATACTTAGAATATTTATAGAATCTTACTCGATTTCTTATAACTTTAAAGAAGTCTATTAATATATCTTAAGTAGAATTCTATACTCTTAAAAGAGAAGTTACTAAATATAGTATCTATAACTAATAATTATAGAGAAATATTATTAAAACTTTCTTATCTAGACTAGTAATTAACTCTAATAAGTAATATATAGAGTTACTTAAAGCTCTTTATAATGAAGTTAGATACTAAGAAAGAGAAAGTATATACATATACCTAGTAACTTAATATTTCTAGAATAAAATATACCTTAATATTAAGAAGTATATAACTAACTATAAAGAGTACTAGTTTAAGTCAAAGACCTATTTAGAAAAAGCCTTATTTCTTACTTAAACTAGTTAACTGTTTACTAACCTTACTATTAATGTAGTTTATCCTCTAAATACTAAAGGATATACTAGTCTTATTATATATTAGAATAAACTCTCTAGATAGCCTAAAGCTTAAGCCCTTTGTATTATTACTACTAAGGCTATTATAGACTTCATTTAGTAGAAAGTTATATACTAATATAGAATATTTAAGAGACTAACTATTAATAGTAGTACTAAGTTCAAAAAGGAAGTCATTAAGATACTTTAAAGGTATAAGGTAAAACAAGTCTAAATATTAGTATATAATACTTAAGTAAATAGGAAAATCAAAGAGGACTATAAGTTGATTCTTAATACTCTTATAATACTTATAGAAGAAAGAAAGACTAAATAGTTATAACACCTATATATTATTCTTCTTATAGAACGTACTTTAATATATAAGCTAACTAGATACATACTATTCTACTTAGTATATAACTATAAAACTATACTACTAATCAAGACAAAATACTTAACTTAGAGGACTCTTAGTTAGAATAACGTTTATATATATAAAGAACTTCTAGTTATATATACTAGGTAACTTGAAATATATAATAAGGATATCCTAGAAGTAATAACTAAGTAGATATAGAAGTACTAAAAAGGATAAGAATACTAGAATAAAACATATAATATTCAAAAGGAACCTATTAATATTAAGGACACTATTCTTTACTACAATACCTTTATAGTTAACTAAGATAAGTCAAAGACTATAAAGCTTAGTTAGTAATAACTTAGACTATATAGAATAGTAACTATAGATAGTATAAAGAGAGTGTATATACTAGAGGATATAAATAGAGCTAAGCTAAGAGGAACCTTCTCTAATAACTAACTAAAGAAGTTTATTAAATATAATTAATACTTCTAGCTTTAGATAAAGATATTATTAATATTATAGAAGAAGAATAATAAGTAATAGTTAAAAGCCTCTAGAGTAAGAATAAAGAGTCGTTATTCAACTATCTAGAATTTTAAAGTATAGGAAAAAGTAATATATTCGATTTTCTAAAGATTAAGAGTAAGTAGAATACTTAATATACTATCTATAGTAAAAACCCTAGAGAATAACTTAATAGTCAAAGCCTAGAAAACTCTTAAGAGTAAGATAGATTCTTGACCTTATAACTACTAAAGTAGTACTTGTTCCTAAAGATAAATCTCTAGAAGCTTAGTTAAGACACTATAATACCCTTAACTCTATCTTTTAAGTTAAGACACATATAATTCATATACTCTACTATATAGATAGAGGTAGTAGTTATAGCCTAGATACCTAAGAATAAAGAAGAAAAGTAATAAAGTCAAAGTCCTTATAAAATTAGAATTCCTTATAGAAATTAAAGTTTAGAGGTTACTCTTCTTACTTTAATAGACTAGTAAATAGAGTACTATAATACAAGTATTCTAGTACTAGCTAAATACCTTCTTATAATACTATATATACCTAAATGTCTAAAGATAGATTTAACTATTAGTTAATAACGTAATAGACTCTAATAGAGCCTATTATACTAAAAGCTAATAGGTTATTAAATACTTCTATAGACCTTAGAGTTTAACATTAGAAGAACTATATTAGTATGTATACTACTTCTCTTATCTTAATAACATAGGCCTAAAGTACCTTTAGAGAGCTAAGAAGGATTAGTAGTTATAACTAAAGAACAAATAACAAGCCCTTAAAACCCTCTAAATTCTCTAGTACTTATATAAGTTAAAGATAAGAGAGAGCCTTCTCTATAGTCCTATTAATTGAATTTTAACTCTATACTAAGAGAGATGTATAAGCCTATTAGGAGAGTTCAAATAGTCTTTTTATAGATATAATAATCAATTAACTATTTAATAAGTTTAAAGAAAGCTAATACTCTACTAAGCTAATAGGTTCCTTACTATTATTTACTAGGACTAAAAAGAAAAGAGATAGTAGAAGTAATATAAAAGACATAGAAAAGGCCTAGAATCTATAGTCTAGGGTCTAATCTAGAAGGGCCTATACTAGAAGAAGACTAGAAGCTAGTATCTAAGACTAGAGGTTAGTAGAGAAAGAAGTCTTAATATTAGTAGCTATAAGTAATATATAATAGATAAAGGAGACAATAGAAGAAGCTAAACGATAAGAGTAAGAGAGATAAGGTA
>WNGE01018777.1_pt1 | contig 10207 bp, 10 predicted proteins | sample 5400651 | NCBI WGS metagenome assembly WNGE01 (sample SAMN13153370, study PRJNA577476) | soil metagenome | isolation source: 60 cm soil or saprolite under grassland replicate 2 | place: USA:California | collected 2016-06-15
GCTCGCCAAGACCCAGCCGGTCATCGGGGTGGTCGCGCCGATGGAGCTGGACGCCCAGGTCATCTTCTGGGACCCCAACGCCCATCCGACCTGGCACACGATCGCCGACATCGGCCAGACCACCACCAAGGTGCTGTACTTCCAGGGCTCCACCTACATGGACTACCTGCTGGGCTCCGGTATCCTGCGGCAGCGGCAGGTCGACCCCTCCTACGACGGCTCCCCCTCGGTGTTTGTCGCCTCGCGCGGGCAGATCGCGGTGCAGGGGTATGCGACCAACGAGCCCTACACCCTCCAGCACGAGGTCCCCGCGTGGGGCAAGCCGGTCGCCTACCAGCTCGTCTACGACACCGGCTATCCCAACTACGCCAACGTGCTGGCGGTCCGCACCGACAAGCGGGCCGCGCTGGACGGCTGTCTGCATCGGCTGGTGCCGATGTTGCAGCAGGCGCAGGTCGACTTCATCACCAACCCCACCGCCGCGATCGACCGGATCGTGAAGGTCAACCAGGCGTACAAGGGCGGCTTCGTGTACTCCAAGGGCAACGCCGAGTTCGCGGTGGCGCAGATGCGCAGCCTGGGGATCGTCGCCAACGGCGGCGACACCACGCTGGGGAACTTTGACACTGGTCGGCTGGATCGGCTGCTGCACATCGTCGGGCCGATCTTCGCTGGGCAGAGGAAGCCCCTCCCCGCGGGGCTGGGGCCGGCGCAGGTGGCCACCAACGCCTACATCGACCCCTCGATCGGACTCCACCAGTGAGTCCCACGCCCCGGCGTGCCCGCTCCTTCGACCACATGGCGGAGCATTTCGACCGGTTCTCCGAACTGGTCGGCGGCGGCCTCGACACCTACCTGGCGTCGCTGCTGCCCGAGAGCGGTGGGGAGCGGGCGGTGGATCTTGGCTGCGGCACCGGCCGGCACGCCGCCCTGCTCGCCGGCCGCTACCGGCAGGTGCTGGCGGTGGACGTCTCCGCGCCGATGCTCCAGCTCGCCAAGGCGCGGCGTGGCCTGCCCAACGTCAGCTACCAGCAGCGGGACCTCTGTGACGTGCGCGCCGACACCGACGGGGTCTTCGACCTGGTGCTCAGCGCCTACGCCCTGCACCACCTCCACGACCTGGACGAGGTTCTGCGGGGCATCCGCGAGCTGGTCGCCCCGGGCGGGCGGCTGGTGCTCATCGACAACGTCGCGTCCCGCCCCCAGGTTCCGCGCCGCTGGTTCATCGCCGAGGCCGTCCGCATCCTTATGGGGGACGTTCTCCGGCGCCGCCGCCGGCCGCGGGAGGCGTGGGAGCTGTTTCGGCTCAACCTCGACCCGGGCTGGCTGGACCACCTGACCAGCGACCGGTTCCTCAACCCCCAGCAGTTCGCCGAGCGGTACGGACAGGTGTTCCCGGGCGCCGGGGTCACCGACCTGTACCGGGCCCGGGCGATGTGCTGGGCGGAGACCGGCCTGCGCGTGACCGGCGGCCGGGAGGGCTAGGGGCTCGGGGTGGGCGGGTCGAACGGGCAGGTGTCGATCCCGGGGCTGGCGGAGGCGATCCGAACGGCCCGCAGGCAGGCTGGGCTGAGCCAGGCCGAGCTGGCCAGGAAGCTTGGGGTCCAGCAGTCCTCGGTAGGTCAGTGGGAGCGCGGTACCACGACCCCGACGCTGGTCATGTTCCACCGGATCCTCGCGGTGGTCGGCCCGTGGCCACTGCTGGAGGCGCTGCTGCCACCCGACCAAGGCCTCGGCGCCGCGATCCTGGAAGGCATCACCGATCAGCAGGTAGAGCGGCCGGACCCGCAGGAGCTGGCCCGGCTGGTCGACCAGGGCCACTCCAACCTTGAGATCGGGCGCCGCTACGGCGTCCACGCCGGCGTTGTCGGCCAATGGCGCCAGGCTGCGGGCCTGCCGCCAGCCATCCCACGTCGCCGGCCATCACGGGAGGAGTTGGCCGACCTGGTCGCCCAGGGACTCTCCGACGAGACGATCGGCCACCGGTACGGCAGATCGGCCGCAACCGTCGCCAAGTGGCGCCAGGCCGACAGCCTCCGGCGACCCAGAGGACGGCCGTCAGCGGAGGAACTGGCCCGGCTGATCGACCAGGGTCTGTCGGACCTCCAGATCGGCCAGCGGTACGGGGTGGTGTCCGGCACCGTCAAGCTGTGGCGCTACGAAGCCAGGCTGTTGCGCTACCAGCCATCCACACGGCCATCGCCCCAAACACTCGCGCAATTGGTCGCTGAGGGGCTCACCGACCGGGCGATCGGCCAGCGCTACGGCAAGTCGCCCCAGACCGTTGTCCGCTGGCGCCTTGCCGACGGGCTGGTGCGGCAGCGCCCGACGGTGGACGTGGACGTGGCGGGGGTGCAGGAGCTGCGCGGTCAGGGCCTGCCCATCCCGGATGTCGCTGCCGCGCTCGGCTACACGCCCTCGCAGGTGTCTCGGGCGTCCCGAACGGCCAGGACCACGAGCCAACAGGGCACACCACGACCTGGCAGCGCCGATCCCGGTTCGACCGAGGGTGGTTTGGCCGATCCGCAAGGTCGTCAGTAACTGAGCCGCAGCGGGGCGCACCGCCCATCATCCGCTTCCCTCATGTTCACCAATGCGTTCACCAATGCGCCTCGCCAACTGACCCGGAGGCGCAGGGCAACAATGCTTGGCGCCTCCGGGACCACGCCGCGACGCCACCCGCAACCGGCACCGTCTGAAGGCCGACGGACTCGGTCGAGGCGGGCAGGTGCGGCAGAGGACGCCCCATCGCATGCCGATCTCGGCTCGACGAGACAGGCCACGGGCAGCGCTCGGTGGCCGAATGAAGGAGGCCAGGCATGGCCGGAACCGACGGGCTGGACTGGCGGCTGGATATCGGCCGGACCCGCAGCCTTGACATTGTTGCATGCCGCTGCTTGACCACTGCGCGACCACGCTCGGCCCGGACCTGCTCGCCGGCCTCGACATCTTGTACATCAACCACCTGATCTCCGATTCGCTGATGGTCGCCCGAGGGTTCAAGCGGCTCGGCGCCCGGCTGACCAGCATCGCCATCCCCTACAGCGGCATCTACGGCCCCGTGCAGCGCGCCGTCCACCAAGGCTTCAAGCATCTCGGCCCCAGCTTCCTGCCGCGCGTGTCCCACCCGGCTGACCACCATCGCCATCCCCTACAGCGGCATCCACGGCCCGGTGCAACGCGCCGTCCACCAGGGGTTCAAGCACCTTGGCCCCACCTTCCCGCCGCGCGTGTCGCACCCCAGCCAGTTCCCCGCCGCCATGGCGGTGGCGGCCCGCCGCGCCATCGCCCAGCTCACCCAAGGCCTGCCCGCTGGTGGGCGGTGGATGATCGTCGAGGACGGCGGATACGTCTTCCCGGCCCTGCACGACGACCCCACCCTCCACGCGCACCTGGCTTCGTGTGTGGGGGCGGTGGAGCACACCACCCGCGGCATGCTCAACGACCAGTACCTGGAGGTCGACGCCACCCCTACCCTGCCACGGCGGCTCGGTCGACCAGCGGTGACGATCGCGGGATCGCGGCTCAAGACCGCCCACGAGGGCGGCTTCATCGCCCAAGCCCTGGTGGACGAGTGCGGCTTCCTGCTCCGCAAGGACCACCAGTTCCTGCGCTACCGGCCAGTGGTCGTGGTCGGCTACGGCCGCATCGGCCATGCCCTGGCCCGCGCGCTGGCCAGCCTGGACGCCGAGGTCACCGTCGCCGACCCCAACGTCGCCGCCACTGACACCGGCGAGCCGGTGACGACGCTGGCCGAGGCGCTGCGCAGCGGGGTGTTCCTGGTGTTCGGCGCCACCGGCATCCCCTCGATAACCCCCGCCGATCTCGGGGTGTACCTCCGGGAGCGCGACAGCGACCGGGACACGCTGTATCTGGCCAGCAACCAGCGCAAGCTCAGGCTGCCGGCGAAGGCGGCCGGACCGTGCCGCCCGGAGGCGCAGCCGCACCAGGACCTCATGGCCGAGCTGAACCGACCCCGGATGTCCCACGGCGACACTTGACCCGCTGGGCGTATCCTGAGCGGCGCTTCCCCTATCTGGCCCGCTTGCTACGGGTGTTTCCGCGTTCCATGCACCTCGGAGACAGCACTGCCATGGGTCTGCTCCAAGACATCCAAAACGCGACCATCGATGCCGACCGGCCGCTCACGGCGGTGCTCCGCATGACCAAGGTGCTCGCCGCCAGGCTCGACAACTGCCTTCTCATGGAGTGGGTCGACCAGGAGCTCACCGGCTACCCGGACGATGACTCCCTGCCCGCTTACCGGGCCCGACGCAAGACACTGGTCCGGGGGACGTTCACGAACGGTTTCTGGCAGGCCAACAACGTGGAGATCCCGCCGAGCGCTGTCGACGAGCGGTTCCGCGACGGCTGGCTGTTCCACATCAGCTATCCCAACTCAGTGGCCGACTACGAGGCTATGCTGCAGGCGCTACCGGAGGGGGACTTCCGCCTTCCTTGGCCACTGGACGCCATCGGGCTGCTGCGACCCCAACCGCTTCGCGGCATGAACTGCATGGATGCCTGGTGCGTGCTGCCCCGGGTCGGGGTCATGGGAGTGCTGGAAGGAGTCCGAAACCGACTTCTGGACCTCGTCCTGCAACTCGAGCGAGAAGCACCCAACGCCGGCGAGGTGCCCTCCTCCAAGCTGCCCCTCTCCACCGAGCAGATCACCAACATCGTCGCGGCCACCATCTACGCAGGGAGCAGCACCGTGACCGACAACTCCATCCGCGTACAGGGCACGGCCGGTAACATCGTCGGCGGACACGGCAACCGTGGCCGGCAGGGCGATGTCACCATCACCCAGCAGGGCATGGGCCTGGACGCGCTCGTCGGCGCCCTTCGGGCCGCCGTCCGGCAACTGGACGGCCAATTCCCGACCGAGCAGGTCGATGCTGTGCAAGGGCTCCTGGAGGACTTGGAGGAAGAAGCCGTGGCGCCCGAGCCGGCGCGACAGCGGATGCTCCGCACGCTCAAGGGCATCACCGCGATCGCCGGTGCGGCTGGCCAGACGGGCGCCGCCGTCGTCGACGCGGCCCAGGCGATCCACCGCGCCCTTGCCAGCTAGGCAACCGACATCGCAAGAGGACGACCAAGTGATCGAGTGGCTTCCAACCAGCGAGGACCAGCTCCGTGACGCGCTCGACCAGGGGATTCTGACCGAACGGCACACCCTGGACTTCAAACGCGAGCTGCCGTCAGGCAGAGGTGAGAACAAGGAGCTCGCCCGGGACCTCGCGCAGTTCGCCGTCGACGGCGGCGTGCTGATCATCGGGGTCGACGACAACGCCCACCTCACCCCGGTGGACTTCCGGGGGCTGCGAGAGCGGATCGACCAGGTCGCCCGAGACCTCATCGATGAGCCGCTACACGTGCGCATCGAGACAATCCCAGGCGCCGACCCCCGCAAGGGCTACCTGCTGGTGACCGTCCCGCCCAGCCCGACCGCGCCGCACCAGGTCGACGGGCGCTACTACGGCCGCGGCGACACCACCAAGCACGTCCTGCCCGACGCTGAGGTCCAGCGCCTCCACCAGCTCGCCCTGCGCCGGCAGCGCGACGCCGAGGACCTCCTCGACGCCGAGGTGCGCCGCGATCCCTTTCCGCTCGAGCGGGGCCGCCAGCATGCCCACCTCTTCGGCATCGCCCAGCCTGTCTCCGCTCGACCCGACCTGCTCCAGCAGGTCCTTAGGGATCCCACAGGCTGGCACAGCTTCATCCACGGCAAGGTCCGCAGCGGCCCCGCTGGCCAGCCGCTCGGCGACGACGCGTCCCCGGATGGGTGGGCACCGGACCTGCCCCAGCTCAGCGACATCTCCAGACGGGCGCAAGGATGGGCGCTAAGCGCACCCGGGATCCAGCCCGGCCGCCGGCTTCTGCCAGAATCTGACGGCACGAACCTCGCGGCTGCGGAGCACCGGCTGCTCGACCTGGAGATCGGCGAGGACGGCGGGCTGCGGCTGTTCTGCGGTCGCGCCTCGGACGACTTGAGCTCGAGTTCTCACCGTCAGAGCGGCATCGAGGTTGTCTTCGAGAGCCTCATCCTGGGCCTCACCAAGCGTTTGGTCCTGATCGCCACGGCCGTGGCAGAGACCACGGACTACTTGGGCCAGTGGGACTTCGGCATTGCCGTGACAGGACTCCGGGGCCTGGTGTCGTGGCGGCTGGTGCAGCGTGGCGACACTTGGGTGGCCGCGCCCTTCTCCGAAGACGACTATCGCCGGACCGTGCGGGTCACCTACGAGCGGCTCGCCAAGGAGCCGGACTCGATCGTGGAGGATCTCACCGGGCAGCTGAATCGGGCGCTCGGTGGCGCGGCGCCAGTTCCACACCCTCCTGGCCAAGGTTCCTCCACCTGACGGCCATCTCGTCCGCAACACCTGTTGCACACATTGATCAGGCAATGGCATGGCCGCTGACCGGCAACATCAACACGATTACATCGTCAAGGACCCCAACGTCCCGAGAGAAGTGACGTTCTCCAGCTTGAGGCCGACCTCCTCGCTGATGACCTGGCCACCGGTGAGGGTGGCGATGTCACCGAGCATGGCCTTGCGGCGGTCGCCGAACCCGGGGGCCTTGACCGCGACCGACTTGAAGGTGCCGCGGAGAGATGATGCCCTTGTCGAAGCGCATCCCCTCGACCGTCTCCAGCTCGATCCCGAAGGTGTTGGACTCCTCGACCTGGATCACGCCCTCCTTGCCGACGGTGTCCATCGCCTTGGCGATGACCTCGCCGATCTCGGATCACACCGCCAGACGGCGCGAACGAAGAAGTGCTCAGTTCCAACGTCACCGTGCTCGGCCCCCACGGAGCGCCCAAGTCGAGCACCCAGTCGCCATCCCCCGACGGAGGATCTCGTCGAGACGCGGCATCCGGTCCACGCGACGGCCAACTCCAGCATCAGGGGCAGATCGCGAGCCGCTCGACCAGCCTACTTCTGTGGCTCCCGCGGCTCCCAGCGCACTTGGCCATCCCGGGTCAGGAACATCGCGGCCCGCGAGTACCAGGGCCACCCCTTCCAGGCCGGTCGCGACAGTCCGCGAGCGACTCCTCCAGCAGAGCGAGCCACCAGACCAGGCGCGTACACTGCCTCCGACCGATCGCCCCATGCGACCGGCCGAAGCGTCGTCGGTCATCGGCCTCAACGGCAGTGGCAGGCGCGACCTGAACCTCGCTCACATGGAACGCGAGCGTCGGGAGGGCGGCTGGGCAAATGGGCGGGACCGAGGATCAGCGGCCGGGAACGTTCCGGGGCTGACGGCGCGGTGGAGGATGGCGAGCGCGTCTCGCCCGACTCTCGGTTCGCGACCCCGCGGTGGGGCCGTGAGATCCGAGAGCGCTGGTCCTCCAGCGCGGGAAGGAGCCCAGATGGCTTCCGAGGTCCCGCCTGTCCTGGCCGAGATCATCTTGAGTGGCCCGGAGGTGGTGGCTGCCGAACGGGCGCTCGCCACTGTGCTCGAACGCTCCGGGCTGAGCGCGGACGACATCAGCCTCGCGAGCGAGCCCGACGTCCTCGACCTGCTGCCAGCCATTTACGTGCGGTGGGAGCAGCAGGTTCGCCTGCTCGACTCCAGCAGCTGCGGTCTCTCGGTCGACGGCTGTGGCCTGCTGGTCGTCTCCGTGCCCCTCCTCGACATTCCGGTCGTCGTCATGGCGCTGAGGAGTCGGCTGCTGGATCTCTACGTCGAGTCGATCGGACCGGATGGCGTCAGTTTCGACGAGCAGGAGATCGAGCAGGAGATAAAGATGATCATCGCGCTTATTGCCCGACTTGAGGAGTTGCTATGACATCCTTGAGCGATGCCCGCCCGGGAAAGCGACCCGGCCGGGCGGGCACCGGGACTGACGAAATCGAATCCATGGTGGACGCCGGCGAGGCCAGCGACTGGGACGCCGGAGGCGAGATCACCTTCGAGCTTGCCCGCGCGAAGGCGAACCAGAACCTGGCCGACGCGCTGGTACGGGTGGGTTGGAGTACCGAAAGCGCCCGGGTGGTCGCGCGCGCATGCGTGAAAGCCGACGACGTCCGCCGACGCATCGCGGCACCCGTCGAGCTGCGCGTGCCCGGCGGCACGATGCTGGTCATCGAGACCACGGTGTTCAGCCACGGGGTGACCGCCTATCCCACCAACCTGCGTGAGCTCGGTAACCGCCTCTACCCGCTCGGCATGGTCGACCACCAAACCGACGCCGTTATCTCCGATCCCATCGCCGATGTCGACTATCCGTGCGAGCTCGTCCTGGACGTCAGCGACCCCAACCATCTGGCGGAGCGCTTGCGGTCCAGCGAGGCATGGCTGAACCGTCGCAATCCACTGGCCAGCGACGTCGCAGTCGAAGGCGTGCTCCAGCCGGTCACGTTGGTCGGCATGCGTATCGATCACCGCAACGGCGCACCGTCGGCGCACTTGCTGACCGCCGCCGATGGCAGCAGCCGCACGACGGCTGTACACAAGATCCTCGGCGTCGATGCCGCCGACTTGGTCTACGACATCGGCGGCTCGGACCGGTTATTCCGTCAGCAGATCGGGGCGATCCTACGACTGCTCCGCGAGCAGGGCTGGGCGGGACTCGCTGACGAGGACCGGCGGCGGGTGCGAGCGCTCACCATGCCGGCCCGCATCGTCGTCGGATACCGGCAGGAGGCCGGCCGTGGCGTCAGCTTCGACGCCGCGGTGCGCTCGCTGATCGGCTTGACCCACATCGCGCCACCCCTGCCGTACGGGGCCGAGGTGGAGCGGGATGCTACAGCCGACGCCGTCCTAGACGCGCTACGGCGACCGCACCGCGGGCGCCCCCCGCGCATCAGCACCGATGAGGCTCGATGGTACGCCGCTGTGATGACCCCGGAAGAGCGTGATGTGGCCGTTCTGTCGCCGTACGCGGACGTACGCGCGGCCGACATTACCCGCGTGCTGCTGCACGGCGGACGGCGGACAACGCTGCGCGTCAACGCCGGCATTCGCAGTATTACCGCGCGCAGTTCACCGACAGCCGAAGAGCGCATTGCGATCGCCGTCGAACTGATCCTGCGCCCATGGCGCACTGCGCATGCCGGCGACGAGCATCTGAACCTAACCGCACGGCGCAGTGCGCTACAGCGTGCCTACGGTATGGCTGAGATCAGCCGTCAGCCCGACGAGCCGCTACTCGAAGGTTTCTCCGACAGCGAGTACACCCTGGAAGACCTGCGCAACCAAGCGCTCGACGAGGTCGCTGAGGGACTTGGGCGCCGGAAGGACCAGCCTCTCGGGCCCGCCCAGGTCGAACTCGCCACAAAGGCCGCCTACTACCTGATCCTCTCCGAACCTATGGGCCTACGCCGGGAGGCCCCCCCAAGCGCGCGCTCACGCGGGAATGTCGAAACCGCTGACCAACGCTCGCCATCGGTCGTCCTCACCGCCATGCTGGCGACCACCCGCGGTGTCCAGCAGGCCTACGCAGTCGTCGTTCATGGTCGCGCCGGAGAGCCGCTGTGGGAAGTTGACGAAGGCGGCCGGCCTGTGAGGGATGCCGAGCGCAATCGCGCGGCACTCACCGACGAACGCGTCCGGGCTACCTACGGCGGCAAGGGACCTCGACAACACGCGACAACCGGCCTAGCCGCCGCCGAGCACGCCTGGCACGGGCTCGTCCAGACCTTGGCAGCAATGGAGAAGGCGACGAAGGCGCTCGCCGCCGTACGTAGCGCTGCCGGACGATCCTACCTGGATGAGGAGGGATGGCCTGACGATGAGGTCGACGCTGTCCGCCGCCGCCTCGACCGTGTCGACCATCTACTCAGGAGCTGGCAAGACCGCTGGGCTGCACGGCAGGAGGACAAAGCCGACGAGAGTGCCGATGGGTGAGCGCAGCATCCCGGGGCCGAGCTTGTAGCGGCTGGCGAGGAGCTGTCTTTCGCGCGTCATGGCGTCCGCAACCCTACCGGGCGGGTGTCGTCCAAGGCTAAACGGTGAGCTGTGGCGTGCAGATACGGAGTCCCCTGGCCGCGTCCGGCAGGGCCAGGTCGCCATATTGTCACTGCAGTTCGTAGCCCCCTGCTGGGAATGCGGAGAGCGAGGCGAAAGGGATCACCCGTGGCCGCACGCACCGTTGAGGTCGACTTGCCGGCCCAGACAACGCTCGACCAGGCCATCGTCGCGCTGCTCGGGCTCCGGCGGGGAGACTGCCCGGCGATGCCACCCTCGAGACGGCACGCGC
>WNGE01012999.1_pt1 | contig 10206 bp, 7 predicted proteins | sample 5400651 | NCBI WGS metagenome assembly WNGE01 (sample SAMN13153370, study PRJNA577476) | soil metagenome | isolation source: 60 cm soil or saprolite under grassland replicate 2 | place: USA:California | collected 2016-06-15
GGTTGTTGTTGCCGGCGCGTTATCTCGCCAGTACCCGCGCGAAACATTTTCCCCGCGCACCAGGATTTCGCCGTTCTCGGAGAGCCTCACCTCCTGGCCGGGCATAACGCGACCGATTGAGCCACGTCCGACCTGGAAAGGATGATTGACGCTGATGAGCGCGGCAGTCTCAGTCATGCCATAACCCTGGATTACCGCAAATCCGAGTCGCTGCCAAAGTCTTTCGGTTTCTGGATTAAGCGTGGCGCCACCTGACACAAACGCCCAGAACTTCCAGCCAAACATTCGGTGAAGAACGCGAAATCGCCACCAACGTAAAATGAAATGCTTGTCGTCAGAAGCCTCGATCTCTTTTCTAAGCTTCTCAAGCTCTCCGCGCGCTTCGTAGGCTCTTTCGATTCTTTCACGCAAGAGCTCGAGAATGCGCGGCACTGTTACGAGGACCGAGATCCGTTCACGCTTGATAGTTTCAATGATCTGCGGCGGGCTTGGAAACTGCTGAAAGAAAACTTCTCCCCCAAGTAATTGCGGCACGAAGATGCCCAGGAATTGTCCGAACACGTGGCTGAGCGGGACCAGATTGAGAAAGCGCAACGGATGGACCACGCGCTCCCATTTCAGGTAAGGCTTGATCTCCTGCTCGAGCGGGGTGAGATTCGCGAGTAGATTGCGGTGCGTGATGCGCACTCCCTTAGGTTCGGCTGTAGTGCCCGAGGTGAAAACTATTTCTACCGTGTGGTCCCCATCGATGTCTGTTTCCGGGTAGGGCTCCGGTGAATGATGCGCAACAACCGAACTAACTTCGTCTAGCGCGATGAGCGGAAGGTTCAGATCGGAAAACGGTCGAGCCACAGCATCACAGAGCGCCAGCTTGGCTCGAACCTGCTCTTGCACTCTTGCGACAAACGCTGAGTCGCTCTGAACGTCAAGCGGTACGACAATCACTCCGCGCAAAAGGCAGCCGAAGAAACTCGCCACCCACTCCGGTCTGTTTTCCGCCCAAAGCAGGACTCGATCGCCTTTTCCGACACGGCGTGTTTCCAACTCGCGCGCGAATTGATAAGCCGTACTTGCTATTTGTTCATACGACCAACGCGCAACTCGTAAACCACGCCGGTGGGCAAACGCGGTCTCCTCTCCGCGCGAGAGAAATTCGCTCAGGTAACTGACGACAGTCGTGCGCATCAATCTGAAGTCCTTACTTAGGGAAATGGTCTTTGACAATCGTAAAGAGATTCAACCACTACTTCAATTTGGGCCGATGCAGGCAGACCGTCGACTACTCGATCACTGATAGCCCGCAGGTCTAGACTTGTGGTCAAAACTCGGACAGGTACTTAAGGAAGGTTACTTTAAATGCAGAAAACGCTGAGGCACGCAAAGGACCGTATTCCTTTGCGTCCTCTGCGAAAAACTCTGCGACCTCTGCGGTAAAGATGGGCTTCGCAATGATACATTCCTGGGGTCGACACGGGCTCCTCACCGATGGGTAAGCGATGAGAATATGATTCAGATTCATCTTCGAACGTGAGAGCCGGGGCAGTAGCCCGACCGTTAGGGAGGGCTCAGAAGGCCGAGCCCTTGCTGACGCGCGGGCTAGTGCCCCGATGCTTCAGCCGTCCGCTTCACGGACTGCGGATTCATCTTTGCACGTGATCCCACCGATGAATCGCCGGGTCATTGTCGATCGTCCGCGGCGGGGACTATTCAAATATTAACGCCTCAGAACTCGATGCCCTTTTGTGCGCGGATACCGGCTTGAAATGGATGTTTCACTTCGGTCATTTCGGTAACGAGGTCGGCGGCTTCGATCAGAGGGGGTGGGGCGTCGCGACCGGTAACGATTATGTGAAGCGAAGGTTGGCGTTCCCGCGCGGCTCGGATTTCTTCCAGGACTTCTGCAATCGGCAGCATGTCATAGCTCAGCACGTAAACCAGTTCATCAAAGACAAGCAGATCGTAATCGCTGCTTCGTAACTTCTCGACGCATAATGCCCAGGTCTCGCGCGCCGTCTGGCGATCCTGTTCGGGGTTCTTTGTGTCCCAGGTGAAGCCATCGCCCATCGTGTGGACTTCGATACCCAGCTTTGCCGCAGAGACGTGTTCGCCATAGCGATCGTTGCGCGATTTCATGAACTGAATCATGCAACAGCGCAGGCCCTGACCGACCGCGCGCATCATCAAACCGAGCGCACAGGTCGTCTTGCCTTTCCCATTTCCGGTGTGAACGATCAGAAGGCCGTGAGTATTTTCCTGATAATCCTCGCGACGCCATTTGTATTTCTTTTCTTTGGCCATGGAGTCAGAACGGCCTGCGGTAGCGGGCCGTTTAGCTAGGATATCGGATAGCTCTTGATGGCTGAGATAGACCGCTCGCTACCCGCAGACGGTTCTGATCTGATTAGTCGAAATCAGGTAAATCATCACCTTGGCCGTTAATCACGTAATCAATTGCCCGTGCAACGCTTCGTTCGTTCCATAGGTATCGCTTGCTACCCTTAGCCGCCCAGGGACTCAGGTTGCTTTCCCAAACACCGATTTCCCGCATTTTCCGCGTCGCGTTTGCCTTGAATGCGTTGAGTGCGATTTCCGGTTTCTTTTCGCCGATCGAGACAACCAGATGAACGTGATTTGTGCGCACGTTGATTGCATACAAATGCCAGCCCTGAATTTCGCAAGTCTCATGCGCCGAAGCTTCGACACAACGACGTTGGGCCGCGTCGAAAACAACGATTTCCGTTTTAGGTCGCTGCGTATTTGTCCTGAGCCATTTCTTTTCAGGCGGAAAACGGGCCGAGTTGAATTGATTGCGAAAACGATTAACCGAACCACGCTCGTCGCCGTGCAGCCACGTTCCGTCAAGAACGAAACGTAATCAGGAACGCTAGCGGAATGTCAGTATCATTCCACATACAGGTAAGACCGATTGGAGTTGGTCAACTTACTGATAGTGTGAATTCAACCGCCCGCTACCGCAGGCGGTTCTGACTATTTGAGCGCATCCTCGGTGATATCCCTCAATCCATTCGCGCGCTTCACAGCGTCTTGCAAGAGCGGCACGAGTTTCTGCTCGACTTCATCCCAGGAGCCTTGCAGTGTGCAGCCGGCAGCGTTTCGGTGTCCGCCGCCACCAAACTGCTCGGCGATCTTGGCGACGTTCACGTCGCCTTTCGAGCGCAGGCTGGTGCGATAGACGCCGGGCGAACATTCTTTGAAGAGCGCTGAAGCCTCGACCTCACCGACCGCCAGAGGATAGTTGACAAATCCATCCGCGTCTTCTTCCGACGCTTTGGTTTGCTCCTGCATTTCGAGGGTCTGGCGCATCCAGGCGACATGGCCGCTGTCGTCGCGTTTCGCAGTAGCCAGCACCTGACTGAGCAGTTGAATCTTCGGCCATTGATAGCTGCCAAAAATAGCCTCGGCGGTTTTTGCAGGCTTAACGCCCGTACGCACCAGTTCAGAAGCGATCTTGAAAGTGCGCTCGGTAGTATTTGAGTAGTGAAACGATCCGGTGTCGGTAAGGAGCGCCGTATAAACGCATTCGGCGATTTCTTTCGTGACGCGAACGCCGGTGGCCTTGCTGAGGTTGTAAATCATCTCGCCAACAGCCGAGGCGGTCGAGTCGATCCAATTGACGGTGCCGAAGAGTTCGGTGGTTGAATGGTGATCGATATTAACGACAAATTGTTTTTCAAGATCGATAAGCCCTGGCCGGTCGATATCCGAACACTCAATGACGAAAACGGCGTCGTAGGAGCGATCGACCGCCGGTGTCACTCGGATCGTGTCGGCGCCCGGAAGCTGTTGATACGAGTGCGGCGCTGGATCCCGCATGATGACTTCAACCTCTTTGTCCAGGGCGCGCAACAGCCAATACAAGCCCAAAGAGGATCCGAGGCTGTCGCCATCGGGCCGAAGGTGTGAAGTAATCGCAAAGCGATCCCTTTTTTCAATCAGGTCAACTACTTGACTAAGCATTGCTTGATTGCGGAATTCGGATCGCAGATTGCGGATTAAGAAACAATTCAAATCGAAAATCCGCAATCCCACATCCGCATTTCACTCCACATCCTTCATCCTTTCGCTGCCGTGTTCCATCTTTTCCAGAATCGCATCGACGCGCTCGGCTTGCTCTTCCACTGTGTCACGTACAAAGTGGAGCACGGGAGTATGCCTGAGGTTCAGCGAGAAGCCAAGTTGCTTACGCACATATGGCGCTGCATGACGCAAAGCACGCAGGGCCACGTCATGTTCGCGCTCATCACCCTGGACGGTCACGTAAACGCTCGCGTCTCGCAGATCGTCAGCCACTCGTACTTCTGTGACGGTGACCATCGTCAATCGCGGGTCTTCCAGTTCATAACCGACAATCTGCGCAATCTCTTCGCGCAGCGTTTCAGCGATGCGCTCCGTGCGATGCATAACTGCAAGGATGAAGGATGAAGGTTGAAGGATGAAGAATGCGTTTCGGCTGGATAATTCGCGCATTCCGTGCTTAGGCCCGGTTCATCCTTCCGCCTCCCTTTTAAAGTTCCGTCGCCGCCACTCTCTCGATTACATAGGCTTCGATCTGGTCGCCGACCTTGATGTCGTTGAAGTTCTCAAGACCGATACCGCATTCGAAGCCTTCGCGTACTTCGGATGCGTCATCCTTGAATCGGCGCAGCGATCCAATGTTGCCTTCCCAGGCGACGACGCCATCGCGAATCAGACGCGCGCGCGCCTTGCGGCTGATAATGCCGTCGATGACCATGCAGCCGGCCACCGAACCAACCTTGGGCACTTTGAAGACTTCGCGTATTTCCGCCTTGCCGAGAATCTTTTCCTTCTCGATCTTCTCGAGCATTCCAATCATCGCGGCTTTAATTTCTTCCTCGACCTTATAAATGATCGAATGCAAGCGAATGTCGACGCCTTCCTGTTTAGCCAAATCACCCGCGCGTGATTCAGGGCGAACGTTGAAGCCTATGATCACGACGGCGGTTGAAGCAGAGCCCGCTTGCGTTGCTGAAGCGAGCAAAACGTCGGATTCGGTGATCGCGCCGACGCCTGAACGAACAACTTTTACTTTCACGCGCTCGCTCGACATCTTTTGCAGGGTTGACTTCAGCACTTCGACGGAACCCTGCACGTCGGCTTTGATAATGACAAGCAGTTCTTTAACTTCCGTTTCGCCCAGCGCTTCGATACCACGCTTCGTTGTTTTTATCAGCGTACGCTGGCGCTCGACTGCCTGCCTGAGACCGGAGATTTGCTGCGCGCGGGTGACGTCTGCCACTACCTGAAAAGTTTCACCCGCCTGTGGCACGCCCTGCAGGCCGAGTACTTCAACAGGTGTCGCGGGACCGGCTTCGATTACTGGCTCGCCTCGATCATTGAACATCGCGCGAACCTTGCCGAAGATTTGGCCCACGATAAACGGATCACCGACACGTAAAGTGCCTTGCTGGACCAGTGCCGTAGCCACGGCGCCGCGACCGCGATCGAGCTTTGCCTCCAGAACGACGCCGGAAGCGAGGCGGGTAGTACTGGCGCGCAGGTCCAGGATGTCCGATGTCAGTAGAATTGTTTCAAGCAATGTGTCGAGGTTCTGACGCTTCTTGGCGGAGACCTCAACCATCTCAGTCTCGCCACCCCACGCCACTGCATTGAGACCCTGTTGCGAAAGTTCCTGTCTAACGCGATCAGGATTCGCATCGGGCTTGTCGACCTTGTTAATGGCCACAACGATGGGAACATTAGCGGCCCGCGAATGTTCGATTGCCTCGATCGTCTGCGGCATAACACCGTCGTCTGCGGCGACGACCAGCACAACCACGTCGGTCGCTTTAGCGCCACGAGCACGCATCAGCGTAAATGCTTCGTGACCGGGCGTATCAAGAAACACGACGCGCCGTTTCTCGTTTGGATTATCAGGGCTCGGGACTTCTACGCTATACGCACCGATGTGCTGCGTAATCCCGCCGGCTTCACCGGCTACCACATTAGTCGCGCGAATCGCGTCGAGCAGAGAAGTCTTTCCGTGATCGACGTGGCCCATTACAGTTACCACCGGCGCCCGCGGTACTTCAACGTCGTCAGCATCTGCGGCGATTAGTTCTTCAAACTCTTCTTCAGCAACCATCTCTTCGAATGGCACGAACGAAACGTCGTAGCCAAATCGTTGGCCGAGATCGGCCGCCACTTCGTCATTCAAAGCCTGATTAATGGTTGCGAATACACCGCGTTGCAGCAGTAGCGCTACCACGTCTTTTGGTTTAATGCCAAGCTTCTCCGCGAATTCTTTGACGGTGGAACCTTCGACCAAACGCACAGACTTTAAGGCACCGGGATCCGCCGGCGTTTCCAGGCGCCCGGCGATTCGTTCTTCGAGCGTGAGCGTTGGTGGTGGCGGAATGAATTCCTTATCGAAACGCCCTCCTTTGCCTTCGCTGGCACGCTTGCCGCCGCGTGTTGAGCTGCGTCTTGATCGACGACGCCCGGTATCCGGCGGCGGAATATAGGTTGTTTGAGGCGTCAAAGTTTCGCCGGGAGTTCCTGTATATTCGACTCGCTGACGCGTGAGGCGCTCGCGGGAACGATCTCGCACGGTTGTTGCGGCAGGAGCAGGCGCGGGAGCGCGTTCGCCCGGCCGAATGCCCGCACTGATTGCGGCCGCGGTTGGCCGCAATACGCGAACCTGTCGCGAGGGAGGCTGGGTGCCATCGAATCCCGCCGCTGCGCGCGACGCGGGTTCACTGGGTGAAGCTACTGATTCCGGCTGCGCTTCCGGGGGTGGTGCGGGCACCGGTTCAGACGCAGCAGGCTTTTCTGCCCTTACGGCTGGCGAAAGTTTGCGAATCACGCGAGTCGGCGCGGCTTTTGCGGGAGCTGCTGGTTCTTCCGGTGCAACGGTCTCTTCCGGTTCAGCGACCTCGGCAGACGCGGCTGCTTCTTCCGCTTCGACCGCTGGCGGCTCTTCGACTACTGGCCGTGCGGCTTTCTTTACAACCCTGATTCCGCGCTTAACGGCGGTATCTTTTTTGGGAAAGTACTTATCGCGGATCTTGTCCGCGAGTTCTTTCGAGATTGAATTCGAAGGGACGCTGACATCCACGCCTTCGCGCCGCACCTCTTCGATCAGGCGCTTGGTGTCGATTTTGAGGTCTTTAGCGAGATCGTAAAGACGAACTTTGGAGGTAACTACTGACATGGCTCCTTTACTGCTTCAAAAGCGGCGGTCTATTCTCCGCCGCCTTCTGAAGCACGCTTCAGGAGCGCCATGCTAGAGCAGGCGTCGGAGGCGAACAGCCCTGCGCGACTTTGCGCGCATGCTGTGATTACTTGGCCGCATCATCGGAAGCATCTCATTGCTTCTCGTCCTTCAGGCTCTCATTCGTCGCGGCCTTTTCTTCGAATGACGATTCGAGAGCGGAACTTGTTTGCGTATCAATCGACGATTCAACTGTCGCGTCTTCACTTTCGTCGGGCGCAGCAAAATCTTCTGCGCGAACAGCAGCTTCTAAATCTGCCAGCCCCGCGGAAGTGATGTCCGGGGCCGGAGTAATTACGTCGGGACGAAGGTCGCGGCCGGCTTCCTGTAATACCAATTCGTCCACGGTCATTGGATCGGCCTCGGTCAGGGCCACCGGATCAGCAGATTCCTCTGCCCGAATGTCAGGCTCGGCCGAAAACGGCCTGCCCTTCTCGACAGCCTCGTCATAACCTGCCGCCGTCATCTCTTCGTTCGGTTCGACCTCAGCCGTAACTGATTCATCTAATTCGGCCGAAACTGCGTGCTGACTTTCGATGCTTTCTATCTCGCCTGCAACCTGGCCGGTTTCCTCACCGCCTTCTTCCGAAGGCTGTAGACTCTTCTCGCGCATCGCAATCACTGCGCGCGCTGCGTTGAGAATCGTTTCAGCCTCGTCAAGACTGACGTCAAGAAATTCGACCAGATCGTCGACTGAAGTATTCGCCAACCCATCGATATCCGTGACTCCATGCTCAGCGAGCGCGTCCGCCTGTTGCGGAGTGACGCCTTCGATTGCCGACAACGGCACGGCTGCACCCGAAGCGATCATAGCACCCATTTGTTCGGCCACTTCGCGCTTCAATTCTTCCTCGCTGCGAATGTCGATGTTCCAGCCAACTAGCTTCGTCGCCAGTCGCACATTCTGCCCGCGCTTGCCGATTGCCAGACTGAGCTGGTCCTCGTTGACGATTACTTCCATTTGCCGGTTTTCTATATCAGTAATGCGAACCTGATTCACCTTTGCCGGCGACAAAGAGTTCGCGGCAAACACTGAAGGCTCTTCCGACCATTCGATAATGTCGATCTTTTCACCGCGCAATTCGCGAATGATTGCCTGGACGCGCGAACCTTTCATGCCCACGCACGCGGCGATTTTCGCGCGCTCGCCCGGCTCGCGCACACAGGACTTGATAACCACGGTGCCGTCATAAATTTCCGGCACTTCCATTTCAAACAAGCGCTCGAGAAGTTCCGGCGAAGTACGTGAGACCTCGATCTGCGGTCCTTTTGATTCTTTTGATACGTTGGTGATGACGACGCGAATGCGCTCGCCCTGGTTCCATTGCTCACCGCGCGATTGCTGCGAACGGGGCAGGATGGCTTCCAGATTTCCCAGATCCACAATCATATTTCCGCGCTCAAACCGTTTTACGAAACCATTGACCAATTCACCCACGCGATCGATATATTGATCGTAGACATTGGTGCGAACCGCGTCGCGAACCTTCTGGAAAAGAATTTGTTTAGCCGTTTGGGCTGCGATGCGACCCAGATCTTCCATAGGCATCGGCAACAATAGCGCGTCGCCTACTTCGACATCATCGCCGCCAAGTTCCCGCGCTTCATCAATCGATAGTTCCGTGGCCGGATCGGCTACGTCTTCAACTACGACCTTTGAAGCTGCCAGCTCTAGCCCCGTTTCCGGGGTCCAGTCAACCTGGATTTCTTCCCCGCCGCGGAATTGTTTCTTGGCCGCCGCGCGCACGGCTTCCTTGACCGCTTCGATCACCAATTCGCGGTCAATGCCTTGTTCCTGACAAAGCGCTTCGATGTTTTGGGCAATTGTCGTGCTCATTATTCTTTCAGTTCTTATCGACTATCCGAGCGGCTGTTTTTAATCAAGTGACGATCTACCGCCTCGCGCTCGCGCGCCCTACGAAATTCTTCTTCCGCATCGATCTCCAGATTCGCTTTGGCGATTCCGTCAATCGGAATTTTCACTCGTCCGCTGGTGCGATCGTCAAAGATTACGTTGCCATCCTCAACGCCGACGATTCGGCCGCGAAAGTTGCGCTGGCCTTTCACCGTTCCGCGCGTCTTGATTTTCGCGGGACGTCCGGCGAAGCGCTCATAATCGGCGCTCTTATAAAGGCCCCGTTCAAGACCCGGCGACGAAACTTCCAGCGTGTACGCCGAATGGATGAAATCCTCGACGTCGAGAATGGTACCCATCTGAAGGCTCACTTCTGAGCAATCGTCGTGGGTGACACCCTCCGGCTTATCAATGAACACCCGCACAATTGGATGGCCTTCCGGTCCGGCAACTTCCGCATGGACTAGTTCGAGGCCGTGGTCGATGGCGGTTTGCTCAGCAATTTCGCGTATGCGTTCTGCCACCGATCCTTGATCCATAACCTGTGGCGCAAGTTGCCACCTTGCGCTACCTTCCGCCCAAAAGAAAAAGTGGGCGCTAACCCACCGGACAACGCATCCGACCTCCGAGCAAGAGATGGATTATACGAGAAGGTTTAAGCGTAAGCAAGCGAGGGCAGGCGCGAGGTGACGGGTTAATTTGCTGTTATCTTACCCTTATTAGTCATCTGATCACCGCACTCAGGTGCGGTGCTATTGAGATTGCGAGACTGACCCGCTATCGGGCACGATCTGAACGAGTGATTCCCTGATCGTCCTCGATAGTGATTGATGCCGCTAAGGCTTCGCCGCTGAAGCGTAACCCTCGAGTAGTTTTTGAGCTCGCTGTCCAGGACTAATCACGGCGAGGTTTTGTGCCCAATCATAACCACTGAAGACGCCGACAATTTCGCCTTGTTCGTTGTAAACAGGGCTTCCCGAGAAGCCGTCACGAGCGTTGATTTTGACGGACCAGTAGTCAATACCCTTGAAGCTATATGCACCGTAGAAGGTTCCGCGGCTGACAATCCTGTTGCCGTGCGGCCGCGCGATCAGCAAGA
>WNGE01013163.1_pt1 | contig 10203 bp, 14 predicted proteins | sample 5400651 | NCBI WGS metagenome assembly WNGE01 (sample SAMN13153370, study PRJNA577476) | soil metagenome | isolation source: 60 cm soil or saprolite under grassland replicate 2 | place: USA:California | collected 2016-06-15
CAGCTCCACCTTGGCTCTCCAGTCCAACCCCAGCCTCCAGATCCAAGCTCATGCTCAAATCCAGAGTAGAAGTTTGTTGTGTCCAGGGGTGGGCCAAAACAAACCGCCAAAGTGGGCCACTTCAGAATGCCAAAATCACTCGTGACCGAGGAGGAATGGATGCCTGGAGAGGATACGGAAAAGGTTTGCCGGGGCGTCTGAAACGGAGGTGCGAAGCGATTTACTTGATGAATTTTCTCCAGAAGTTTGACGGGGAGGAGGCAGTAAGCTTATGACTCGAAACACTACCAAAAACCGCCAAAAGACTCCAAAAAAGCGACGGTCCTACACACCCGAGCCTGTGCGCAGCCGGATTATTGCAAGGCACATCGGCGGGCAGTCGAACCGCGAGATCGCCAAGGAAGAAGGGATCGACCGCGATACAGTGAGTCGAGTCTTGTCACAGGGTGAAGTTGTGGAGTTGATGAAGAGCTACCGTTCACGACTTCTGGAGATGCTACCGAAGGCAATCACTGTCTACAAACAGCTCCTCAGCTCAAAAGACGAGCGGGTAAGAGCCGCCGCCGCTACAAAACTGCTGGAGGGGCTCCAGGTATTCCCAAAGGGTGGCGTCTGGCCAGAGCAAACCGTACCAGAACAGGATCACGATAATCGGAAGCGTTTGCTGCTCGGCCAGATAGTGGAGATGATGATCTACAAGGGGCAGCGGTACGGCATTGCACTTCCAAAAGAGTTTGACGAGCTGAAGTCGGCGGGAATTGAATTGGATGACCCACAGCCATTAGGCCGGTCTGGGAGTCGATTGGAAGCGTGCTACTCCCCGTAGCGCGACTTTCCCGAGCCTTTAGCCCGAACTGCGTTTCAAATTTGAGATCACGTTCTGAATGGACGGCTGTCAAGGGCGGACTAAAAGTAGTCCAGTGCGGCGGAGCAAAAGGGAGCCGGTACAGGGAGCGTAGAGTAGGGATTTGCTGGGGAGCAGGGGCTCTGGAGCGTAGCGGAAGAGGCCCTGCTCCCCAGCAGCGCGTGTGGTGACCGGGGAGCAGGGTGAGGCGGATCAGCGGCCGGAGGGTGGCTCCCGTTTGCGTCGGCTCTGCTTGAGGCGGTAGCTATCGCCATTCATCTCCAGGATGTGGACGTGATGGGTGAGCCGGTCCCACTATGCACATGGACGTGCTTCACAGTGACCCGCTGCTCCGCCGTCTTACCTTCAGCTTTTGGAGCAGTTCCAGTTGTTCGTTGAACAGCCGCATGAGTCGCGTGGCGCGTGCTATGGCTGCATCTGCAATTTCCGGGGATGCAGCCCGTTGCAGGAAAGTAAGCGATGCAAGGTGCACGCCGATCATCTGTGTGGCCAGCATTGCTTCGGTTAAGTTCTGCGGCTTGATCTCAGTGATTCGCTCGCTTCGACCTGTGTTCCGGGCGCGAACATTCCGGATCCCGCCACTTCACGTCTGCTTGACCTGCCATCCAAGCGGCAGCAGAGATGGAAGGGAAAGTCGGCGCTTGTGATCCGAATCATAGCCCGGAGCGCAATACTTCAAATACTATAGGTCTGAGAGCACCTTTCCCGTGCCTTGATTGCAGCGAACGATCGCTACCAGTTTGCAGTGTGCGTACCATTCCTCCACGCCCTTGATGGCTTCTTGGGAAACTGCCCAGCCCTCACCGGCAAAACATTACAGTTCGGGCAGTACCACGGAAGGTGTCAGCGATGCGTTCAGATTTGGTATTTGACGCGCTCCAAACGAAAAACCGCTTTGCTTTGTGCCATGAAGCATTCAAGGCAATTCGCCTGCTCCACAAAAGCAACACTCGCGTTGAGGATACGACCAATAACGCACTCCAGCGGCTTGCTGGTGTGCAGCGACACGAATGTTTAGGTATTCCAGAAAACGCGGACGAAGCAGGACTCAAAGTGACGCCGGAACAAGTCGCAATTGAGTCTCCGGCTGAAGCACCGGTAGTTCCGCCCTCCAATCTGTCGCTCCCAGCGAACTTGTAGCCTTGCGAACTGTTGCCGAATGGCCTGCGACGCGTCTCGTGTACGGCAGCTTGGGAAGTTCGGGTCGTCCCGCACGGCAGCGATGCAGGCCACCGATCAGCGATCCCGGTAACTTGTCCAACGTGGCTGCGGTTGTAATCTGCGACCGCAACCGGCGCCGGGCCGTCCCCAGCTCTGCTTCTCCCGTGGTTTGCCAGTAAGTCATATTGCAGCGCTTCGCGTTCGTGGACAGTCAGCCTTCACGTGTAGCTCGTATCCGATGGTGGCTTAATTTGCGTGACGTACAGATTTCCGGAGCCGGCATTGCGGAGTACGATTCTTTGCGAGGGTGTCGCCGTCGCCATCCGGACTCCGCTCACGCTATACGTTCCCACAGGAACGCGGCCGAAATCGGGATTGTACGACTCCACCTGCAACTGCCCGCGGACGGCCACGCGCGTTTGGCCATACAACGCCACCCGTTGCGGGCTGTTCTCGGCATTATCGAAAATGAGGAAGTTGGCGCGTCTGCTGCCCTCCTTGGGATGGAACACGATCCGCATCTCGCAGGTCTGACCGGGAGCAAGTTGCCCCTTCCCGCAAGGTGCTTTCAATCCGTCCTGCGAGGTGCTGAACTCGCCGTCGGGTTCGAATGCGAATTTTGTAAATTCCAGCGGCGCATTACCGGCGTTACGAACATAAACGACATCCCGCCGCGCGACGAACAATGCCGCCAACGAATTGCTGGCCGCAGTGCCGGCTGGCGGAATAACCATCCTCTTCGGACTCACATCTTCGAGCCACCCGGCATCTTTTTATATGCGGGAGGACAGCCGATGAGGAACGAATAGGGGGTAGTGGCTGCAAGTGATAGATTTTTCTCATTCGTCAGAACGCCCATAATCTCTGAACTAGACCATGTGACAGCCCTAAGCTGCTTTTTTTCTTTCAACCCACGGCTTCCCTTCGGCACCGATTGCGATGTCCATGGCGTGCTCGATGGAGTTCACAGGTTCTCGGATAAACCGAGTGAGTGCGCTGCTCAATCTGCACCGAAAGATTCGCAGCGTGACTTTGTTGCTCCTGCGAGGAGTGATCCTTTTCTTTCTGATTGCTCACCGGGTCTTCGGCGAACCTGACGGCTTCACAGTTTGCTCATTGTGAGATGGTGGCCGTGGCGACTGGGCGGGCAAAGTGTTCTATAACCAGCGTTGACATTTCCCCACAATCGGCGCACTGTCGAAAATAGAGGAAGTTAATTCCCCTCCTCATCCAGATTCCCTGAACTAAGCAGCCCATCTGAAGGTCTTCAGTCTTAGCGCAAACAACCTTATCAGGAGGTTGATATCTTCGCACGCAATGTCTCTTTTCGCCTGAAATCCAACATGCTTTCTGATTACACCCGCGCCTTTGAGAATGAGATTCTTCCTTTGCTCCGCAAGCAGAAGGGCTTCAAGGACGAAATCGCACTAGCGAATCCCAACAGCCCGGATGCTGTTGCAATCAGTCTGTGGGAGAACCAAGCAGATGCAGAAGCTTACAACGCCAACACCTACCCAGCGGTGTTGAAAATCGCTTCTACGATGATAGAGGGAACGCCCAAGGTTCAGACGTTTGAGGTCGTGACCTCGACCCTCCATAAGGTTCCTGCAGCAGCGTAGAGTCTGTAAGCGTGTCGCACGGGAATACGGTTAACTCTGTCTTCTCGTGCGATTACTGCTCGACTTGCGCATCCCGGCCATTGCGGTGGCCGCTGGGCTGGCGATGGTTCTTGGGCACAATATCTGGTCAGCTAATGAAACGCAACTTCGGTGCAAAGACTATTTGCGAAGTGCGGCTGGATCAAGGCACTGGGGTTCAGTATCGGCGGAGCCGAACTGGCGACCGCTATAACGAGGTACTCGTTGCTAAATGAGTGCTTGCACAGAAATACAGCTTGAACTGCCTCTGATTCGAGTATGAGCGGTGGCAGAGCAGAGAGGAGGTAGGGCTATGCCGAGAAGCAGATGCATCCCCTATTGGACTTTAATCTCGGAACAGGGTGGTTTTCAATGTCCCATTCCACGACCCCAACTTCATTGGCTTTTTAGCCATGGATTCGGAGGTCGGGCGGTCGTCAAATGCCTACAGTCTCTTGACCGACCTCGCCGAAGTTGGGATTGCATACTTACCTTGAACCAGCGTGGCTTCAACTCTCGGTCATCTCTGAACGCCAGACTTGAGGCTGGCGAGTATATCCTTTGCCATTCCGCCTTTTCCAGCCGGAGTGCCAGCGACACCCAGCTCGGAAGGCAGCGTTGAACATTTTCACTCACCGGGGTTAAGCTGTGCTCGACATCGCTGCAGGGGCTGAGCCATGGCTACAAACCGCAAAGTCATTGATTTCCGCTTGTTTTTAGCTGAAGAGCCTTGCGACACCGCTATCCTGGGCGAAGAAGAGTTACTGAATATTGCCGTACACCATGCCGTCCATGACCACGGACAGCAGGACACGCCAGCACTCCGCGAAGAGTTGCGCTCGATGCTGTGCGAAGAACGAAGGAAGCTAAAAGTGGCTTAGCAGAGGAGGGGGAATCGGCGTCCGACGAGGAGAGTGAGCAGGTGACGAGCGAACAGGAAATTGGTGATTGAAACAGCATGGACGCCGAAAAGACCATCGCCGAAATCGAGATTCTGGAGCACATCCTGACGCTGCCGGACAAAAGGCCGCTCCGGATGGCCGATTGGAAGGCCGCGAATCAAAAACACGATGAGCAGTATGCGAGTGATCCGTGGTTCCGGCTGTGGAAGCGGGGCGACGGATGAGCACCCATGTGCAGCTCCCAAGGTTCCCCCTGATTTCACTTGCAACTCTCCACGAGTGCAACATCATCTACGCACATAACAGATTGAACACCGGGCTCTTGCCGCAAACTAAGCAGCCTTTTTGTTGGGGTGCCCCTCCGACTCACTCGGCCAGATTTCAATTCACAAAGGAACAGGCAACATCATGGAACAAGGAACAGTGAAGTGGTTTAACGACGCAAAAGGATTTGGCTTTATCAGCCGCCAGAACGGCGAAGATGTCTTCGTACATTTTTCGGCAATTAAGTCGGGTGGCTTCAAAAGTCTCGCGGAAGGTCAAGCTGTGCAGTTCGATGTCGTCAAAGGCCCCAAGGGCTGGCAAGCAGAGAACGTCACCGTCCTCTAAAGTTTCACGTCTGAAGCTACCGAAGGGTGGCCTTAGGGCTGCCGCCCTTTCTGCTGACGGAGGAGCAGGTCTGTAGCCCGCGATTGGCAGGATTTCACGGCGGCGTGCCGGAAAATGACGCCGCTGGGGGAGTTCACGACGAGGCTTTGGGGTTGAAGGGTAAGCGTGTGGTCTGAACCGTGGTGACTCGGGGCGGGAAGGCGGGAATGCTAAGTGTGGGTTTTCGCAAGTGTCCACTTATTTGCAAGTGGACACTTACGGAGTGACTGATTGGGCGGAATTGCCTGCGGCGGGCTGCGGCGTTCCGTTGATGCTGAGCTTAACGTTCCACGGCAGCAGTTCCTCGATCCGGTTCACAGGGTGGTCGGCGATGCGCGCCAGGACATGCCGCAGGTAGGCTTCGGGATCGAGTCTGCTCAACTTGGCCGAGCCGGCCAGGCTGTAAATCGCAGCCGCACGTTCTCCACCGGAGTTTGATCCTGCAAAAAGGTAGTTCTTGCGCCCGATGGCGACTACGCGCAACGCGCGCTCGGCGTTGTTATTGTCGATCTCGATGTGGCCGTCGTCGCAAAAGCGCACGAGTGCGTCCCATAGCCCGAGGGCGTAGCGGATCGCCGACGAAGTGTCGGACTTCTTGGAGAGCTTGGAGAGCGAGGCTTCAAGCCATTCGCGCATCGATTCCAACAATGGGCGTGAGCGCGTGTTGCGAACTTCGCGCCGCTCCTCGGGAGGCCGGCCCCGAATCTCTTTCTCGATCCCGTACAACTCCCCGATGCGCTCCACCGCCTCGATTGCAACCGGCGAGTTGTGCGCTTGCTTCAAATCGTAGAACTTGCGCCGCACATGCGCCCAGCAGGGGCCTCCTGCACGCGGCCGCTCTCGTAAATCTGGTTGAACCCGGCGAAGCCATCGGCTTGCAGCGTGCCGCGGAAATCGCTCAGATGTTGCTGCGGATGTTCCCCGCGGCGATCCGGCGAGTACGCAAACCACACTGCCGGAGCTTCCTTGCTGGCGGCCGGACGATCATCGCGAACATAAGTCCACAGCCGCCCGGTCTTCGTCTTGCCTTGCCCCGGAGCCAGCACTGGAACTGGAGTGTCGTCGCCATGCACCTTGCTTGCGGCGAGTACATAGCGGCGCAATGCTTCAACCAAAGGTTCGAGCAGGCTGGTGGCCTCGCCCACCCAGGTGGCCAGCGTCGAGCGATCCAGATCAACGCCTTCGCGGGCGCAGATCTCATGCTGGCGATACAACGGAAGGTGGTCGCAGTACTTCGCGGTGAGAACGTGTGCGAGTAGTCCCGCGCCAGCCAATCCGCGCTCGATGGGACGGGACGGCGCCGGTGCCTGCACAATCACGTCGCAGCCGCAGCAGCTCAGCTTGGGACGCACATGACGGATGACGGTAAGCGTAGACGGATGGCCGTCTGGACGTGAGTCCATGGAATAGGCAAGCTCTTCTTGTGGCCTGCGGCGCAGAGGCGCGGCAGCGGGAGAGTTCGAATGCATGGGTCGGACGGTCCGGTTCGCACGAGCGGCAAACGGCGGTATCGAAGCGCGGAAGAGAAACGCCTGATTGTCGAAGAGACGCTGGCGGCGAATGAATCAGTGGCGACGATAGCACGTCGGCACGGCGTGAACGCCAACCAGTTGTTCGCCTGGCGCAAGCTGCATCAGCGTGGTCTGCTGGAACCATCCGACCGTCCGCAGTTGGATGAGACGCGACTGTTGCCAGTTACCGTCGTTGAGGAATCTGAGGCGGAGGCAGAGCGAGATGTCCCTGCTGTTGCGGCTTCGGCTGGCATGATTCATATCGAGTTTCCGGGCCGGGCGCTGGTCAGCGTTGAAGGCTGCGCCGATCCGGCGTTGGTGCGTGCGGTGCTGGAGAGCTTGAAGCGATGATTCCGTTTCCGGCAAACACGCATATCTGGGTCGTGGCCGGCGTGACCGACATGCGGCGCGGCTTCACCGGGTTGAGCGCACAGGTGCAGACCGCGCTTCAGCAGAACCCGCTGTCTGGGCAGGTCTTCGTTTTTCGGGGGCGCCGAGGTGATTTCATAAAACTGCTTTGGCATGATGGTGATGGCCTTTGTCTGTTTCAGAAGAGATTGGATCGCGGCCGCTTCGTATGGCCGCAGGCGATAAACGGCACGGTGTCGCTGACACGAGCGCAACTGTCGATGTTATGCGAAGGGATAGATTGGAGGCGTCCTGTGCGCAGCGCGCCGCCATCGATGGCGGTCTGAACTTAGTGGTCGTTACTCGGCCACTTATCCTGCAAGTTATATTTTTTCTGCACTGTTAATGTTACCGGCTATGGCATACTCGCTTCATGCTGGATGCGCCCACGCCGCCGAATCTCGACGAGTTGAACCCCGCGGCGATGAAGGCGCTGGTTGCAGGTCTGTATGCGCAGATCGAGCATCTGAAGCTGGTCATTGCCAAGCTGCGGCGCATGCAGTTCGGGCGCAAGTCGGAGAAGGTCAGCCGGCACATCGAGCAACTCGAACTCCAACTCGAAGGCTTGGCGGCTGCGGTTGCCGAACCTGCCCGGGCTGTACAAGAGCCTGCTGCCGAGGAGGCCTCTCCGGCCACAACCGGCAAGCGGCGCTCGCTGCCCGAGCATCTGCGGCGTGAAGTTCACACTCACCTTCCCGAAGAGAAGAGCTGCCCGAGCTGTGGCGGCACAATGCGCAAGTTCGGCGAGGACGTCTCCGAGATGCTGGAGTACATTCCAGCCAGCTTTTTGGTCATCCGTCATGTACGTCCGAAGCTGAGCTGTGCCTGCTGTTCCTGCGTTGTGCAGGCTCCGGCTCCGGCGCGGCCTGTGGACCGCGGTCTTGCCGGGCCGGGCTTGTTGGCGCACGTGCTGACGGCGAAATTCGCTGATCATCTGCCCTTGTACCGGCAGTCCCAGATGTATGCCCGCGAAGGCGTCGATCTGGACCGCTCCACGCTGGCCAAGTGGGTCGGCGAAGCCAGCGCGTTGATGGAACCGCTGGTCGAAGCGCTGCGCCGCTACGTGATGGCCACCGATAAGTTGCACGGCGACGACACGCCGCTACCAGTGCTCGCTCCGGGCAATGGCAAGACGAAGACGGCAAGGTTCTGGACGTATGTGCGCGACAGCCGCCCCTCGGGCGATGGCCAACTTTCGCGGCGTTCTGCAAGCGGATGCCTACGCAGGTTTCAACAAACTCTATGAAGATGGCGCGATTCAGGAAGCTCCGTGCATGGCCCATATCCGCCGCAAGTTCTTCGACGTAATGGAGGCGACCCAGTCAGCGATTGCCACCGAAGCTGTCGAACGCATCGCTCCTTTGTACAAGATAGAAGAGGAGATCCGGGGACGATCTCCCGATGAGCGCCGGGCAGTACGCAACGCCAAAGCCCGGCCACTGCTGGAATCCATGCGCGATTGGCTCGAAGCCTCGTTGTCCAAACTGCCCCGCAAGTCGGAGACCGCGGCCGCAATCCACTATGCGCTGGGTCGCTGGGATGCGCTGATACGTTATCTCGATGATGGCCGCATTGAGCTGGACAACCTGATCGCCGAACGAGCGCTGCGCCCGGTCGCCGTGGGCCGCAGAAACTACCTGTTCGCCGGCTCCGATAACGGCGGCCGTCGGGCAGCTATCGTTTATAGTCTGATCGGGTCGGCAAAGATGAACGGCCTCGACCCCGAAGCGTACCTGCGCCATGTGCTCGGCCGCATCGCCGAACATCCGATCAATCGCATCGAGGAGCTGCTGCCATGGAACGTCGCCGCAAACCTGTCCCCAGCAAACCAACCCGCCGCGTAGCAGGCGCAGCAAGCGACGAGCAGGACTCGGTCATTCTGCCCCTGCCGCACATTGCGGATCTGATCTCCCAGGGAGAAATCACCATAGGCGAAATGTATCCGGTCGGCTGTGTCGCCGTGGCCAATGATGGCCACAACTGCCTGGCCATGCTCCGCCGTCGCAACGGCGAAACCCTCGCGCAGTTGCTGACCCGGCTTGATCAGGCCATCGCCAAAGCTCTCGACGAAGATATCTATACCGATGAGATCAACGCCCGGTCTTGAGTCTTGAACCACACAACCAGTCGTGTCCACTTCCAGGATCGTGGACACGACCGGTCACTCAGCAACAAACATAGCCGTCACACTCTGTCCAGGCGGCCAGAAATCCACGCTTACGGATGACGATGAAGCTGGCCGGAATGTAGTCGAGTACTTCGGAGATATCCTCGCCCAGTTTATGCAGTGCTCCGCCACACTCCGGGCATGCCTGCTGCGCAGGCTCATGCACCTTGGTGATGCGTAGGAGATGTTCGGGAAGTGGACGGCGCGACGGCTTCTTCGCGGACGCCGCACGCGTCGTGCCGGAAGCAGGGGTACTCTCTTGTGCTTGCTCGCGTTCAGCCGGCTTGTCTCCAGTTCTTCCAGCTTCAACTCAAGCTATTCGATCTGCCGCTCCACCTTCTCCGACTTGCGTCCGAACTGCATCCGTTGCAGCTTGGCAATCAGCAGCTTCAGATGTTCGATCTCGTGGTCGCGGCAGAGAAGTTGCTCGTCTTTCGAAAGTAGCTGTTGTTGCTGGGGGAGGATCAGAGCCTTCAATGCATCGGCATCCATCGCGTTCAAATCCAGATGCGTTATGCGTGGCGCCATCACACCAAAAGTATGCCACGAACTCTGTTCAAGCGCGTGTCAAAGGTGCGTGGAAGCCGCCAAATATCTGTGCGAAACACACATGTGCACTCAGATCGCCAACAGCGAATCGGCGGTGCGCACCGGCCGCCTCCAGTCAATCCCTTCCAGCAACATCGACAACTGTGCACGCGTCAGCGAGACCGTTCCGCACTCCGCCTTCGGCCAGATGAAACGTCCTCGCTCAAGCTTCTTGGCAAACAAGCAAAGACCGTCGCCATGCTCCAGAGCAATCTGCACCTGTGCGCTCAACCCGGTGAAGCCGCGGCGCATGTCGGTCATGCCCGCCGCAATCCAGATGCGCGTGTTCGCCGGAAACGTGATCATCCCAGCAGGC
>WNGE01017451.1_pt1 | contig 10203 bp, 8 predicted proteins | sample 5400651 | NCBI WGS metagenome assembly WNGE01 (sample SAMN13153370, study PRJNA577476) | soil metagenome | isolation source: 60 cm soil or saprolite under grassland replicate 2 | place: USA:California | collected 2016-06-15
TCGCGCCGGTGGACAGAATCGCCACGACGGCGGGCCGCATCGAAGCGCGCTGCGAGGTCTGCGCGATGCCCGTCGAGGGCCGCGCGAAGGTCGGGCCTTTGCGCAACGAGTTGCGCCTCGGCGAGTGTGAGACGCAGCAGTAACGCATCGTTCGTCGTCTCGCCGCGTAGGAGTGCGACTGCATCACCGGCGCGTCGCTCGTCGAGCAGGAAGTCGGCATAGGCGCCGAGCAGGTACGCGTCGCGGCTGTCGAGCGCGAGCGCGGAACGGAAATGCGCCTCGGAGGCGGCGGCATCGCCGCGCCGCCCCGCGATCTCCGCGGCGAGCGTGTGTCCCCACGACCGCACTGCGGGGTCGATGCCCGCGCTGCGCGCGAGCGCCTGCGTCAACGTGCGATATGCATTACTCGCCGCGCCCGAAAGGCTCACCGGTCCGGCGGAGCAGGCGGCGCCGATCAACTCGGGCGCGAGTTGCGCCAATCGCGCGCAGTCGTGCTGTGCCTCGACGTAACGGCCCTGTACGGTCAGCACCGTCGCGCGGGTGAGCAGCGCCTGGCCATCTGCTGGATGTGCGGCGATGATGCGGTCGAGATCGGTGAGCGCGCCGGCGAAATCGTGCATCGATTGCTTCACCGTCGCCCGCAGCACGAGGATCGCCGGCGGCGCATCGGCGGCGGTCCACCAAGGTGCGAGCGTCGCCTGGGCCTGCCCGAGAAACCGCGGATCGCCGGTGGCGCGACCCGCTTCGATCGCGCGCCGCGCGACGGTCGCCGCGAGGGTCGCATCGGCGGGATTCCGCGCCAGCGCGGCCCGCTGCCTTTTCAGCGCTGCAAGCGACGGGTCGAGCTTTTCCGGCAGACGCTCGAGCACGACGGCATCGTCGTCGGGCACGAACGGCTTGGCGATGACGGGCGGCGCAAACGTCAGGCATAACGCCAGGACCAGATGACAACCGTAACCGCGCAGCATCGATTCCACTCCTCGTCGCAATTCCGCGCGAACCGAGTTGCATGATCCGCGCGGACCTCACCAGCGCTGCCCGTCCGACGGGGCAGACCGCGTTTGACCGGTCAGTCGTCGCTCCTCGGTGACTTTCTGCCTTTCTCGTTATTCGGCGATCCGGGCAGCGGAGTGCGGAGGTACGGAAACTTTGCCGCGAAGAACGTCGAATCGAGATACGCGCCATCGGTGTAATGGAGCGTGCCGGCAGGTGCATCGGCCGGCGTGCAGCCGCCGATCGCGAGCGTGCACAGGACACCCATTGCGACGCGCAACTCGATGTCGACGACGTCGTCGCCCGGCCGGCGGCCGTTGGGGAATCCGGCGTTGTCGCCGGCGAGGACACCCAAGCGACTTTGCTTCGCCGCGGGCGCGGGCGGAATCGCCGTGTTCAGACGCAGCATTTCCGACGCGGTGACGCCCGCCGTGGTCCAGCCGCCGATGATCGTGCCCTTGCCTTCGGTGAGACACGCGATCGGCAGCTCGAGAATCAGCGACGTGACGTTGGCATCGGCGAGAACGTCGGCGACTGCATGCTCGGCCCCCTTCTTCAGCTCGGTCACCGGAAACTTGATGTTGACGAGGTCGAACACTTCGCCGAGGTTGACGACGAACGGATCCTTGCGCTGGCCGACGAACACGCGGCCGGTGCCGGCGCAGCCGGGAACGACGATCGGCCAGAAATGCTTGCTCGCGTACGCCTCGTAGTTCGAGATCGTCTTTTCGCCGATGTTGTCGACCGGCTTGTCGAACACGTTGCCGCCGGTGGCCGAGTTGATGACGTCGAGCTTCGATCCTCCACGCCGCGGGCCGCGGATCACGTCGAGCGTGAAGGTCTCGCGGACGTTGAGCGCGGTCGAGGCCGGCACGTCGACGTCGTCGGTCCCGTTGTTGACGATCGGAATCGACACCTTCTTGCCGCCGACCACGAGCTGGTTGTCGGCAAGCGTGTTCTGGAAGCGGAACCGGAACGTGAGGTCTTCCCGGGCGCCGCCGTCATTGACGATGTGGATCTCGTAGAGCGCGTTGGGATCGAGCTTGAAGAAATTCGGACCGCCGTACGGCGCCTGCAGCGGCAGATAGTCGGCGACGATCGTCACGTAGGCCTGGCGACCCGGCTCGTAGCTGCGGAACATGTAGAAATCCGTGGCGTCCAGCTGGGGTTGCGTCGCGATGAACGGCGCCTCGCGATGGCTCGATGCATGCACGGGCTGCGCCCACGGCGTTGTGAAGGCGGCGGCAATCAGCATCGGCAGCAGCGCGCGCCGAAACGCGGGTTGCCGGATGGATAGGGCGGACATGGGACTCTCCTCGGTCGTCGATCGGTGAGCGGGCGGCCCCAGCGCGCGAATCGCGCGCGCCGCCCGCACAGCGCCGGCCGTCGCACGTCGCGATGGATTTCGCGTGACGAAGCGCGCCGGGCTGTGGACCGATATACGGCGAGGGCTGCCGGCCGGATGCAACCGCTGCCGCGGCGGCTGCCGGCGGGGTCAGTGCCGCAAGGCGTCGATGCCGCGGGCAATGCCGCCCAAGGTCAGCGGATACATCCGCGGACCGATCGCCTCGAGGACGATTTGCGTGGAGCGCGTGTATTCCCAGGCGCGCGGCGGCTCGGGATTCCACCAGATGACGCGGCGGAAGTGATCGGCGAGGCGCTTCAACCAGAGCACGCCCGGCTCTTCGTTCGTGTATTCGACGCTGCCACCGGACTGGAGGAGCTCGTAGGGACTCATCGCTGCATCGCCCACGAAGATGAGCTTCCAGTCCGGGCCGTACTTGTGCAGCACGTCCCACGTCTGAACACGATCGAAGCGCCGCCGTGCGTTGTCGCGCCAGACGTAATCGTAGACGCAGTTGTGAAAATAGAAATATTCGAGGTGGCGAAATTCCGTTTTCGCGGCAGAGAAAAGCTCCTCGCAATCGCGCACGTGCGGATCCATCGACCCGCCGACGTCGAGGAACAGCAGCACCTTCACGCGATTGCGCCGCTCGGGCACCAGATGCAGGTCGAGGTAGCCGGCGTTCTTCGCCGTGCCCTCGATCGTGCCGTCCATGTCGAGCTCCTCGGGGATGCCCTCGCGCGCGAAGCGGCGGAGCTTGCGCAAAGCGACCTTGATGTTGCGCGTGTTGAGCTCGACGTCGCCGTCGAGGTTGCGAAAGCTCCGCTCGTCCCAGACCTTGACCGCGCTGCGATTGCCGCTGCCCGCCTGTCCGGCACGGATGCCCTCGGGATTGAAGCCGTACGCCCCGAACGGACTCGTCCCGCCGGTGCCGATCCACTTCCGCCCGCCGGCGTGACGGGCCTGCTGCTCCTCCAGGCGCTTCCTGAACGTCTCCATCAGCTTGTCCCACCCGCCCAGCGCCTCGACTTTCGCCTTGTCCTCCGGTGAAAGAAGCCTCTCGAACTCCTTGCGCAGCCACTCGTCCGGGATCTCCGCGCGGATGTCGAAGACCGCGTTAACGCCTTTGAAATAAGTCGAGAACGCGAGGTCGTAGCGATCGTACTGGCCCTCGTCCTTGATCAGCGTCGCGCGAGCGAGATGATAGAAATCATCGAGCGAGCCCGACACGACACGCTCGTCCAGCGCTTCGAGCAGCGTCAGGAACTCGCGCGTCGACACCGGCAGCCGCGCCGCCTTGAGATGGAGGAAGAAGTCGATCAGCATATGGATTGTCGTCCCCGCGCAGGCGGGGACCCAGCGTCGTTTGCCGAACGACACTGGATTCCCGCGTTCGCGGGAATGACGAGGCAGGCAGTCATTGTTGCGCTCAGCGTGTCCGCTCCAGCAGCCACTGCAAATTCCGCTTCACGGTCGGCCACTCGCTGTCGAGGATGCTGAAGACCACCGTGTCGCGCCGGGTGCCGTCGGGCATCAGCTGGTGATTGCGCAGGATGCCGTCCTGCCTTGCGCCCAGGCGCTCGATCGCGGCGCGCGACGCAAAATTGAAAAAGTGGGTGCGGAACTCGACGGCGATGCATTGCAACGCTTCGAAGGCATGCGTCAGCAACATGAGCTTGCACTCGGTGTTGACTGGAGTGCGTTGAGCCCGCTTCGCGTACCACGTGTGGCCGATTTCGAGTCGCCGGTGCGCGGCTTCGACGTTGAAGTAGCGCGTCGAGCCGACGATGTCTCCGGTTGCGTTGGCGCGGACGATGAACGGCATCGCACCCAGCCGTTCGCGCATGTCGAGCGCCGCGTCGAGCCAGGCGACGGTTTTTTCAGGCGCGGGGACGCTCGTGTACCAGAGCCGCCACAGCTCACCATCGGCCGCCGCCGAGCGGACCGCCGCTTCGTGCTCGCGGGCGAGCGGCTCGAGCGTCGCATGCCGTCCCTTGAGCACGACCGGCTCGACAAAGCGATAAGTGGGGTCAGACTCGATTTTCGCGTCGTTCGAGGACGTTGGCTTCATCAGTTCGGGAAATTCGAGTCTGACCCCACTTATCGCCGCGCCATGAACGCGACCCGCTCGAACAGATGGACGTCCTGCTCGTTCTTGAGGAGCGCACCGTGCAGCGGTGGAATCAGCACCTTCTTGTCGGAGCTCCTGAGGGCCTCGGGCGGGATGTCCTCGGCGAGCAGGAGCTTCAGCCAGTCGAGAAGCTCGGACGTCGACGGTTTCTTCTTGAGTCCCGGCACTTCGCGCAGGTTGAAGAAGACTTCCAGCGCTTCGGCCAGCAGCGCCTTCTTCAAGCCCGGGAAATGCACGTCGACGATTCGCGTCATCGTTTCGCGGTCGGGGAAGCGGATGTAGTGGAAGAAGCAGCGGCGCAGGAACGCATCCGGCAGCTCCTTTTCGTTGTTCGACGTGATGACGACGAGCGGCCGATGCCGCGCGACAATCGTCTGCTGCGTCTCGTAGACGTAGAACTCCATCCGGTCGAGCTCGCGGAGCAGGTCGTTGGGGAACTCGATGTCCGCCTTGTCGATCTCGTCGATCAGCACGACCGCGGGGGCTTCCGCCGCGAACGCTTCCCACAGCACTCCGCGCTTGATGTAGTGCGCGATGTCGCCGACGTGCGCGTCGCCCAGTTGCGAATCGCGCAGGCGCGACACCGCGTCGTACTCGTAGAGGCCTTGCTGCGCCTTGGTCGTCGACTTGATGTGCCATTGCAGCAGCGGGCGCGATAGCGCGCCTGCGACTTCCTCGGCCAGCATCGTCTTGCCGGTGCCGGGCTCGCCCTTGACGAGCAGCGGCCGCTCGAGGGCAATCGCCGCGTTGACCGCCAGCATCAGATCCGGTGTGGCGACGTAGGTCTCGGTGCCTTCGAAGCGCATGGGAACTCCGTGGTGAATCCGCAAATGTTAGCCGATCCGCGGGACGAGCGCCTGCAGAACCCACAATGCCGCCATGCCCACGCCGAGCGTCTTCAAGGTGCTCCGCGTCAGGAATGCCGCGACACCCGCGAGTGCTGCGGCGGACACTTTGGGATCCGTCCACGTCGCGGCAATCGTCGCCGGGCCGGCGACGATCATCGGAACGATCAGCGCCGTCAGCATCGCCGCCGGCACGAACCTGAGCGCGCGGGCGAGCAGCGGCGGCAGCACACGTTGCGCGAAGATCGCGATGAACGAAAGCCGCGACAGGTAGTTGAGCAACCCGACGGCGATGATCACGGCCCACAGCTTCAGCGTTGCGTCCATCGCTCCCGGACGAAGTCGGCGAGCGTCCCGGCGGCAATGCCGAGAACCCCGGCGACGATCAGGTTGAGGCGCATCGGCAGTCCCGCGAGCGCCAGGACGGCAACGCCGGCCGTTGCGGCGGCAATGACGTTGGGCGCGTTGCGCAAGAGCGGCGCAAGGAGCGCGAGGAAGCACAACGGCACCGCGAACTCGAGCGACCATTCGGCAGGAATCAGATTGCCGGTCAGAAAACCGACGAGGTTCGTCGCCTGCCAGAAAATCCACAGCGCCGTGCCCGCGCCGAGAAAGTGCGCGGCCGCTGCCCGTGGCGCGTCGGAGTGGAAACGGCGGATCGATGCCGCGAACGCCTGGTCGGTGAGGAGAAAGGCGAGCATCTTCTGCCAGCGCGGCGACAACGGTTTCAGATAGGGCGCCATCGCGGCGCTGTACATCAGAAAGCGCAGGCCGAGCACGAAGCAGGTGAGGACGATGACGGCGAGCGGCGCGCGCGCCGCGATGAGCTGCGCGGCGAGAATCTGCGCGGCGCCCGAAAAGATGATCGTGCTCATGCCGAGCGCGCCGAGCCAGCTGGCTCCCGCCGCCGCGGCGCCGACGCCGCAGACGAGCCCGAAGGGGATCAGCCCGACGCAGGCAGGAAGCATCTCGACGAACCCCTCGCGGAAGTCCTTCGAATCGACGAGATGGCGCAAGTCGTGACGCATCGAAAGCAGGCGTGTTCGATTTTTCGACGAGCCTAGCCGCAAAGTACGGGAAAAGTCGAGTCTGACCGGCGTTTCTTGCATAATCCCGGTTTCCCGAAAGGACCCTATGGACCTCCCCGTCAATCAATTCAAGCGCGCTATCACCGCCGGCCCCACGCCCGTCGGCACCTGGCTTTCGAGCGCATCGCCGTCGACTGCCGAGGCGCTGGGCTGCGCGGGATTCGACTTCCTTGTCGTCGACACCGAGCACACGCCGCTCGATCTTCCGCAAATGATCGAGGTCCTGCGGACGATCGCCGGCACGCCGGCGCAGGCGATCGTGCGCCCGCCCTGGAACGACATGGTGATGATCAAGCGCGCGCTCGACGCCGGTGCGCAGACCCTTTTGTTGCCGTTCATCCAGAATGCCGAGGAGGCGAAACGCGCCGTCGCCCACACGCGCTATCCGACGGAAGGCGTGCGCGGGGTTGCGGGAACGCATCGCGCGAGTCGCTTCGGCACGATTCCGAATTACCTGAAAGTCGCCGGCAGCGAGATTTGCGTCATCGTCCAGATCGAGACCTTGACCGCGCTTTCGAATCTCGAGGCGATTGCGGCCGTCCCGGGCATCGATTCGATTTTCGTCGGGCCGAACGATCTCGCCGCGTCGATGGGCCACGTAGGCGACATGGCCAACGCGGCGGTGCAGGCGAAAGTTGCGTTCGCGGCGAAGGAGTGCCGGCGCCTCGGCAAGCCCTGCGGCATCGTCGGCGGCAACCCCGAGATCGTCGCCCAGTTCCTCGATTACGGCTATTCGTGGGTCGCCGTCAGCTCGGACATGGGGATGATGGTGAGTCGCGCCCAGGAATTCCTGATCAAGGTGCGAGCGGCCTCCAATTGACGCAGGCGTCCTGACCCTTCCCGTACGATGCCGACATGACTCCCCGCGACTCCGCGAGCACGTCTGCGTTCGTCTGCGTCCTCGACATCAAGGCGAGCCTCGGCGAGTGCCCGGTGTGGTCGGTGGCCGAGCAGGTTCTCTACTGGGTCGACATCAATGCGCCCGCGCTCAACCGTTTCGATCCGGCAACCGGCCGCAACGCAGCGATGCCGATGCCGGAATCGATCGGCTGCTTCGCGTTGCGCGCGCGGGGTGGCTTCGTCGTCGCCTTGCGCGGCGGGATCTGGCTCGCGCGAGGCGACGGCACGCTCGAGCGCAAGATCGCTGAACCGCCGTACGACCCCACGCATCACCGCTTCAACGATGGCCGCTGCGACCGCCAGGGCCGCTTTTTCGCCGGCTCGATGAACGAGAAGCGCGACGCGAACACCGCCTCGCTGATCCGGCTCGATCCCGACTTTCGCGTGACCCGCGTTCTCGATGACATGATGATTTCCAATGGGCTCGCGTGGAGCCGCGACGGCCGCACGATGTACCACGCCGACACGCCGACGCTCACGATCGATACGTACGACTACGATATCGCAACCGGCCTGCCCGGAAACCGGCGCGCGTTCGCTCGCTTCACCCGCGAGACCGACCGGCCCGACGGCGGCGCGATCGACAGCGAGGATTGCTATTGGACCGCGTTCTATCGCGGGGGCAAGGTCCTGCGCATTTCGCCCGCGGGCGAAGTGCTGGCGACGATCGCCATTCCGGCGCTTTGTCCGACGATGTGTGCATTCGGCGGCCCCGATCTCAGAACGCTCTACGTGACGAGCGCCCGGTATTCGCGCTGAGGGTCGGCGTGCCGGGAATCGCGGAACCCGCGTTCGCCGGCTGACGTCGAGAACATCGGTGCATTTCGATTCCACAGCATTTCTCCGGCTCGACTCGCCGCAAAGCCTCGGCACTTCGGCGTCGGGGGGCGCGTTCGCCACGTCGACCGGTGACATCCTCGAGGTATCGTGCCTCGGTCCGGGCATCTTCCGATTGCGCGTCGGCCCGAACACCAGGCCCGATTACGGTCTTGTGAAGGCACGCACGAAGGCGTGCAGCGTCGCTCGCGGCGGCGACGGCTGCTACACGTTCACCGCGGGCGACACGACCCTCGAGATCGCCGCGGCGCCGCTGCGCTTTCGTCTTCTGCGTCGCAACGCTCCGGTGCTCGGCTCGACGACCGACGAACATTTTCGCGGCTTTACGCGGCTGCCGACCTTCGGCCGGGTGCGGCAGGGCGGGCAGTGGACGGCGGCGTTCGCGCTCGCGTCGGGCGAGCCGGTCTACGGGCTCGGTGAGAAATTCGGCCCGCTCGACAAGCGCGGCCAGTTGATCCACTCGCAGGTCGTCGACGCGCTGGGCGTCAATACGGGCGCGTCGTACAAGAATGTCCCGTTCGCCTGGAGTCCGGGCACCGGCCGCGGCGCATGGGGCGTGCTCGTGCACACGCCGGGCATGGTCACGCACGGGATCGGTCATCCCGATTGGTCGCATCGCTCCTATGCGGTGCTGGTCGATGACGAAGCGCTCGACCTCTTCCTCTTCGCCGCCGATACGCCCGCGGGCATCCTCGAGCACTACACGGCGCTCACCGGTCGTGCGCCGGCGGTCCCCCTGTGGAGCCTCGGGCTCTGGGTATCGCGCGCTTTCTACAAGACGCCCGAGGAGGCGGCCGCGGTCGCGGCGAAGCTGCGCGAACGGCGGATCCCCTGCGACGTGCTTACGCTGGACGGCCGCGCGGCGTGGCGCGTCGACACGCGCTTCGATTTCGAATGGGACGAGGAGCGCTATCCGGATCCGTATGCAGCGCTCGCGCAGATCAAGCAGCACAACCTGCGCGTCTGCGTCTGGGAATATCCGTACGTCTCCATCCACTCGGCGCTGTTCCAGGAGCTCGCGTCGCGCCGCTTCCTGCTCACCACGCCGGACGGCGATCCGTACGTCTTCGGCTGGGACACCGCTCCCGCCACCAGCCCGTTCGGCAACGTGCTGACACCCCTGCCCGAAAGCGGCATCGTCGATTTCACCAATCCGGCGGCGTATGCGTGGTGGCGCGACGCGCACGAGAGGCTGTTCGCGCAGGGCGTCGATGCGATCAAGGCCGACTTCGGCGAGCACGTTCCGGACGACGCCGTCGCGTTCAACGGCGATCGCGGCCGTCGGCTGCACAATGTCTATCCGCTGCTCTACAACCAGTGCGTCCATGAAGCGAGCGGACGCTTCCAGCGCAAGGACAGCGCGCCAGCGATCGTCTGGAGTCGCGCCGGCTGGACGGGGAGTCAGCGCTTTCCGATTCAATGGGGCGGCAACCCGCAGAGCGACTGGGAGGGGCTGGCGGCGTCGATTCGCGGCGGTCTTTCCTGGGGCATGAGCGGCGCCCCGTATCACGCCACGGACGTCGGCGGCTTCTACGGCTCGGCGCAACCGACGCCCGAGCTTTTCGTGCGCTGGCTGCAGGCGGCGATTTTCAGCTCGCACCTCCATCTGCACGGCATCGGCGAACGCGAGCCGTGGGCGTTCGGTGCCGAGGCCGAGGCGATCGCCCGCAAGTGGCTCGCGTTCCGCTACCGGCTGTTGCCCTATCTGCAGAACGTGATTGCGACCGCGACGACGACGGGGATGCCGGTCATGCGCGCAATGCCGCTCGCGTTCCCCGGCGACATGCTGACGCGAGCATGCGATACGCAATTCATGTGCGGCGACGCGCTGCTGGTCGCCCCCATCGTGGACGAAGGCCACGAAGTCGTGATCGCGCTGCCGGCGGGCGCTTGGTACGACCTCAACTCGCGGCAACGCGTTGCGGGCGGTTGCGTCGTCCGCTACAAGGCGTCGCTCGATCAGTTTCCGGTGTTCGGCCGGGAAGGCTTTGCGCTGCCGCTCGGCCGCGCCGTCCAGCATACCGGCGAGATCGATCCCGAGCGCCCGCTCGAGCGGCTCTGGGT
>WNGE01017946.1_pt1 | contig 10203 bp, 9 predicted proteins | sample 5400651 | NCBI WGS metagenome assembly WNGE01 (sample SAMN13153370, study PRJNA577476) | soil metagenome | isolation source: 60 cm soil or saprolite under grassland replicate 2 | place: USA:California | collected 2016-06-15
CATCCGGCAAACTATGCCGGATTGTCAGTAGTAAAAAACGGGGAATTCGCTGAAATCGTTTAAACTAAAAAATCTTTTAAAACTCAATACAGACAATAATTTCAAAGAACTGAATTTTTAGGATTTAGGACGGTAGTGATCGTTATTATGAAGTTGAAGAGATATTAAACAGACAATTTGTAAGTATTTACGAGAACAATCATATTGACACAGAAGAAGCATTACATAAAGTAGGACTTCAAGAATTATTTGGTTTGGGCTATGACGAGTTTTTGAAATTCAATAATAAAGAGGCTGAAGCTGCACTACAACGTGGCGCAAATTTGAATGATTTAGATACTGTGTTTAAACCTTCTGAATATCTAAGAATAAAAGCAGACCTTGAAGGAAAAGTCATCTCTCAAAAAGTAAAAGATTAGTTTAGAATAAGGAAGCATGATGGGAAGTTTAATTATGACGGTATCATATCAAACTTCACCTGTAACAGTTCATATGATTTTTTTAATAAATAATTTATAAGTTGATTTTAAGCGTTTATAAGGCTTAAAACAAGTTAAGTCTGTAGATTTATAATGATGCATAAACAATACCCTAAATAAGCTTAATTGAAAATCGAAAAAATAATTTTGTTTTCTGACACTATCATAACACTTCTTCAGCAATTAAAGACTGTCTTTACTATTATCAGAAGGATTCTTTTTATTTTATTAAAATGGAGAAAGAGATTATTGATTAATACAGTTCAAATCAATGACTCTTTCCTTCTTTCTAATGGCTTACTTATTATTATCTGGCAACTTAAAAATTTCCTTTGGATTAAAATCAACAATCAAATTTTGACAACAAACTCTAAAGGAATTCTACTGCATTATGATAGAATTGAAACTCCAGTAAAAATTAAAATAGTCGGACTTTTTGGTAATTACAAGAAAGAATTTACGCTTTCTCCTAAAGCAACAATTCAAAGTGAAAAATTAAAGACACCACAACTACTCAATAATAAATTTGAAATTGACGAAATTAAAAACTCAATTAGCCAATTTAGGGTAAAGAACTTAAAACCAGCCTTTATCAATAAAGGTTTGACAAAAAACTTCGCAATAAATATTCAGACTATAAATATTCAAATACCAACCTTCAAAAAAGAAAACTATCATGCATAGAGAATACTACAATACCCCAAAATCCGGAAGAATAATGCGTTTATTATGGAAAGCTGCCGGAGGAGACCGTTATATTTTAGAGCGAGCTACTTATGCCGACCAAATGAAATATATGTGCCTTGGGGGAGTAGTTGCAGCAACAGGTATAATGGCAGGTCTTGCCGGAGGTTATGCTTTTTATACAATTTTTGAATCAAGAGGTTCTGCTATCGACCAAACTTTTAGCCCTTTCATTGCAATAATATCTATCTTATTTGGCTGTATGTGGGGACTAATGATTTTTAATATTGACCGCTTTATTGTAACAAGCACCGGCAAAGGAGATGGAACAGAAGCAATCACATTGGATGAATTTAAAGGGGCTATTCCACGTCTCATAATGGGAGCTATAATTGCTCTTACGATTTCAAAACCCGTAGAAATAAGAATGTTTAAAACTGAAATAGATGCAAAACTTTATGAAGAACAATTGAAACTGCAAAAAGAGTATGAGAAAAGAACTACAGCAAATTTCGAAGAAAGATTAAAAACAGTTGAAGAAGATTTGGGCAAAATAGGTGAGGAAAGAAGAGATTTAATTGAACGCATTAAAAAAGCAGAACAAGCTTATACAGACCAACTTAACGGTGTTCTAGGAAATGCTGGTGCTGGCAATGGACCATTATCAAAAGCGTTGAAGGGTCAATTAGATGCACTAAACCATGAGTTGAGTAGGTTTGACCAAATTAACGGAGATAAAATCATAGAAGCAGATGCTAAAAGAAAACAAATACAAGCAGAAAAGGAGGTTGCACTTTCTAAAAACGTAAAAGTAGCAAATGGATTAGATGGGCTTCTGGAACGCATAAAACTAGCACATGAAATTGCAGGTTGGGTAATTTCTCTTTTTATTACATTATTATTTATGGCTATCGAGCTAACGCCAATTTTCTTTAAGCTAATGTTAGTGAAAACTCCTTATGATTATTTAGAAGACAATGTAAAAGAGCTAATAAAAGCTGAAAATGGCATTGAAGTTCGATATGACTATTATAAGGATAAACAAGGACAGGAAAGGCACTTAGTAATTAATCATCAAGCTGAAAGATTAATATATGAAAAGATAAAAGCTACAGAAGCGCAAAAAGAATTAATTGATCATGCTCTGAAAAAATATATGGAAGAACAAAAAATTAAAATAGAAGAAACTCCAGAAGCATTTATAAAATACCATGCCAATGGCGAATTACAAGCGTAAGAGATATTCATTTAAAGATTGGCTTATATCTCTTTCGGGTGAAGATGCACAAATCATATTTAATACAAAAACTAAAGAAAGCGTAAAAATAACTTTTGCTTTCATCGGCTGTTTTGTGTTAATGATTTTCATTGTTTCATTTACAGTAGCACTCATTTTATATATCAGCTTTTCAACAAAAACTTATTCTTTGCCATTCCAATTGGTATAGTGTGGGGACTGATGATAGTGAATATCTATTTACTCCTATTATACACCTTAACACCAATGATATTAAAAGGTAAAGAGCGTACGATAAAAGGCATAAAAACCAAGGAAACAAAAGATAGCAGGCTTTTATCAAATATTTCGATAGGTTTTAGAGTTGGCTTTGTAGTGCTGATAGCTATTATTATTGCTCAGCCTTGGCTGATAACCACATTTTCTGTGCAAGAACAATTAGATGTTTACAAGCAACAATACAGAAACAACTTTCTTATACAAGCAGATAGCATATTGATTTCACAAGAAATCAAACTAAACAAAGAACTAAATCAAAATTTGAATTTAGTTTCTGTTGGAAAATCAGATTCAGTTCTGATTGCCCATGCAGGGAAAGATATTTTCAATAAAATCCAGGAGGATGCAAGATTTTTATCTGATGCTTCAATCTTAATGAATGAAATTTATAAAGCAGACAAAAGTTGGGATATAAACAAAAAGAATAAAACCGATTTTCTTCAGAACGAATTAACAACATTAGTTGAGAAAGAAATAACAACTGATTCTCTGTTCATCTTAGAGGCTAACGAAATTACTACCCAAAATCATTTTATCGAAGACATATTGAATTCTTCTTATAAAAAACTATTTTCGATAATACAAGAGAAAAATAATCAATACAAAAAATTAGACGCTGTTTTATCGGCAACTAACTTTTATGTTCGTAAAATCCAACTAATTAACAGCAATTTTCCGTCAGCCTGGGGTATGACTGGTATTGTAGCTTTCGCATTCATTATTCCTGTCATTTTAAAATACAGGATACGTAATACAAGTAACTTTAATTTAAAGTTCAATATTGCGAATGTTGATTTTTATGAATCTTGCATAGACCCCCCATTTAATACTACAATAAAGGAAAAAAGTCTACCATATCAAAGCCAAACAATTCTTTTAAATGAAATATATAAAGACCTAGATGAGGGAAAGGCAAACAAACATTTTGTAAGTGAACACGTTTCTAAAAAATGAAGATTGTCATTATTATAATTATTATTATCGTTATCATTCCTCTACTTTTCTTTTTTACAAAAAAGAAGGATGATAAAAATATACTACAACCAGTTAAAAAATCAGATCCAGAACCGCCACAAAAAACAGATGCCGAAAAATGGCTTACTTTAAAATATAAAAAAATATTTCATCGAAAAACGTTCATAAAAGGAAAACTCATTTCAAAATTTTATGGTCAATTGGACTATATAAAAGATGCACAAGACTTTGTAAAGGAAAGATATTTTGACTTTACTCTATATGATGCGGAAATAAAAAATTCAAGTTTTAGGAAAAATAATGATGGTGAATTTCCTGAATTTAACGCTGAAGAACTTTTTCCTGGCAGTATTCAGCCATCTCCCTTGCCATGTAAAATTTCGTATAATAATATTATTGGTGACTTTGAAATAGTATTATATGATGTAAAGCTTGCTAATATTGATTTTAATAAGCATCGAGTATTACATCAGGAAGAAGATGACCAAGTGTTTGGAACTGTTGAAGCGGACATTACAGGATACATTTTAGAAGAATTTATAGATGAATATGAAGAAAGGATAAAGGTTGAACCTAAAGAAAAAGAAATTACAACAGGAGAAACAATTTTAAATAAAGCTCCATCTATTTATAAAACCACGGATAAGACAGGCAAAACAAAAACAGAAAGAGAATATGCTTGGGAAGAGTTGTGGTATAGTGATAGAAAAGCTACTTATTGGGGCAATCCAAGATTTATTGGAAAAGAAGAAACGGGTTGTTTAAGCGGTATTTGGCAATTATTGAGTTTTATATTGGTATTATTATTTCTTATTGCTGTTGGACCCCAAGGCATTGTTACACTTTTGACTATTGCAGGAATAGGATTATTAATTGCATACTTCTTAGAAATATTCAAATGGCTATTTAGAATTGTAGGTCTTCTAATGCTTCTATTTGCAATCTTTTGGGTTATAAGCGCTTTACAAAATAAGAAACCTTCTTCACCAAAGCCATTTGCTTCAGATGAAGCAAAGGAGGTGAAAAAAATTGAACGCGATAAGATTAACCCTACGGATTCATTAATTGTTCATCATCGTATTTGGAAAGATTATGACGGGAATCAATATGAAGGTGATATTTGGGTAAAAGTGACTGATTTTAAGCAAAGTGGTTATTTTAAAAACAATTTGGCTGTTGAAAACAATTCACTTTTTGCTTACGATAAAGTTTTATTTGATTTAAAAAATCAAGATTCAGGCAAATTAAATGGTATTTACAAATTATTGGATAGCATTAGAATGAATAATAACCAAAATGACAATCAATTTGCAGAAACAATTGTTTCGTTTGTTCAAGATATCCCTTACACCATTGTATTAGATAATGCCTGCGATGCTAATTTATATAACGACCGATTTACGAAGGCATATTTACAAAATAATCAAGGTGAATGTGAAGGCTACCAGAAATTTGGCATTAACTCACCCGTAGAATTTATGGGAACATTAAAAGGCGATTGCGATACCAGAACTTTATTACTTTATACAATTCTTTCACATTACACATATGATGTAGCATTATTAAGCAGTGAAGTTTATTCTCATTCAATTTTAGCAATCAATTTGCCTTTTACAGGAAAGTCAATAGAAGCAAATGGAAAACGATATGTGGTTTGGGAGACAACTTCTCCGGGCATAAAAGCAGGTTTGTTGCCGGAAGAAGTTTCAGATTTTAATAACTGGCGAATATCATTAACTTCTAAATTATAAATCATGAATATTGCAAAATACGGTTTCCTTTTCATTTGGGCTTTGCTATTGTTAAGCATTGTCTTCTACCTAATTAAACGACTTGTTTTTGGTAAACGAAAGTCAAGTCAAAATATCAACATCAGCGAAGCTGTTTATTTATCATCATTGATTATTGCTGCAGGTATAGTTTTTCAAAGAGTAATTCAATCAACAGCTATAGCGTTTGACAATATCTTGAAAATTGAACCAGCAAACATATATTTCCAATTTATTAAAACGAGTAGCGCAATCTCTGTTACGGGAATTATTCTTTTTATCATCTCACTTTACGTAGCAAAATTTCTATCTGCATTATTTTTCGGCAAGAGAAAAGATATTGTCGAATTTGATTCTGACAATAAATCGTATGCAATTATGAGAGGAGCATTAATGTTTTCTGTGTCTTTTGTTTTTTTACAGCTGGGGGAAACTATTTTCAATTACTTAACGCCTAGTATAACGATTCCGTTTTATAGATAAAATTGTAAAAAGAGATCTACGGAATTTTTATTTTTTATTTTGTAGTCCATATTTGCTTTTTCCCAATGCGTATGGCAAAGAAGATATTTAAACTACAATTTTTTTACATTTGAAAACGCAACAAATTTAATAAGTGAATGTATTCAGCAATCAAAAGAAAAGTTTATGAATTGCTTGACCCCTCTGAAGGCGGTACAATGGCGGACACAATTGTTAACAGCTTTATTATAGGTCTAATTGTTATTAATACAATTGCAGTTATACTTGAAACCGTTGATAGCATTTATCTTCCAAACAAACCTTTTTTTACTTCTTTAGAATTGTTTTCAGTAACAGTATTTTCTATTGAATATTTGTTAAGGATTTGGACATGTACCTATATAGAAAAGTATAGGCATCCCTTGTTCGGAAGAATTAAATATATTTTTTCTGTGGGGGCAATAATAGACTTAATCGCTATTTTACCTTTTTACCTACCTTTTCTTACCAATTACGATTTAAGATTTATCAGGGTTCTTCGCCTAATTCGATTCTTTAGATTTTTCAAGCTAAGCAGATATATGAATGCTTCAAAAGTTATCTCAAGAGTTTTTGCAGCAAAGAAAGAAGAATTGGTCTTGAGTTTTGTGATAACAATTTTTCTAATCGTTATTGCTTCAAGTATTATGTATTATACAGAGCATGACGCACAACCAGATAAATTTTCAAGTATCCCTGAAACTATGTGGTGGAGTGTTGCGACATTAACAACTGTAGGTTATGGAGATGTGTTCCCTATCACTCCATTAGGAAAAACCTTAACTGCTGTAATATCGATTTTAGGCATTGGTATGTTTGCTTTGCCAGCAGGAATTTTAGCATCAGGTTTTTCTGGTGAATTTCAAAACATGAAAAAGTATAAAAAGACTTGTCCCCATTGCGGAAAAGAAATACAATAATGTATTTACAAAATTTATTAGTACATGACAAATGCCTCAACTGTTACCAGCGTAAGTTTACGCGACCTCGAAACAAATTTCAAAAAGGCAAAACAAGAACGGGAAATACTTCTTGCTAAGGTTATTGAAAAGAAGAAGCAAGTTGAACAACTGGCGAGTAAACTTACTGTCAAAAAGCAATCACTACTTGATAGTTTTAAACAAGAAAAAGATTTATTAGAAAGTAAAATCAATGAAACAAATGCAAATATTTTGGTGTTAGAAAGTAAGCTATCCAAAAAGCAAAATGGATTATTATCTAAAATTTTCACTTCACAACAAGCAATAAGTAATCTGCAAACAGAACTTGAAGAACAATACAATGTTTTAAATACGCAGAAATTAAAACTGGATGAAAGCAATCAATCTTTGAATTTTGAGCATACTATAGTCAAAGATTTTTCTAATAGTTTATTTCTTGCCAAATTTATTTCACAAAAAGAGGCATTTGAAGCTCTTCAAAAAGAATTAAATGAAGCAAAAAGGCTTTTGGCAGAATTAGCTTTTCAATATGAAAATGCTAAAGCCAATATTGATATAAGCACGGATTTAGAAATTGCAGAGCAATATGCAAAGGTGGGTGAAGCCTTTAATTTATTAATAAAGTCAATCAAGATTTGGGATATAACGGAAGAAGTAAAAAGTAGTGAAATAAAGTCCTCAGCCCAAACAACAGTAACAAGAAAGGAAGTCAGTTTTAAATTAAAAGATATTGATTTTATCAACTCTAAAGAGCCGGCATTATATTTTGAAAATGCAAATGGAAGACATTTTTTTATTTACCCAGCATTCATGTTTTTTATGGATGAAACAGGTGATTTCAGTTTAATTGATTTAAAAGAATTAAATTTTCAATTCATTCAAAAAAGGTTTCTTGAAAATAAAGCTACTATTCCTTCTGATGCAAAAATTGTAGATTACGCTTGGGCAAAAGTCAATAAGGATGGTTCTCCTGATATGAGATTTAAAGGCAATTATCAAACACCAGTTGTACATTATGGCGGTTTAAACTTTAAGATTGGTGCTACTTTAAATGAAACATATAATGTCAGCAATTTTGAAGTAGCACAAAATTTTGCAAAAGAATTTACCAACTACCTTGCTCTTTTAAAAGGGGAAAAGAATATACAAAGTGCTCCTGAAATAACTGGAACATACTTCGCAACATTAAAACAATTCTTAGAAAAATCAATTCAATTTCTACAAAAGCTCAAAGACAATAAATCATTTTGCGAATGGGTTGTTAACATTAAAGGAATAGAAAGTTTAACTAAACAGGGGACGGAAAAAGCTATTGAATTACTTTTTCTTATGGATATTCTCAAGTGCTTTAATCTTATATCAGACTTACATGACATGAAGAGTAAAGAAAGTTTTGCAGTGATATGTCTTATAGGAAAATTGTATGGTTGGAATATGGAATACGGAAATGTAGAGTCATTGTATACTCCTGATTTGCTTGGCTCGTATAAAACCATATACGACAGTTTACAAGGAGAGTTCTTAAGTGCTAATTTGGAAGATGAAAAGTTTTTTACATTATCCTACATATTGAATGCCTATGAAAAAGAGCTTAATGAAGAGTATTTGTCAAGTCTTTATCAGTTTGCATCTATCGTAATTAAAGCTGATGGTGTTGTGACAGCAAAAGAGGAAGATGTTTTGAAGCGCATAATGAAAACATCAAAAGAAAAGCCAAAAAATGAAGAACAAGAAGTAAAAATAAAAGCGCCTATTGCGAAACAATCTCTAGAAGAAGTGTTAGAAGAATTAAATGAACTAACAGGATTAAATATCGTTAAAGAAGAAATAAAATCACTAATCAATTTTATCAAAATTCAAAAAGCAAGGGAAGCAAGTGGCTTAAAGTCTTCAAGTATTTCCTATCATATCGTTTTCACAGGAAACCCAGGAACTGGAAAAACAACTGTGGCACGCATAGTTTCAAAAATTTATAAATCTTTAGGTATTCTTTCCGAGGGACAACTTGTAGAAACAGACCGCTCAGGATTAGTTGCAGAATATGTTGGACAAACTGCTGTAAAAGTGAATAAAACAGTTAATTCAGCATTAAATGGAGTGCTTTTCATTGATGAAGCATACTCAATTGTTGGAGAAAATCAGGATGACTTTGGTAAAGAAGCTGTGGCAACTCTTATCAAAAGAATGGAAGATGACAGAGATAAATTAGTTGTTGTTCTTGCTGGATACACGAATGAAATGAAAAATTTTATTGACACTAATCCAGGCTTTAAGTCCCGTTTTAATCGCTATATCGAATTTGTCGACTACTCACCACAAGAATTACTTTCCATTTATAAAACTCAATGTGCAAAATTGGATTACAAACTAACAGAGGATGCAAAAGAAAAAGTTTTTACTCTTTTTGGAAAGGCATTTGCAACAAGGGACAAGTCATTTGGTAACGGACGTTTTGTTCGCAATATGTTTGAAAAGACATTGGAAATGCAAGCTAACAGACTTGCAAGTGTTACATTATTGGATAAAGAAACATTGACAACAATTATAGCTGATGATATTCCATAAGTCGGTTTTCAGGCGTTCGCAGATGAATACCATAAGTATGACGTGAAGAAGAGTAGCAGACAACAAGCATTGCTACAAGTTAGGATGGATAATTTAATAATCGCTGCAATCTTTATTTAGCATTAGTACTTTTAAATAACTAAACCACAGATGAAAAAAATCTTCACTCTACTCCTTTTTATCAATACCACTTATGTTCTTTATGCCCAAATCACAATATGCTCCTGGAATCTTGAAAATTTTGGCAAATCGAAAAATGATTCAACGATAAATTTTATAGCCAGTACAGTAAAAGATTACGATGTAGTTGCTATACAGGAAGTAGTTGCCGGTGATGGAGGCGCACAGGCAGTAACAAGATTAAGCGATGCATTAAATAGAAAGGGTTTTAAATGGGATTATACAATAAGTGAGCCCACGCTCAGCAGTTCCTATAAAACAGAACGTTATGCTTTTATCTGGAAAACAAGTAAGCTTACAATTATTGGTAAAGCATGGCTGGAGAAAAAATATAACCTTGAAATTGACCGGGAGCCATTCTTTGCTACATTCAAAACAAATGGAAAGCTTTTTACCATTGTAACCTTTCATGCGATAACAAAAACAAAACAACCGGAAACAGAAATAAAGTATTTTCAGAACTCCTGATCTGCCCGCAAATTAAGTTGAAGTAGTTTTAAATATCAAAACCAAATCGGTTCCCGGAAAAACAGTTTGTGTATTGTTAAGCAATGGTATTATTTTTTCAACGGCTGCATTAAATCGTGGCGCCG
>WNGE01009535.1_pt1 | contig 10202 bp, 8 predicted proteins | sample 5400651 | NCBI WGS metagenome assembly WNGE01 (sample SAMN13153370, study PRJNA577476) | soil metagenome | isolation source: 60 cm soil or saprolite under grassland replicate 2 | place: USA:California | collected 2016-06-15
TGGCGCGAGGACTGGCAGCAGCTATTCGACGTACTGCATCGGCCACCTCGCGCCGCCTGACAACTCCTATCCGCCGGCCCCAACGGCCCCGAGAACAACCAGAACGTGGAAGAGCCGGGCAGACACCGGCAGCATCACCACGCCCGCAAACAGACCAGACAACGTGAAGATCAACAAGACGATCGGAAACGATCACACCAATTCAGGCGGTGGATCCGGGCTCAATTGGCCGGCGATTCGTCCGACCTGTTGATGGTAGCCGTGGGTACCGGCATGCGGTTCGGCGAGCTGACAGCCCTGTGGGTGTCCGACGTCGACCTCAAGCACAAGACCATCCGCGTCAACAAGGCGTGGAAGCGCGAGGGCGAGGACGGCGAACGCGCGGTTCCGTCCTGGCTGTCGAAGCAGCTCCGCGCCAAGCACGCGATGCGCGGCCACTACCTGGGCAACCCCAAGACGCCCAAGTCCCGCCGCACGATCGAGATCTCGGACAGCGTCGCCGACATCCTCAAGCGCCAGGTCAAGGCGCGCGCCCAAGACGACTTCGTGTTCGTTACCGAGGACGGCACGCCGTGGCACAACAGCGATTTCTACATCAACGTGTGGTCACCGCTGATGATCAAGATCGACGAGCAGGGGATCGCCCCGTTCCGGTTCCACGACCTGCGCCACACGCACGTCTCCTGGCTCATCGCCGGCGGAGTGCCGCTCCCGCACATTCAAGCCCGGCTCGGCCACGAGTCGATCACGACGACCATCGACACCTACGGCCACCTCCTGCCCGTCGGCGACGACCTCATCTCGCAGGTCGTGGACACCGCGCTCCGAGGCGAGGAGATTCGCCCAGCGCCCGTCCTGCGTGTCATCAAAGGCGGCAACAAGCAGGCCGACGCAAGTTGACCTCCGGCAGTAGGTACCAGGCCGCAGATAGCGGATCGCCGCCGCTCCGAGCTTCACGCCGAGCGATGCTCGCCTTCGAAATCTATGTGACGACGATCTTTCAGTACTCAGCGGATACAGCGGATTGCCAGCCTTAGGTGCGCCATGCCCTTCTGCGCGACCGATGTTCTCGGTGGTGCCGGCTATCGTGTTCTCGATTCAGGCCACAGATTCCGAATCCACGCGGCGCGTTTCGAACGCGAAGACCGCCTCCGCGCCGGTGATCGTTTGCGCCAGATACCGGTTCATGATCCGTTCGGCCTCGACCTGGTCGTGATCGCTGAGCGCGGCGGTGCAGTCGGTCAGCAGGTACTGCCGGTAACCCAGGTCGAATCCGGCCGCGGCGGTCAACAGGACACACGCGTCGGTGAGCACGCCGGCGTAGACAACGGTCCGGACACCCAGGTTGCGCAGCACCTGGTCGAGGTCGGAGCTGTTGAAGGCCCCGGACGCCGACTTGACGATCGAGACGTCGGTCGGTTCGTACAACCCGTCGATAATCTGCGAGCTCCAGCTGCCGTCGGCGGCCTGGCCGGCGCGCAGGTAGGCCCGGAACGCCGGCACGACATCGCTGAAGTCCTCGGACCGGCTGGCCAGGCGGGCGTGCACGACCTTGACGCCTGCCGCACGCGCGGCGGACAGAACACGCTGAAGCGTAGGCACGACGAGGGTTTCGCACCGCTGGACCAGGTAGTCGGCCTCGGCGAGCTGCCCGGCCTCACGCACGCTGGCGATACTGCCGCCGTCGCGATGCGCTTGCCAGTTGATGAGATCCACGACGACGACCGCGGCGGAGCCGGGGTCGAATCCGGCCCACTTGTCGTTCGGGTCGAAGTTCTCGGCGTTGAACCACCGGCTGCTCATGCGCGCCGGCATCGGCGTGCCTGTCGCGTTCTCGTCGGCGGTCACGGTCATGCTCGATCCTCCAATCGTCGACTCCACACCGGGCAGCAGCGCAGCACGAGGGTCACTTCGCGCTGGCTCCGAGATCGACGGGCAGCGCCGTTCCGGTGATGTAGCGAGACTCGTCGGAGGCCAGGAACAGCACCGCGTTCGAGACGTCTATCGTCTGCACCCACGGCAACGGCCAGATGTTGATCGACGCGTAGACGTCCTTGGCGTCCTCGAACGTCGGGTTCTCCAGGTCCGGCCGGAACGCTCGGCGGACCACGTCGCTGTCGAGCATCGGCGTCTCGACGTTCGTGGGATGAATGGTGTTGACCCGCACCTGGTACGGGGCCAGCTCGTGGGCGAGGCACTTGGCGAGCCCGACGACGCCGAACTTCGCGGCGGTATAGGCGGATGCACCGGCCGCCCCTTTGAATCCCATCAGCGAGCTCGTGATGACGATCGACCCACCGGAGCCCTGCTCGATCAGCGTCGGGGTCACGGCCTTCGTGGTGTGCCAGACGCCGGTCAGGTTGATGTCGATCACCGTTTGCCACTGCTGCTCGCTCACTTCATGCGCCAGGCCCATGTTGAGAACCCCGGCGTTGGCGCACACGATGTCCAGCCGTCCCAGCTCGGACACGCCGTGCTGGACGGCCTCGGACAGCGCCGCATAGTCACGGATGTCGACCTGCGACGCGACGATTCGCCGGTCCAGCTTCTCGACCAGCTCCACCGTCTCAGCCAGGTCGTCCGGAGTGGACGGCGTGTACTCGACGGTCTCGATGGGCTGGCAGAGGTCGACGGCGATGATGTCGGCGCCCTCTTCCGCCAGCCGGATCGCGTGTGATCGTCCCTGGCCGCGCGCCGCGCCGGTGATGAAAGCGACCTTGCCCTCGACCCTACCTACCATCGTGCTGCTCCTTCCGGTCCCTGAAGAATTGCCGCAGCTCGCCGACGAGCAGCTCGGGTTGCTCGGCCGCGGGAAAGTGCCCGCCTCGCGGCAGCTCCGTCCAGCGCTGCACGTTGTAGTGGTGCTCGGCGATCCGACGGGAGGTGCGGTACAGCTCTTTCGGGAGCACCGCCACGCCGGTCGGCACCGTCACCCGCCCCGGCGCCGGGCCCAGCAGCCCGGCCCGCGCCGTCTCGTAATACAGCCTGGCTGATGAACCCGCCGTGCCGGTAACCCAGTACGTTGTCAACCAGGTCAGGATCTCGTCCCGCGTCAGAGCCGACTCGAGGTCACCGTCGTTGTCGGTCCACGTGCGCAGCTTCTCCACGATCCAGGCCGCCAGCCCGGCGGGTGAGTCGTTGAGGCCCACCGCGAGCGACTGGGGCTTCGTTGACTGCACCGCGATGTAGCCCTGCTCGCTCGCGTTGTACACGGCTTGCGCCGCCATGAGCGCGGACTCCTCATCGGTCGGATCGCCGTCCTCGGGGCGCAGTCCGCTGGTGATGAGCATGGTCAGGTGCAGGCCGAACAGGCGCTCGGGAACCGTCCGCGCGATCTCGGCCGATATCGCCGAGCCCCAGTCACCACCGTGCGTGCCGAACGTCGAGTAGCCGAGGCGGTCGAGCAGCGCGACGCAGGCGGCGGCGACCCGTCGCATGTCCCAGCCCGGTTCGGTGGTCGGGCCGCTCCACCCATAGCCCGGCAGGGACGGCACGACGACGTGGAACGCATCGGCCGCATCACCGCCGTGGGCGACGGGATCGGTCAGCGGGCCGAGCACCTTGAGGAATTCCACCGCGGAGCTCGGCCACCCGTGAAACAGCACCAGCGGCCGGGCCTGCGGGTGCGGCGATCGCGCGTGGATGAAGTGGATCGGCTGACCGTCGATCACCGTGGTGAACTGCGGCCACGCGTTGAGCTCAGCCTCGGCGGCGCGCCAGTCGTATTTGCTCTCCCAGTACAGGCATAGCTCGCGCAAGTACCCGATGTCGGCTCCGTACGCCCAGCCGGTTCCGGGGATCTGGTCGGGCCAGCGAGTCTGCCGAAGCCGCCGACGCAGGTCGTCGAGCACGTCGTCGTTCACGGCGACCCGGAACGGGCGGATGTCCATCGCCGTCCCCCTTACGCCAGGGCCCGGGCAAGGCTGCCGAGGCGGTCCCAGTCGGCCAGGACGCGTTGCCGCAGCTCCTCGTCGGCCATCCACTCCGCGGTGCGCACCAGGTTGATCGTCTCCATGAACTTCAGCGAGATGGCCGGATCCTCAGTGGCGAGGGCCAAGACGCGGTCGGCGTATTCGGACTCCGGGCGCTCCACGTGCTCCTGACGCACACCGTCGATCTCGACACCGGGGACCCGGAAGTCCGAACTCGTCGAGAACTCCCAGCAGCGCATGACCATCTCGTGCAAACGGCCCTGGAATCGTCCCGCGAATCCGGTCAGGTCACCGACGCCGCCCACCTTCTGCTCGGCTACGACTTCGCCCAGCGCCTGAGCTCCCATGGCCGCCATCGCCATGCCCTGGCCGTAGATAGGGTTGAACGCGGCGACCGAGTCGCCGATGAGGACGAAGCCTTCCGGCCGAGCCGGCAGTCCCGCGTAGTCGCGCAGCCGATTGGTCGTGTTGCGCCACACCTCCACGTCCGACACGGTCCCGAATTCATCGATGAGGTCCGCGAACTCGACGCCGCCGAAGCTGCGCAGGTACTCGCGGAACGAGTCGAGCTCGCCGGGCGGGAAGTCGCCAGCGCACCCCTGAGCCGTCACGACCACGAGGTTGTCCTCCTGCGGCCACATCGCGGCGCCGCGCGTCGCGGACGGGCCTTCTCCGGAAACGGTCGGTCCGACGTAATACGAGACGTAGCCGGGGTCCCACTCCTCGGGCACCCGCACGTAGGTGGTGGCATATCCCCAGCGCGCGTTGACCATCGTCTCGACCGGCGCGGCGAACCCGGCGTCGGCGAGCCACTTGGGCGCGTTCGACATCCGGCCGCTCGCGTCCACCACGAGGCCAGCCGAGATCTGGATCGGCTCGCCCGCCTCTCCTTCCCCGTGGACACCGGTGACCCAACCATCCGTCACTGCAAGGCCGGTGACTCGTGTACTCGCCATGACCTCGACGTTGGCCAACTTGGCGCTGCGGCCGCGCAGGTACCACTCGAGATACCGCCTCGTCGGCTGGACCATCCGCATGGACGACCGTTGGCGGGCGAACCAGCCGAACTTCGACGCGTAGCGCGTGTCGAATGCGGGGTCAGAACAAGGGACACCGGCTGCCGTCAGGTCGTCGGTCAGCCCTGGGAAGAGATCCTCGAGCGCGAGCCGGCCGCCCACGGTGAGCGTGTGGAACTGGTAGCTGTGTGGAACGCCCTTCCGGCGTGCGGACTTATTCGGCAGTTCGTCGCGATCGAGCACGACGACTTCTGCGAAATGGGGCGCCAAGGCGGCCGCGGCCGAGGCGCCGGCGATGCTGCCGCCTATGACGATCGCCCTATCGAACGTGCCATCCACGAGCCGCCTCCAACGCATCTAGACCTTCCACAACTTTTCGAACTGCTCGGCATAGTTGGTGGGGACGTCCCACGAATCCCGCGGCGCGCCGAGGGTGTCCTTGTTGAGCAGCTGGATGGGCGGCCCGCTGCTGACCGCCGACTCGGCGGGCAGTGTCGTCGCCCAGATCGCGACTCGCGAGGCGGGCAACAGACTTGCTCTCATCGACCCCAACCCCCAAGTTCCTTCCCTGCCGAGGGGAGTGCTTGCGGTGGTGCTGGATAAGCAGATGCGACGCTGAGTGCCGACACTATTGCATGCAGCATGTCGTTGACGCAAGGGCAGTGGAGCACCCGGGCATCGGGGTGTGTGCGGCCCAGATTCCCGGAAGTGCCGCACTCGACGCCCAGACTGTGTCGCGTGTACCGCGCTGCTCGGATACACAAGTGCCGCACACCTGCATGCATATTTGCCCGCAGAACCCGTCGCGATGAGCAGATCGTCCACGCAACGACACGTCGCCAGTGGCCCGGTTGCTCTTCACGCGCGAGCGCGCCACGCATCGGCGGCAGCAACTCTCGAGGGACCGCCGCCGATGCCGATGTCCTCAGCCGCCCAGGATCTTGTCCAGGCCGGCTACCAGATCAGCGCTCAGGCAGCTGGGTTTTCCGTCATTCAGGGACTCGAACTTGCCATCGTTGATCTTCGCGGTGAAGTAGCAGGTGATGTTGGTCGGCTTGCCCTTGGTGAAGGTGAGCGGCGGGCTGATGCCGTTCAAGGTCTCGTCCTTCACCGTGTACATCGCCGCCATGATCTGGGCGGGTGTCGAGGACGGAGTCAGGTGCGCGTTCTTCGCCGCGGTCGCGAACAGCTGGCCGCCGGCCCACGCCCACAGGTCGTTGCCGCCGAACTGCGGGCTCTTGAGCATGTCGGGCTGGTACTTCTCGATCGCGTCGTGGAAGTCCTTGATGCCCGGCACGGAGGTATCCGAGTAGTTCGCATTCGGCGCGGTGAGGAGTGCGCCGTCAACCGATGGTGCGCTCGTCCACAAGCTGGACGTCGTCGTAGTCTCCGCCACGATATGCGGGTTGTAGCCCACCTTCTGGCAGTCCGAGGCGACCTTCGGTCCGAGCGGCGCACTGTCGGCGGTGAAGAAGGCATCGGCACCGGCACTCTTGGCCGCGAGGCATTCTGACGTGAACGACGGCTGAGTCGCCGCGATCTTGCCGGTGTAGGCCACCGACACGTCCCCCACGACGGCTGATAGGGCCGTGGCCAGCGTCCCCAGGGTCGCGCACACCGGCGCTTCGGCGCAGTACACCATGCCGAGTTTCTTCAGATTGTTCTCCTTCATCTGCACGATCAGGGCCATGAGGTTCGCTGGCGTGCTCGCGCCGGTGGGGAAGAAGTTCGGGTAGGTGAACATCGACGGCTGCGTCGGGTTCCCGCCGATCACCGGGATGCCCTTGTCCTGGACGTACTTTGCCCACACGTTGTCGATCTGCGAGTGCTCGCCGACGATCGCCTGGACGTGGTCCTGCTCGACAAGCTCCTTGGCCGCCTGCAACGCCTTCCCCGGGTCGAGCGCATCGTCCTTGACGATCAACTTGACCGGGTGGCCGTTGATGCCCCCGTTGTCGTTGATCCACTTCGCCCAGACCTTGCTGGTGTCGTCGACCAGGCCGATGGAGGACGACTGGGCGCCGCTGTAGCTCCCGATCGCGCCGAGCACGAACGAAGGCCCCGGTAGGTGGTTCGCAGATCCCGGTCCGGATCCTCCGCCGCCCGAGGGACTGCTGCTGCTGCAACCGGCGGCGGCCAACAAGCCACCGACCGCCAGCAGCGCGATGATCTCGCCTTTCATCTCGACTCCTGCTTCTCGAAGGACGGGGCGCCGGGCGGCGCACCATTCGGGGAATGCGCCTGTTCCGATTCGGGCGAACGCCGGCGGTGATCAACCGCGGGGGCGATGCGCAGATACCGCTCCATCAACTCCGTGCGGCTGATGGAGGTGGGCGAGCCCGAGAACTCGATCACTCCCCGGCTCATGACGTGGACGACGTTCGCGACCGCGAGCACGCGATCCACATACTGCTCGACGAGCAGCAAGGCGACGCCGGACCGGGCGAGCTGGGCGATCGTCTCGTAGATCTCATCGACCACGATTGGCGCCAGGCCCATCGACACCTCGTCGAGCAGAATGACGTCCGGCGAGCCGATGTAGCACCGGGCCATTGCGAGCATCTGCTGTTGGCCGCCGGACAGGGTGCCGGCGACCTGGCCGAGCCGATCGCGAAGTGCCGGAAAGACGGCGACGATGCGCTCGATCGCGTCGTGGCGGTCCCGACGGCGCTCGACTCGGACGTAGATGTTCTCGCGTACGGTCAAGCTCGGGAAGACTCCGCGGCCCTCGGGCACAAGGCACAGCTTCATCCGCGCCCGCGCCGCCGGTGAGCGTTTGGTGACGTTGGAACCGCGAACATCGACCCGCCCCGACATCGGACGGATGAGACCAGCCGCGACCCGCAGCAGCGTCGTCTTCCCGGCTCCATTCGGGCCGAGGAGCGCGACGACCGCGCCCGGCGCAACTGCGAGCGAGAGGTTCCGCAGCACCACCGAGTCCCCGTATCCGGCCTTGATGTCAGCCAGCTCGAGCACTGCGCCGGATGCTCGCCGGGTCGGCACGTCAGTCATCGGATCACCTGGCCCGCTGGTTCTCCTGCCTCGGCGGTCTGCTCGTACTGGGCGAGCTCGGTGGTCGACGCGTCGCCGGTGTACGCGGCCTGCACGAGCGGCGATGCCTGCACCTCGGCCGGCGTCCCTCGGAAGATCAGCTCGCCGAAGTCGAGGACGTAAATGTCGCTGCAGAGCCGCATCACGAGCGACAGATCGTGCTCGACCAGGAGCACGCCGACGCCGCGTTCGGCCACGACCCTCTCGACGACCTCGCCGAGGTGGCCGGTTTCGGCCGCGTCCAGTCCTGCGGACGGCTCGTCGAGCAGGACGACCCGGTGCGGCCCGGCGAGGCAGCGGGCGAGGTCGACCAGCCTGCGTTGGCCGGTCGAGAGCTCGCGGACGGGCTCGTCGGAGAGTTCCTCGAGACCACACATCTGGATCGCCTCGTCGGTGGCCGATCGGACTGTGCGTCTCGCATCGCCGCCTTCCAGCACATGCGAGAACGGATTCAACCCGGCGTAGGAACCCTCGCGGCCGAGCGCGATGTTCTGCCGGACGGTCATCGATTCGAACAGGTGCATGTCCTGGAACGTGCGGCCGAGTCCCCGACGCGCACGGGCGCCGGTGCGCAGCCGGGTCAGCTGCCGGCCACCGAGCTCGATCGAGCCGCCGGACGGACGGACCAACCCGGTGCACGCGTTGAACAGCGTCGTCTTGCCGGCACCGTTGGGGCCGATCAGCCCGGTGATCCGACCGACCGGGATGTCGAGATCGACCGAGTCGAGCGCGACGACGCCGCCGAAGCGAACCGTGAGGTTGTGCACGCGCAGGCCCGGGCCGCCGTCGATCGTCCGGCTCGACCCGATGCGAGCGGCAGCCGCGACCGCCGCCCGTGGCAGCTGTTCCGGGGTACCGCGCGCCGGCGCGCGGCGAACCGCACGGTCGATCCAGCGGCGGACAGCCATTGGCGGGCCGACCGCGTTCGGCGGCCGCATCGCCGTCAGGACCGCCGACGCGCCGAAGAGCAGCTGGAGATAGAGCGACACGTGGCCACCCGAGACATAGGCAGGGATCAGGATGAGCGAGAGCCCGGCAAGCAACGCGTTCCAGGGCTCACGGCCGATGACGATGATGATCAGTGCGAAATAGGTCAACGACAGCAGCGGCGGATACGACACGACCGACACCGTGGTGCGCGCCGCGCCGATCAAGGCGCCGGCAACAGCCGCTAGGAACGCAGACAGGCAGAACACCAGCACCCGGGTTACCGTCACCGACGCGCCGGTCGTTTCCAGCGCCGTCGCGGCATCGCTCATACCGCGCAGCAGCCGGCCGAGCCGGCTCCGGGTCAAGGCGATGACGGCAATCGCCGCGAGCAGCAGGATGCCGAGAACCAGGTAGTAGAAGGCGGTGTCGCCCATTTGGTTCGAGCCGCCGAACGACGGGCGCGGCATCGGCAGCGGATTGCCGCTCGATCCGAACATGAAGCCGCGCGTGTAGAACATGTACTGCAGCAGGATGCCGAACCCGAAGGTCGCCAGGGCGAGGTAAAGGCCGGACAGGCGAATGGCTGGGATGGCGAGCACGGCACCGACCGGCACCGCGATCAGACCGCCCACGATCAGGGCGAGCGCCCAAGGCAGTCCGGCGCCGGTCATCAGATGGGAGAACCCGCACGCGCCGATGGCGGTGAACGCGACATGGCAGAGCGAGACCTGTCCGGAGGTGCGGACCAGGAGGGCAAGGGACAGGAACAGCACGACCGTGCCGAGGGCGGCGATCCACTCGGCGAGATCGATTCCCGCCCAAGACGGCACGAGCGCCAGCGCGACGAGCACGGCCACCCCGAGCCCGAGCTGGAGCGGCGCCGGCGCGGACCAGTTCGACTCGATTCGGTTGACCGCCGTCCGCATGTACCCGGTCCCGCGCCGCTGCAGCAGGATGACCAGGAAGAGCACCACGAAGGGGAGCGACGGCGCGAGGCCGACGAACGCCGGCTGGGTCACGTATCGAGTCGTGAGCGACGCGAGCACGCCGATGACCAAGCCACCGACGAAGGTGAAGGCGAGGCTCCGGAAGCCCCCGACGGCGGCGGCACCGAATGCGGCGACGACGAGCAGCGTCAACTGGACGGAGTTGAGCGGCAGGAGCGGCGCGAACAGCACGCCGGAGGCCGACGCCAAGATCGAGCCGGCAATCCAGGCGGCGCGCCGGACCGTGGGCGGACTGATCGCATTCAGGCTGAGCAGTTGATCGTCGT
>WNGE01009536.1_pt1 | contig 10202 bp, 9 predicted proteins | sample 5400651 | NCBI WGS metagenome assembly WNGE01 (sample SAMN13153370, study PRJNA577476) | soil metagenome | isolation source: 60 cm soil or saprolite under grassland replicate 2 | place: USA:California | collected 2016-06-15
AAAATAATTATCAAAGACTATTAAAAGCTACCCAGTTGTTCAGGGCTTTCCCGTTCAATAGCCCCTCTTATGGTTGGCAGGATGTTAAAACTGATGTCAATATTGTTGGCTTTGATTGCTTGAAATGCCCTGTAGCAGAATATTTCAGTAAAAACGGTTTATCTGATTTCTGTGCAGCTACCTGGTGTGCATTGGATTATCCATTGGCTGAAATGTGGAATGCTAAATTGGAAAGAACCGGAAGCATCGCCGGAGGTGCAAAGAAATGCGATTTTAGATGGATAACTTATAAAATTTAATTATATGAACAAAAAATGGTCATTATACCTCGGTAAATTTTCGGGTATTAAAGTGTATATCCACTGGACTTTTTTAATACTGGTCGGATGGATATTCCTGAGGCATGCTCAAATGGGGCACGGCCTTTCCGCAGGTTTATGGGGTGTGGCTTTTATCCATGCATTATTTGCCTGTGTGGTGCTGCACGAATTTGGCCATGCGCTTACTGCTAAACGATACAAAATTCACACAACAGATATTACCATTTACCCGATTGGCGGCATAGCCAGTTTGCAAAGCATGCCGGAAAAACCAGGGCAGGAATTGCTGGTTGCATTGGCAGGCCCGGCTGTAAATATTGTGATTGCTGTCGCATTGTGGATATATATGCGGTCAGCAGGTTCAATACCCGACCTGGGGTCTCTGAAAAATGCTGAGCACATGCAAAACCTGCCCTTTTCTTTTAACCTGTTTGCTGCGAATATTGCTCTCGCGGTCTTTAACCTTATACCAGCTTTCCCTATGGATGGCGGCAGGGTACTAAGGGCAATACTTGCATTCAGGATGGATCGTACCGAAGCCACACGAATTGCAGCTGGTGTAGGTCAGTTTCTTGCAATGTTGTTTGTATTCTTTGGCTTCTTCTATAATTTTTGGCTGGTATTTATTGGTCTGTTTATTTACCTGGGAGCCGGAGGTGAAGCTGCTTACGAAACTACTAAAAATGTTTTAGCTGGTCTCAGTGTGCGTGATGTATTAATGACAAAGTTTACTGTATTATCTCCTGACGATAACCTGGAAAAAGCTGTACGGGTGTTGCTTGACGGACAGGAGCAGGAATTTCTCATTACCACGAATGAACAGGTTCAGGGTGTTCTTACCCGTAAGGAACTGATACATGGATCGTCTGCTTTTGGAAAATCTTCTCTCATATCAAACAGTATGCGAAAGGATTTTTTAACCCTGTCGCCAGAAATGAATCTGCAGGATGTTTATATGAAAATGATGACGGATAGCTATATAGTATATCCGGTTCAGGATAATGGTAAACTTGTAGGAATGGTAGATAAAGAAAATGTCAGTGAATTGATCTTGGTACGACAGGCTATGCATTTGGATATACTTATTACCGTTGACCCGCACCTGCACCGCAGAACTTCACTTGATGAAATATATTGCATTTATACTGATGTACCGCATGTTGCGCCCCTCATTTCAAAATGGATAAAAGACAATGTTCAACAGCCGGTATTGATAGGACCTGATAGTGAAAGTGAGCAATGGGTAAGCAAAGTAGCCGCTGAAGCGAATGCTCCATTTATTGCGCTTAAAAAGATACACAAAGGCGACCGCGATGTAAAAGTATCGGTTCCTGACGTAGAAAAATATAAACACCATATACCTGTTTTGGTTGATGATATTATATCAACAGTGCATACCATGATTGAAACCATTGGTCACTTAAAAAAAGCAGGCATGAAACCTCCTGTTTGCATAGGCATTCATCCGGTCCTGACAGGAAAAGCGTATGAAAAATTATTAAAAGCCGGAGCCGGTAAAGTGGTCACGTGCAACACAATAACACATCCTTCCAACAGCATCTTCATCGATGAACTGCGTGCTAGCGAAATAGGCAAGAACATTTTTGTGTAGGATTAAAAACATCTTTATGAAAACGATTAGAAGAATTGAAACATATAACCCATCTGCACACGAGGTGTTTAAATCAATTGATGATTTAGGTGTAACAGGAATGCACATGACTCAATCTTCAATGATGATGATGGGTAGCAAATTAAACCTGGAATTTCTTACAAACAATCATACAGGTCTTGGTTCAAAATACAGATGGACTGGAAAAATGATGGCAATGAAAATGGACTTCACGGTAGAAGTTACCAAATGGATAAAGGATCAGGAGAAAATTTGGGAAACGATAGGAGAAGCAAAGCTTATAATTTATTCATGGTACAGAATGCATTTAAATGTTCAGCCGATAATGAATGGCACTAAGGCTGAATTATCCATCAGCTATAAAAAACCAAAAAGATTCTTTAACAGGGTACTCTCATTCCTGTTTGCCGATTTGTATTGCAAATGGTGTTTGAGAAAAATGTTGGGTGATGCAAAAAGGTCTCTGAAAACAAAAATCATCAGTTCAAGAGTGTGAAGCAGCAAAAGCTTTAATAGTCAGGGTTCAAAAAAATTAAAACAATTATTTAAACATACAACTATGAATGATCTTTTGATAAATGAGAAAGTAGTATCGCTTCATCAAACAGACAAAAATGACCAAGCGGGAAACCCCCTTCACTCCATAAACGATATTGATCTTTCACCAAAGCCTGGTAAAAAATATTGGAAAAATTGTCACCGTGAACTGCGGGAGAAGTTTATTTATTTTTTATTGATTGATCGCTTTCACGATAGCAACAAACGGCATTCTGTTGAATTTGAAACAAGACATCCGGGATTTGGTGACGATGCACAGTTGATAAAACAATGCGGTGGTACATTACGTGGTATTCTCAACCATCTCGAGTATATTAAAAATCTTGGATGTACAGCTATTTGGTTAAGTCCTGTTTTTAAGAATAATCCTGAATCATATCATGGTTATGCTATTGAAAATTACTTAGAAATTGATGAACGTTTCGGTACTAAAAATGATTTGGAAGAATTGGTGGAGATGGCGCATGATCTTGATATGCGTGTGTTCCTTGATATTGTGCTGCACCACAGTGGAAACAACTGGTATTACCCTGAAGGTAAAGATTACTATTATTTTGAAGGAATGGAGTTTCCGTTTGGTGGCTGGCGATATGAAGATAAACCTGTTCCGATTGAACTGCGCAATCCGGCACTATACGCACGTAAAGGACAGATAAGAAATTTTGATGATTATCCTGAAACAAGAGATGGGGACTTCTTTAATCTAAAGGCTTTTAAAAATGATGAGTCGAGAGAAGCGATTTATGTACAAAAAATTTTAACTGCCATTCACTGTTATTGGATTAGGGAATTGGATATTGATGGTTTTCGTTTGGATGCAGTAAAGCACATGGGCGAATTAGCCATTAGTCGCTTTTGTTCTTACGTGCGTGAATATGCTTATTCGTTGGGCAAGAAAAATTTCTTTCTGTTTGGAGAACTGGTCGGCGCTGACGCCATGTGCAGCCGTTATATAGGTCCTAAAACATTAGCAATTTACAACGACCAGAACATTTATTACGGATTGAATTCGGTACTCGACTTTCAGTTGCACTTTATATTGGAAGGTGTGATCAAAGGGAAAGACTCACCAGAGAAACTGATTGAGCGATATACTGAATTGCAGAAAAATGCTTTGGACAGAGGTGAATACGGTGAATTTCTTGTAACCTTCATAGATAACCACGACCAGATTGGTGATGCCTTTAAACATCGGTTTGGACATGATGCAGAGCCAAATCAAATCATTGCAGGTATCGCATTCCTGCTTTGTGCCTTGGGCACTCCGTGCATCTATTATGGAACCGAACAGGGTTTAGATGGTTGTGGTAAGGGTGATCGCTATATAAGAGAATGTATGTTTAATCCGAATGATAAAACCACTAATCTCCTCAATCAGCATTCATCTGTTTACACTGCAATTGCGGCGCTTTCAAAATTCAGAAGCGAGAGTAATGTGTTGAAGTTCGGCAGAATGTTTATGCGGGAAACTTCAAAGGATGGAAGTCATTTTCACTTACCTGAGTGCAATAAATGTATACTGGCATTCTCACGGATATTGTATGATCAGGAAGTTGTATTTGTATTTAATTCATCTACCAGTGATGCAAGGGAAGAATATGTGCTGGTAGATTGCCAGCTTAACAGAAATCACAAATGGATGACTCCTGTTTATGGAAGTAAAAGTAATGTAGAAATACTTCATTCACCAGATCCCACCAATCCTGTATGCTATATTAAACTTTACCTGAGACCAATGCAGTTAGTGATATTGAAAAATTATTAGAGCATTATACAATTATCTGTATAAGCATATAAATAGATGATAAAAATCAGGTTTATAGGAAATGACGGTCATGGTTATCCAGTATGTTGCTGTAGAACTTTACACAAATATGCAGTCCATGAAAAAAATTACAAGCAAAGAGACTGAAGAAATAGATATGCATAATATGGCTGAAATACTAAAGGCAATGGCACATGCAGACAGGTTAGCAATTCTTAATCTCTTGTGTAAAAAAAGAAACGAAAAGCTAACGGTAAAGAATATTTATGAAAACCTGAGCATGTCACAACCGGTAGTGTCGCGTCATCTGAACATTCTGAAAAGTGCAGGTGTTGTGCGGAGGTTGCCGGAAGGACAAAAAATTTATTATTGTTTATGCACGGAAAAGAAAAATATTGTATCACTGATGAATTGCTTTTGCTGAATGGTTTATTTATAAGTCTTTCAGTTTTGCCTATTCAAAAAAATTATCATGAAAAATTTCTTATTTATTATATCAACCTGTATGCTCCTATTGTTTGCATCCTGCAATACTGAAAATCAGAAGGAGAAAAATAGTGTGCAAAGTTCTTCAACAATTCCATCGCAGGCAATGCATGAAATAATGCCGGGAGTAAAACAAGTTTCAAACAGCCAGGTTTGCATGGTTAATAATAAGTACATGGATAAAGATCAGATACCCGTTCCAATAAATGGCAAAACACATTATGGATGTTGCCCCGGATGTGTAGCAAATTTAAAAAGTGATACTACTTACCGTTTTGCAACCGATCCTGAAACAGGAGAAAGAGTTGATAAATCAGAAGCTGTTATTATTATAAAGCCTGATACAAAAGATGAGGCTCTCTACTTCAGATCAGAAGCTAATGCGAAAAACTATATTGAAAAGCAAAGGAAAAATTAATTATGAAGCACAAAAAAATAAATGTTTTTGAGAAGCTTTCTCATTTTGCGACAGTGTTTACAGGCAGTACGAAAGCCTTTATCATTGCGTGTTTGATTATTTTAATCTGGTTGCTCACAGGACCTCTCTTTCATTTTTCAAATAGCTGGCAGCTTGTAATAAATACGGGTACAACAATCATTACTTTTTTAATGGTGTTTCTTATTCAGCGTATGCAGAATAAAGATTCTCACGCTATTCATCTTAAATTAAACGAACTGATTGCTTCGCTGAAAGGACCAAGCAACAGGCTAATTGATGTTGAAGATTTAACGGAAGATGAACTGGAAATATTAAGCAATTATTTCCGCAGGTTAAGTGCGATGGCAAAAAAAGAAAAGGATTTATCGCGGTCCCATTCAATAGAAGAAGCAGAAGAATTGCATCTATCAAAATATCAGTCAGAATCATTTCAAAACAACTAACATGAAACAAATAAAAAACTTTTCGGAAATACATATAAAAGATATCCCGCTTGTTGGTGGAAAAAATGCATCCCTTGGTGAGATGTTTTGCGAGCTATCTTCAAAAGGGATCAATGTACCCGATGGCTTTGCCGTAACTGCAGACGGCTATTGGAGTTTCCTGAATCATAATAACATTGTTCCTAAGCTCACAACCCTGCTTTCGCAACTTGACAATAAAACATTTAATAACCTGTCGGAAATTGGTTCTAAAGCCAGAGAACTTTTGCTCAACGCCACTATTCCGCAGGAATTAAGAAGCGAAATTATAACAGCCTATAAAGAATTACGTGAACGCTCAGGCGACACCATATCACTTGCTGTGCGCAGCAGTGCAACAGCAGAAGACTTGCCTAATGCAAGTTTTGCCGGTCAGCAGGAAACATATTTAAATGTTCGGGGTGAAGAAAATTTAATAACAGCATGTCAACGTTGTTATGCTTCGCTGTTTACCGACAGAGCCATAAAATATAGAGTGGACAATGGTTTTGATCACATGAAAGTTGCTTTATCAATTGGGGTGCAGGTAATGGTTCGCTCTGATAAAGCCTGCTCCGGTGTAATGTTTACCCTTGACCCTGATACAGGTTTTGATAAAGTAGCGTTGATCACTGGTGCATGGGGGCTTGGTGAAAATGTGGTGCAGGGCAGTGTGAATACGGATGAATTTTTAGTGTATAAATCATTTGTTGGAAAAGTAAAGCAACCCATCATTTCGAGAAAGTTAGGAAGTAAGCAAAAGACAATGGTGTATGCTGAAAAGAGTATAAGTGAAGTTTCAAAACCCGAAGATGCTATTATTAACCTGGATACGCCACAGAACCTGCAGCAGCAATATATTCTGAGTGACGAGGAGATTGTTCAATTAGCAAAATGGGCAGCAGTTATTCAGGAATATTATCAGCGGCACATGGATATTGAATGGGCAAAAGATGGCATCAGCAATCAACTTTTCATTGTGCAGGCACGACCGGAAACAGTGCATAGTCAAAACAAAAAAAAGAATGTATTTAAAGAATATCACATTCAGCAAAAAGGGAAATTGATATGCGAAGGCATTGGTTTGGGAAACAGCATTACATCTGGTATTGCAAGGCTGCTTACTTCACCAAAAGAAATTGATAAACTAAACCAGGGTGAAATTTTAGTTACAGGAAGAACAGATCCTGATTGGGATCCCATTCTTAAAAAAGCGGCTGCTATCATCACAGACCAGGGCGGAAGAACTTCGCATGCTGCGATTGTAGCCCGTGAAGTGGGTGCAATGGCTATTGTCGGCACAGGCAATGCAACAAAGGTTATTAAGGATGGGCAGTTAATTACCATATCTACTGCTGAAGGTGATGCAGGTTATGTGTATGAAGGAAAAGGAAGCTGGGACGAACATGAAATAGACACCAGTAAAATTAAAATGCCACAAACCCATGTAATGCTTATTCTCGCTCATCCTGATAAAGCATTCCGGTATTCCATGTTACCTAACAACGGTGTGGGATTAATGCGGATGGAGTTTATCATAAACAATGTTATTCAAATTCATCCAATGGCATTGCACCATTTTGATCAGTTAACCGATGATGCAGTAAAAAAACAAATTGAAGAACTCACATATCATTATCCTGATAAACGAGACTATTTTATTCATAAGCTGGCAGAAGCTATAGCTACTATTGCCGCTGCATTTTATCCTAAAGATGTAATTGTAAGAATGAGCGATTTCAAATCAAATGAATACGCCAATCTCATTGGCGGAAAAACATTTGAACCCAAAGAACAAAACCCTATGATTGGTTTCAGGGGCGCATCAAGATATTATCATCAGTTATACAAAGAAGGTTTTGAAATGGAATGCAAAAGCATGAAAATGCTGCGGGACGATATGGGTTTCACCAATGTAAAGCTAATGCTGCCTTTTGTACGCACCGTTCATGAAGCAACCAGCGTAATTAAACTGATGGAGCAAAACGGACTGATAAGAGGAGAAAATCAATTGCAGTTATACATGATGGTAGAAATTCCAAGCAATGCTTTGCTTGCTAAAGAATTTGCAAAACATTTTGATGGCTTTTCCATTGGCTCAAATGATCTTACTCAATTAACACTTGGTGCAGACCGCGATTCGGAATTGCTAAGTGAAATCTTTTCTCCATTTGATCCCGCTGTTATGCAGCTTATACGCATGTCAATTAAAAAAGCAAGATCAGCAGGTATAAAGGTTGGGTTATGCGGTCAGGCGCCAAGCGATTATCCTGAATATGCCCAATTTCTTGTTGAGTGTGGTATTGATAGCATCTCTTTCAATCCCGATGCGTTGCTATCAGGAATTAATAATATTAATAAAGCGGAAAAAAAATGCCGTTAGCAAAAATGCACTCATTATGAAAACTGCTGTATTCAGTCTGCACAAATTTGAAAAGCCCTTTTTGGAAGAAGCCAACGTGGGCAAGCACGAGTTATTATTTTTCGATACACGGTTAACTCAACATACCGCACTCTTTGCAAAAGGATGCGAAGCTGTAAGTCTTTTTGTAAGTGATGATGCATCTGCTTCTGTGCTTGAAATACTTTCATTGTCAGGTATAAAATTCATCGTGCTTCGTTCCGCCGGTTTTAATAATGTGGATTTGAAAAAAGCAAAAGAGTTGGGAATAAAAGTGGCAAGGGTTCCGGCATACTCTCCCTATGCTGTTGCTGAACATGCAGTTGCTTTGATGCTTGCATTAAACCGTAAGCTCATCCGTGCACACAACCGCATTGCAGAAATGAATTTTTCATTGGATGGTCTTACGGGTTTTGATATGAACGGCAAAACAGTTGGCATAATCGGAACAGGAAAAATAGGAAGCATTGCCGCTAAAATTCTTCATGGCTTTGGATGCAGATTATTAGGGTATGATGTTCATACGAATGAAACACTGGTAAAACAATTCAGCTTACAGTACACAGATTTGCAAATATTATGCACTAATGCGGATATCATCACCCTGCATTGCCCTTTGATTGAAGACACTAAATATATTATCAACAGTAAATCCATTGCAGGGATGAAGCAGGGAGTGATGCTCATTAATACCAGCAGGGGAAAATTAATAAATACCAAAGATGTAATTGCTGCATTAAAAACTGAACAAATTGGTTCTTTTGGAATGGACGTATATGAAGAAGAGGAAGGTTTGTTTTTTGAAGACCACTCTGAAGATATTTTGCAGGACGACCTGATTGCAAGGCTTATGAGTTTTAGAAACGTACTTATTACAAGTCACCAGGCTTTTCTTACTGATACAGCATTAAAGAATATTGCAGATACAACGATGTGTAACCTGAACTGCTTTGCTGACGGAATCAATTGTGATAATGAAATTAAATTGTAAGTAACAGAAGATGCCAACAAATGATTATTTGAATTCTAATCTCAAATCCCTCATCGCAAAAGTGCATGATGAAGGAATTGAAAAAGCAAATAAGAAAGCACAGCAAGTCATGGCACAAGCAAAGCGGCAATCTCCATCGTATCGGGACACAAGCGTCCTCAAAATAATAACTTTAAAAAATGAATAAAATGGAAAAAGAATTGATTTTCGAAGAAGAGATTATTTTTAATGAAAGTAAATGGATCAGGCAAGGGTTTAAGCGATATGCTCAAAATCCAATTATTTCTCCCCGCCCTGAATTTTCATGGGAAGCAAAAGCCACTTTTAATCCAGCAGTGATTTACGAAAACGGCAAATTTCATATCGTTTACAGAGCAATGTCTTGGGACGACACATCTGTTTTTGGTTATGCTTCTTCAAAGGATGGCGTGCACATAGATGAAAGATTACCTGTTTCTATTTACGAGCCAAGTGCAATTTTTGAAAAAAAGCTTCGACCAGGAAATTCGGGTTGTGAAGATCCTCGTATAACCAAAATTGGTGACATGTTTTATATGTTTTATACATCTTTCGATGGTTATACTCCACGGATAGCATTTACTTCAATAAAAACAGATGACTTTCTTAATAAACATTGGAATTGGGCAAGTCCAAAAGTAATAACTCCCCCCAACCATCCCGATAAAGATGGATGCCTTTTGAATAAAAAAATTAACGGAAAATATGTTATTTTCCATCGCGCCTTTGAAGGTATCTGCATTAATATGGAGGACGATTTGAATTTTGACGAACATAAGTGGCTAGTGCATCACAGTTTTTTAATTGAGCCAAGAAAACCATATTGGGATAATTTTAAATTTGGAATAGCTGCTCCCCCCATTGAAACACAACATGGTTGGCTCATGTTTTATCATCGTGCCACTATACCTGGCGGCGTCTATAAGGTTGAGGCAGCACTTCTCGATTTGGAAGATCCCACAAACGTTATATCACAAACTGACGCGACACTGCTGGAACCTGAAATGGACTATGAGGAAACGGGACTTGTATCAAATGTAGTTTTCCCATGTGGCGCTGTTTTATTCAATGATAGTATTTATTTATATTATGGAGGAGCCGATAAGATTGTAGCAGTTGCTACCATGGAA
>WNGE01017785.1_pt1 | contig 10202 bp, 8 predicted proteins | sample 5400651 | NCBI WGS metagenome assembly WNGE01 (sample SAMN13153370, study PRJNA577476) | soil metagenome | isolation source: 60 cm soil or saprolite under grassland replicate 2 | place: USA:California | collected 2016-06-15
CGTGCTCGAGCGCCGTATCCAGGACCTCAAGTTCAACTTCACCACCTTCGTCGCGGCCGACAAGCCCACTGACTGAGCCTGCTGCGCTGGCCAGCACGGCCGGACGGCGGCAAGATGCTCTGGTGAGCCATCCCGAACCGGACCCGCAGGCCGGGCGTGTGAACGGCCCGGGCGGTCGCGCGCCCGACCTCTCCCCCGACGGGCACCTGCTCGACGCGGAGGCCAAGCGCCGGATCGCACGGGCGGTCGCCAGCGGCGAGGCGGTTGCCGATCCGGGCGAGGCGCCGGCGGCGGTCGCCTTGGCGCGCTCCGCCGAGCGGCGCCTTCGCGCCCGGACCGTACCGAACGCTCTGATGGTGAGCGCCGGCACGACCCTGGTGTGGTTGGCGCTGGTCGCGCTCCCGGCGACGCTGGGCAGCGGCATGCACCCCCGTGCCCTGGGCGCCGGGCTTGGCGTCGGGGTCCTGCTGTTCGCCGTGGTCGTGATGCTCGGGCAGCGCCAGATCCGCCTCGTCCGCCGGTCCGCCCGCCGCAACCAGCACCTGCTCAGCAGTCGTCCGGGCGTCGCACCGGCCACAGCGCCGCAGCCACGGCCCCGGCGGGACCGCCCCTGGTGACCGGCGCGCTATCCCACCAGGACCTCCTTCGGCGCCTTGGCGGGTTCCTCGACGGCGCGAGCCCGCTCCCCGGACGTCCTTGCCGGCCTGCCCGGCTTGCGGGGCCAGCGGCGCAGGAACGCCTCGATGGACCAGCGCAGCCAGATCGGGCCGGCGGCGAGCCGAACCATGGGCTCGGGGAAGTCGTCGCGGGCAGTGAGCTGGTCCAGCCGCTGCCGCGAGACGCCAAGCAGCGCCGCCGCCTCGGACACCCCGACGACGTCGGGGAACCCCGAGGCGGCCAGCCCGGTGTCCTGTTGCGCGATGGTCGTCACCTCCATGCGCACCACCGGCCACGCGGGCAGGCCCGCCCCGCCGGCGGCGTCCCTCCAGAGGCGCAGCCCGGCCCGAACGGCGGACTCGGCGTCCGGGGCGCTCACGTCGAACCGTGCGAAGTAACCGCCAGGGCCGGCGTCCACCACCCCGCCACGTCCAGCGAGGCGCTCGACCAGCTCGACCACCAGCTCGTCGTCCGGGCGGACCTTCTGCTCGTCAGCCGCCTCGATGCCGATCGTCCACTCCACCTTCGCTACCTCCTCGGCCAGATGAGCCCTGGTCGGCGAGTGCCCTGAGAACCCGTTTCAGGCCGCCATCCTGCCCTTCCCTTGATGAGATGTCAAGGGAAACTATGGCGGATGGGTCGGTGCCGGTCCCCAGGGATCCGGCGGATTGTGGATAACTATTTGCTCGGGCCCCGGTGGGAAGCTGCCGCCGACCCGCAGGCGCGACTGCTCGACACCGTTCGACCTGCGAGTTTGCCGCTGATGCTTGGGTGGGCAGGGACGATGGAATAAGCTGGGTTTATCCCTTTCGATCGCATCGTTGCGCTCAGTCGCCCGCTTCGTCGAGACCGCACGCGCGTCGGGCGCGCCTGAGGGGCGACGCGGCGAGCTGCCGGTGGGAGGAGCAGGCGGTTTCCTGGCACGGTGGAGACGGCCAGCCGGGCAGGCGGTCCCGGCTGGGTGGGGCGGTCCGGCCGGGAGGCGCCCGGCCGGGACGAGCTGGCGCGTGCTCTGGCGGCCGGAGCGCGACGCCGGAGCGCGACGCCAGCGCGCCCGCGGTCCTGGCGCAGGGGACGACGGGAGGGGCCGGGTCTCGAGGAGGTTGGCTATGAGGCGGGAGGGCAGGTGACACCCCGGCAGATCGCGGAGCTCCTGGCACGGACCGACCTGTTCGGCGTGCTCGACGAGGCGACTCTCATGGAGGTGGCCGGGCGAACGCTGCTGCGGGTGGTCGACAGGGGGCAGACCATCTTCGTGCAGGACGAGCCGGGCGACCGGCTGTTCGTGCTCGCCGAGGGCGCCGTCAAGCTGGTGGTCCGCTCAGCCCAGGGCGAAGTGGTGGAGCTGGTCCGCCACTGGCCCCCGGCCGTTTTCGGAGAGGTCGCGCTGCTGGACGGCGGCCCACGCTCGGCCACGGCCGAGGCGGTCGAGCGCGCGAGCCTGGTGGTGGTGACAAGGGACGAGCTGATCCGGCTGCTCAGGTCGGACATGCAGGTCGTCGACGCTGTGCTCAAGTCGCTCGGGGCGCTGATCCGGCGCGCCGACCTGCTCGCCACCGAGCTGGTCTTCCTGGACCTGCTCGGGCGGCTGGCGCGGAGGCTGCTGGAGCTCGCCGAGCTGCCGGGCACCTCCGGCAACGAGGGCAACCCCAGGACCCGCCGCGTCACCCAGACCGAGCTGGCCAACATGGTCGGCGGCTCCAGGCAGAGCGTGAACATCGCCCTGCGCTCGCTGGAGAAACGGGGCTACATCCGCCTCGCCGGCTGGCAGATCGAGCTGCTCGACCCGGCCGAGCTGCGGCGCCGGGCTGGCTGGTGAGTGGGCGGGCGATGGTGCCGAAGGCGTCGGACCCGGGGCCACTCCCGGCGGACCTGAAGGGGCGGCGCGCGGTCGTCACCGGGGCCGCGGGCGGGATCGGGCTGGCCATCGCCCATCGGCTGATCATGGCCGAGGCGCGGGTGGTGGCGGTCGACACGAACGAGGAAGCGCTGAAGCGCGCCTTCAACGGCGCTCCCAGGTGCCGCTGGGTGGCCGACGACCTCGCCAGGCGCGACGTTGCAGCGCTGGCCGAGGAGCTGCTCGAGGACGGTCCCGTGGAGCTGATCGTGAACAACGTCGGCATCAGCACCGAGCACGGCTTCCTCGACCTCGAGGAGCTCGCCTTCGACCAGGTGCTGCAGACGAACCTGCGCGGACCGCTGTTCTTCACCAGGCGGCTGGTGCGTGAGCTGATCGAGCGCCGCCTGCGTGGCACGATCCTGTTCATCTCCTCGCTCCACGACACCTTCGTGGCACAGCGCCCGCACTACAGCGCGAGCAAGGCCGGCGTGGCGATGCTGGCGCGCGAGCTGGCGTACGAGCTGGGCTGGCACGGCATCCGCGTCAACGCGATCTCGCCCGGGTGGATCAGGACGGCACCCGACCTGAACACGCCGGCGCAGCGCGCGAAGTACGAATGGACGCAGCCGCGCATCCCGCTCGGGGAGCCCGGGGAGCCGGACGACATCGCCCGGCTCGCGCTGGTCCTGCTGAGCGACGCGTGGTCCGGCTACATCACCGGCGCCAACATCCCGATCGACGGTGGGCTGTCGCTGTTCAGTTGGAGCCACCGCCCCAACGACTAGCGGCTGGTCTAGCAACCGGCCGCCTGGCTCTGCGCCACCAGAGTGCCAGGCGGCCGGTCTGCCGCGAGGGTGTCGCGCGGTCCGGCTACCAGCGCTCGACCCTGTAGTACACGGAGCGGGGATGGTGCGACATCCACGGGCCGGCGGCGGCCAGCAGCAGGATGCCGGCGAACACCAGCGGCACTGGGGAGGAGCCGTCCTTGCCGGAGGGGCGGCCCTGCTGCGTCGCGGCCCTGCCAGTGGTCGAGGCGGTGGTCTCGCGGACAGTGCCCTGACGTTTCCCCGAGGGGTGGCCCGGCGCGGCGAGCGCGGCCGCGGCACCGGCGGTCGTCATCGCCAGCGCCAGCACGAGCACTACGAGCAGCCGGCGGGTGAGCCGTCGTCGGGAGGTCGTACCGGTTCGGCGAATGCGCATCTGCTGTCCCCCACCCCTGTCGGTGCCGCGATCACCCATGAGATTCCCAGCCGGCGGCGGGCGCGGCCGTCAATACCGCGACAGCAGGGGTATCGGGTAGGCGACAACCGTCCGGCCGGCCGGTTGTCCACAAGTTCTCGCCGTTGGGCAACAGGGGGCTGGCCCAGTCGTAACATCCGGGGGCAGGTCGTGGAGCGAGCCAGATAGAAGAGCCGGGAACGGAAAAAATGGACATCGACCAGATCGCCGGGCTGCTCGAACGGACCGAGTTGTTCGACACGCTGGACGGCGTGGCCCGGCGCGAGATCGCCGCCGCCGCGACGCAGACGACCTTCGCCAAGGGCCAGACCATCTTCGTCCAGGACGAGCCGGGCGACCGGATGTTCGTCCTGGCCAAGGGTGCGGTGAAGCTGGTCGTCCGCTCGCGCCACGGCGAGGTCGTCGAGCTGGCCCGGCACTGGCCGCCGGCGGTCTTCGGACAGCTCGCCCTGCTCGACGGCGGGCCCCGCTCGGCCTCTGCCGAGGCGATCGAGCAGAGCCTTCTGCTCGGCATCACCCGCGACAGGGTGATCGAGCTGCTGCGCTCGGACGCCGGCGTGGTCGACGCGCTGCTGCGCTCACTCGGCGACCTGGTCCGCCGGGCCAACCGCCAGACGACCGACCTGGTCTTCCTCGACCTGCAAGGCCGGGTCGCACGCAAGCTCCTGGAGCTGGCGGAGGCGCCGGGGTCACGGGGCGCCGCCCTCGACAACCGTCACTTCACCCAGACGGAGCTCGCGCACATGGTCGGCGGCGCGCGCCAGACCGTGAACCTCGCGCTCCGCTCGCTCGAGTCGCGTGGGCTCATCCGCGTCTCGGGCGGTGCCATCCAGATCCTCGAGCTGGAGGCGCTCAGGCGCAGAGTGGATTCCTGACTGCCGTCGCGGCGCGTGCACGCCATTCGGCGCTTGAAAAGATCGACAAAAGGGTGTAGAGAATGTTGCAGGCTCGGTGTCGATGTCGCACCTGTTGCCGGGCCTCGCCTTGCCGGGGCAGCTCACCAGGCCGGGGCGGCGATTCCTTCAGTCGGAAATATGACACTGGGGCTGTCACCTGGGTGACTGCATCGCTCCCCGCCCACAGGCTTCCATCAACCCCAGTTGGTGGGGCGCCTCTCACCCGTAATTCTCGCACCTGTGCCGCTCTCCGCTCAGGGCAATGTTCGCGCAGATTTGACCGCACGACCGGTCGAGGCCGGTTGACAGTCCTCGGCCGTTGCCCGAGAGCGAAGACGGCAGCAGGCGGCAGGGTGGACCGCGGCAAGAGATGGCGTCCCAGATCCGGTCCGTGACGGCGACGTGAACCGTGGAGGGGAGCCGTGGTTGAGCCCTCACTGTACGTGCTGACCGCGCTCTACGTGAGCATCGCCCTTGCATACGCTGTCGTGCAGGAGCGCTACGCGGGCCGGCACGCGGCGGCGTCGCCTGCCGCCACCGGTCACCGCTGGCCGAGCCTGGACGTCGTCCTGCCCTGCTACAACGAGGACCCGCAGTTCCTCGCCGACTGCTGCCGGTCGCTCGAGCGCCAGGACTACCCAGGCGACGTCCACGTCTTCATCGTCGACGACGGCTCACGCAACCGCGACGCCGTGCTCGAGGTCTACCGGCGCTACCAGGGCCGCGCCGGCTGGACGGTCACGCTGCTCGACCGCAACCGGGGCAAGCGCAACGCCCAGGACGCCGCCGTGCGCACAGGCCGTGGCGAGCTGGTGGTGACGATCGACTCCGACACCGTGCTGGCACCGGACGGGCTCCGCCAGCTCGTCGGCCCCTTCACCGACGAGAAAGTCGGCGCGGTCACCGGTGACGTGCGCGTGCGCAACCTCGATCATAGCCGCCTGACCAGGCTCATCGACGAGCGCTACCGCCTGCTGTTCGAGCAGGAGCGCGCCGCCCAGGGCTCTATCGGCGCCGTGCTGTGCTGCTCCGGCCCGTTCTCGGCCTACCGCCGCAGCGCGCTGGAGGTCGTGTGGCCCGACTATCTCACCCAGACTTTTCTGGGCCGTCCCTGCGTGGCAGGGGACGACATCCACCTGACCAATCTGGTGCTGGCCAGCGGCCTCCGCTCTCTGTACGAGCCCACGGCGAAGGCATGGACCACGGTGCCCACGACCCTGCGCCGCTACCTCCGCCAGCAGGTCCGCTGGAACCGCAGCTTCTACCGCGAGCTGGGCCCGACCCTGCGGGTCCTGCCGGGTCGCTCGCCCTACCTGGTGCTCGACGTCGGCGCGCGGCTGCTGCTGCCCCTCCTCCTGGCGGCCGGCATCGTGCTCACAGGGCTGCACACCGTGTCCGAGCTGGGACAGCCGGTCCGGGCGCTGATCGGCGCGGGACTGCTGGCGGTGGTGTGCTGCTCGAGCGCAGGGCTGCTGGCCCGCAAGACCGACGCCCGGCCCAGGCGCCAGTTCGTCGTGCTCTACGGCCTGGTCTACGTCTTCCTGCTGATCCCCGCGAGGTTGTGGGCGCTCGCCACCCTGCGCCAGAACCGCTGGGGAACCAGGCGGGTCGCCGGCCGCGCCGTGCCCGCGCGGCGCCGGATGGCCAAGATGGCGGGGGCGATGGCCGAGGTCGTGTCGGTGCCGGCCGAGGTCGTCCAGCCCGCTGGCCAGCAGGCCATCTAGGCAAGCGACAGCAGGTGGGACGGCAGAGCGCCCGCTCAGCGGCGCAGCGAGACGATCAGGGCGCGCATCTGCCTGGTCGCGACCAGGTTGCCCTTGCGCTCATAGAGCTGCAGGGCGCGGCCGAACTGCTTGGCCGCCTCCTCGCGGCGGCCCGCCATCCGCAGCACCTCCGCCAGATCGGCGCGCGCCTCCGCGCGGATATCGACCTGGTCGGTCTTCTCCGCCCGCTCCACCGCCTCCCTGGCCAGCCGCTCCGCCACGTCGACCTGGCCCCGCCGCGCCAGCGCCACCGCGCGGACCGAGCGCCACTTGACCTGCGCGTCCAACTGCCGCTCGGCCGCCACCCGCTCGCACACCCGGGTGACCTCCTCCGCCTCGTCGTAGCGCTCCTGGCGCAGCAGCACCCGCGCCAGCAGCGCCGCCACGCTGGCCATCGGGCCGGTCCCACCCATCCGCTCCAGCGCCCGGTAGCCGCCGCGCAGCGCCCCCTCGGCCGCGCCCACCCTCGGTCATCGAGTCGGCCGCCTGGGTCAGCAGCTCCCCCAGGTCGGTGGTGATGTCGACCGCCTGCTGGTTGTAGCGCCGCGCGGTGTCGAAGTCGCCGCGCATGGCCGCGGCGCGGGCGAAGATGGTCAGCGCGCCCGCCTCCAGGTTGCGCATGCCGGTGCGGCGCGCCAGGTCCAGCGCCTCGTGGTTGTGCCGCTCGACCTCGGCCAGCGGCGCCGGCCCCCAGTACATGACCAGGCAGTGCAGGCGCACGACATACGCCTCCCAGCGCTCGTTGCCGACCGTGCGGACCAGCCCCAGCGCCCGCTCCACCTCCGTCCTGGCCGCCTCGGCCCACCCCACGGCCCAGTCCAGGTACCCCAGCAGGTACCAGCCCTTGGCCAGGCCGAGCTGGTCGCCCAGCGGCTCCAGCTCGGCCATGACCCGCTCGACCTGCCCGCGGCCGTCGCGCAGGAACGCGTCGTGGTTCTGGAACGCGGCCACGTGCAGGCGCCCCAGCTCGGCGTGCAGCGCGGCGGCGTGGTCGCCGGCGGCGGTGGCGGTCTCGACGATGTCGTCGTACACCCGCAGCGCGCGCCGCAGGTCCCCGGCGGCCTGCAAGGCGTCCGCCAGGTCGGGCAGCACCCGCAGCCTGGTCGGGTGCTCGGCCGCCAGCAGCCGCGACGCCCGCCCCAGCCACGCCGACGTCAGCGGGATGTCGCCGCGCAGCGCGGCGCGCTGGCCCGCGGCCGCGTAGCGCTCGCCGGCGCGGCGGGCCAGCTTGCGGGCGTGCTCGTCGACGGGTCCGAGCTTGCGGCGGTAGCGGTACGCCTCGTGCAGGTGGTAGCCCATCAGCTCGTCGAACTGGCTGAGGCGGTCCCCGGCGGTCCGCTCCAGCCAGTCCGCGAACCGCTCGTGCAGCTCCGCCCGCACCGGCTCGGTCATGCGCTCGTAGACCACGTTGCGGCTCAGGATGTGCCGGAACCGGAACCCCTCAGGGCTCTCGGTCGGCATCGGCGCCGCCACCGCATGATCGTGCTGGATCAGCTCCTGGCGGACCAGCGCGTCCAGCCGGGCGGCCACCTGCGCCGGCGTCATCTCCGGCGACAGCGCCTCGATGTCGGCGTCGTGGAACTGCTCGCCGACCACCGCGGCGCGCTCGATCACCCGGCGGTCGCGCTGCTCCAGCCGGTCCAGCCGCGCGGCCAGCAGCGCGTAGATCGTCGGCGGCGCCTGCGTCTCGGTCAGGTCGGTGGTGGCGATCCAGCGGCCCTCCAGCAGCCGCAGCACGCCCCGCTCGACCAGGGTCGCGACCAGCTCCTCCACGATCAGCGGGTAGCCCTGGGCCAGGTAGGTGATGTGCGCCAGCGCCTCCGGGTCGAGCTGGCGCGACCCCAGCAGGTGCTCCACGAGCTGCTCGCCCTCTGGGTTGCTGAGCGGTGACAGCAGCAGCGAGGTGGCGTTCAGCCGCCCGCCCGCCCAGTGCCTGCGCCGCTCGAACAGCTCGTCGGGCCGTGCCATGCACAGCAGCAGGATCGGGGTGTCCTGCGCCGACTCGGCGATGGACTCGAGCGTGTCCAGCAGGATCGGCTCCGCCCACTGCAGGTCCTCGATCAGCAGCGCCACCGGCCGGCGCCTCGCCAGGCTCTCCAGCAGCCGCCGCAGCGCCCACGAGGTGTCACCCGGCAGATCGGTGGCGGTCTTTTCCCCGACCCCCAGCAACTGCTCGATCTGCGACAGCGCCTGCCGGTCCCGCTCGTCGCCGCTGACCAGGTTCAGCAGTCGCTCGTGCGCGGTCGCGGGCGCGTCGGTCGGCGCGATCTCCGCGGCCTGGCGCACGATCTGCATCATCGGCCAGAAGGTCACGCTGTCGCCGTAGGCCAGGCACTGGCCCTGCAGCACCAGGGCGCGGTCCCCCAGCCCGCGGGCGAACTCGTCCGCCAGGCGGGTCTTGCCGACCCCGGCACGACCCAGCACCGTCACCAGATGGCAGCTCCGCTCGTTCACGACCCGCTCGAACAGGGAGCGCAGCAGGTCGTGCTCGAGGTCGCGGCCGATCATCGGGGCCTGGAGGCGCGGGACCCGTCCGGGCCTGCCCGGCAGCACGTCCAGCAGCCGGTACGCCAGGACCGGGTCCACCACCCCCTCCAGCGCCAGCGGCGGGACCTTCTCCGAGCGGACGGCGTCCCGCACGAGCTGGTAGGTCTCCTCGCCGATCAGGACCCCGCCCGCCTCGGTCGCCTCCTGCAGCCGCTTGGCCACGTTGACGGTGTGCCCGGTGATCCGCTCCTCCAGCGGGTCCGCGTCGTGCACCAGCACCTTGCCGGTGTTGACCCCGACCCGGACCTTGAACGGCACCCCGTGCTCGCGGTAGAGGTCCTCCCCCACCAGCCCGAGCGCCTCCTGCAGCTCCAGCGCCGCCCGCACCGCCCGCAGGGCGTCGTCGTCGTGCGCCACCGGGATGCCGAACACCGCGATGACGCTGTCGCCGTGGAGCGCGCCGACCTGGCCCCCGTGCCCGGCGAGGACCCGGCGGGCGGTCTCGGCGAACCGGTCCATGGTCCGCCGCAGCGTCACCAGCTCCAGCTTCTGGCCGAGCTCGGTGGAGTGGACCACGTCGCAGAACGCGACCGTGACCACCTTGAGCTCTTCCAGGGGCGTCGTGGCCTTGAGCCGCTCGCCGCAGCCCGGGCAGAAATTGGCCGGCTCCTGGACACCGGTGCCGCAACTCGGGCAAGTCACCATAATCGCAGTATGCAAGATCTCACAGATTGACACTCGCGACTGTAGGCCACTCGCGGCGCACGTACTGGCAGGTTGCTGACAGTTACGCCGGCCGGCGGAGCAGGGCGGCGCTGATCTCGGGGCGGGTGAGCTCCTCGTAGGCGTAGGCGGCGGCGCGCACGCCGTTGAAGTAGCTCGTCAGGTTCAGCCGCTCGTTGGGTGCGTGGATGCGGTCCTCCGGGAGCATCACGCCGAGGTAGACGCAGGCCGCGCCCAGTGCGTCGCTGAGCGCGCGCTCCGGCCCCGAGCCGCCGTCCCTGGTGAACAGGGGGTCGGTCCCCCAGGCCCGCGCCACCGCACGCCGGGCGGCCTGGTTGCCGGGGTGGTCGAGCGGGGTGAGGCACGGCTTGACCCCGTGGAGCCAGTGCACGCCGACCTCGGCGCCCTCGGGAGCGCCTGCGGCCGCCCAGCGCTCGAACAGCGGCCGCAGCTTCGCGGGGTCCTGGTCGGCGACCAGGCGGAACGACACCTTGGCGTGGGCCTCGGCCGGGATCACGGTCTTGGAGCCGGTCCCGGTGTAGCCGCCCCAGATGCCGCAGACGTCCACGCTCGGCCGCCCGCCGACGCGCTCGAGCG
>WNGE01009542.1_pt1 | contig 10201 bp, 8 predicted proteins | sample 5400651 | NCBI WGS metagenome assembly WNGE01 (sample SAMN13153370, study PRJNA577476) | soil metagenome | isolation source: 60 cm soil or saprolite under grassland replicate 2 | place: USA:California | collected 2016-06-15
ATCTGCCAGAAGCTCCCTCCTCTCTGGCAGGAGGATATCGTGCAATGGACGAGTACGTAAAATGGAGCGTTGGGCCTTTTTGGCAGCAAATTCTGGGCAGTACCAAGCAAGCGAGCTTCATCAAAAGGGCGGGAGAACCACTTGGTAGGGCATTTACCAGCATCGTCAGCGAACGGATCTGGCCCTGTTTGAGAATGCGCTGGCAGAGGTCGGGATTGTCGTAGCCCATCTGTACACCGATCCCAGCCAGTGGCAGGGCATCACCTTTGCGCTGGTCGAGCATTTCTTAGAATGGCAGCTGGGGAAGGGATACGCCATTGCTTCTATCAATAGTCGCCTGGCCACCATCAAAAAATATGCCGCCGTGGCCTGTCAGCTGGGAGTGCTTCCCAGTGACGAACTGTTCCGTATTCGTGAAGTGAAAGGGTTTCGTCGCGTCGAAGGACGACGGATTGATCTCAAACGGTCGGTCACGCGCATTGGCGAGAAAAAGGCTGAGCCAACATTCTTGACCGAAGAACAGCTTGCTACCCTCTTCCAGGTTCCCGATCTCCGCACGCTACGGGGATGGAGAGATTTGTTGCTGCTGCGCTTGTTGTATGATCTGGGGCTCCGCCCTGGGGAGATTGTTTCAATGCAGTTAGCGGATCTCGATATGGAGCACGCGATCGTGCATGTGCGTCGCCACAAAACGGATGGCGAACAATTTCTGCGCCTCACTCCTGGAATCATCGCCGCTGCGTCGCGCTATCTACAAGGACGGCGGGATCGCGATCCCGCAGCGCCCCTGATCGTGAAGGCCAATCCTGCAGATGGCCTCGTCGAATTGATGAAACAAAAAGACGGAAAGACTGCCACCGTTCCACTCGGCCTGCGCGGGATCTGTGCCCGAGTGCATCTCCTCGGCGTGGCGATCGGGGTCAATCTCAATGCCTATGATGGCCGTCACCAGTGGACACGCGATGCCGTTGATGCCGGCAACGCGCTCGTCGATATCTTGACTGCCGGGGGATGGTCGAAAGACTCGCCTATGGTCCGGCGCTATAGTGGGGAGCGCACCATTGCCAACGAACGCATTCAGTTGAAGCGGGATACTCCTGATTCGACTGTTTGACTCGAGATCCCCTCTTGACAGCGCTGCGGTAGAGGAGTAGACTGCAGAAAAATAGCTGTTGATTTCGCTTGCAAATCACTAGCTATCTTCGGGTATTACAGGCACTACAGAAGGGCTTATTTGAGGATGGCAGACCAAGACAGTGTCGCAAACGTATCAACTGAACTGATCATTCCCATACCCCTTTCTCTAGCAGAGGCTGGAAAATGTGCGGATCAGTTCACCGCCGATTCCACCTTTGTGCGCTACCGGGAACGCAAGGCCCCAGATACGATCCGCCGACACCGAGCGGATCTGGAGCTGTTCACCGCCTATCTCCAGCAGATCCCTGGCCTCGCCACTGTCGGCGAGCTGTATAGCGATCCCGTAGCCTGGTTCGGTATGACCAAGGGTCTGGTCGAAGGCTTTGTCCAGTGGCAACTGCAGCAGGGCTATGCCATTGGCTCGGTGAATATGCGGCTCTCGACCGTCAAACTCTACTGTAAGCTGGCGCAAGGGGCTGGAATACTGGACGAGGAGCACGCTGCCATGATCCGCACCGTCATGGGCTATCGAGGCCGCGAGGGCAAGCGTATCGACGCCAGGCGCCCGATCGCTCGTGTCGGCGACAAAAAAGCCGAACACACAGCGCTTTCTGTCACCCAGGCCAGGGCACTCATCACACAGCCGGATACGCCGCAAGGCCGACGCGACCGGGTGCTGATGTGCCTGCTGCTCTACCACGGTCTGCGCTGTGAAGAAGTCCAGCTCCTGCAGGTTTCCTCCTTGGACCTGGACAAGGGGGAGTTTTTCTTCGAACAGCCGAAAGTGGGTGGAGAGTTGCGTCACCGCATGCACCTGGAGACCTACCTGGCCGTCACGGTCTACCTGGCGCAGGATCACTCGACTGGATCGCTCCTTCTCGGCAGTCGCAAAGGCGGTCGCTTAACCGGAACGATGAGTAAATCTGCCATTAATCAACGGGTGCGTGCCCTCGGCGAACGTATCGGCGTCGAGAAGCTTTCTCCGCATGATTGTCGGCATTTCTGGGCCACCTCGGCTTCAGAAGCCGGCACAGACCTGGAAAACCTCAAGCAAGCCGGCGGCTGGGCCTCGCTGGAAATGCCTTCGCGCTATATCAAACGCCGTAAGATCGCCAACGAACAGGTGAAACTCGCACATTAAACGCTCCGGTGTTTGTGCAAAAGCATGAGAGCACAGGGCGACTGAATAACGGAGAACGGTTCTGTTCATTTCATCTGAGTCCTAAAACCCTGGCGATGCGCTCCAGGGTGTCCGTCAAGTTTTTGCAAGGGGCTTGGGACGGCAGGCAGGAGTGCATTTCCAAATATGGGAGGCAGAAGGACGCCAGGATCCAGGCAAGGTGGCAGCGGGAACAGAAGGGCGAGGGATTTTGGGTGCAGGGTCGGCAGGGACTGGACGGGGAGTCGGCGGACGAACGCGAAGCAGCAGCAACAAGGTGGAAGCCACCAGTTCCCTGAGGCGAGGAGTCGCCTGTTGTTGGCGCTTGTGCCCCTGGTGACGCTGCCTCTGCTGCTCAAGCAACGACCAGGCTTCTGACCACTGCTCATTACAGACGGCGGTGCGCAGCGCTAACATAGGATTGACATGGGTCGGCTCCCAACGCATTCCCGGTCCTTTGAGCCTTGCTTGCATCACCAGCTTGTTGGCACTCTCCACCATTCCTGAGCCGATGGGCCAGCCTGCCTGTTGGTAGCTGGGATACTGCATCAGATCTTGACGAGTGCAGAGATAGCGCCATTTCTTCTCCATTTCTGGGTCACGGCACCGTTCGCACAGACGGCTCAGATGACGCAGAACCCGATCCGGCCCCTGATGCTTCAATCGGTGCAACACCCCGTCGAGCCACTGTTTTGGCAGATGGTATCCTGCTTGCCGCACCCCTTCACCAATGGCGCTCACATATTCTGCGGCATGGGGAAAATCTAGGATGCGCAGCGCGTCAGGCCGATGTAGGTCGATAAAATGCTGCAACCAGATGGCTCCATCGGTGACCGCACCCACCTGCTGGGCCTGCCTGATCCCACGTCGGTGCAGCTCTCCCTCACACTGCGTCTCAAAGACCTCGGCGGAACTCATGCGCGAAAAATAGGACAGACGGCTGACGGTGCGCTGCTCTTCGCCTTTGGCGGTGGTGTGTTTCTCGACCTGTCCCAGAGCCAAGGTCCGCACTTCGGCCCATTCTCCACTGATCAAGGGGACATAGGCACCATCGCTACTGATCACCGCTTTTTCGCTCTGTGGGATGGGGGCCGCCTTCACCTGGAACCACGGTGTCGAGGTGGATGGCTCCTGGGCTTGCACGTGCTGACTTTGCAGGGTTTGTACCTGCTCATAGCTGGCTCCGGCTTGCTCGGTCAAACGACGTACCGTCGCGAGGCTTTCCTGGACTCCCAGCAACATTTCCAGCATCTTGCCTGCCTGGGCAAATGGCATCACCGCCCCCAGATGCACCAGGTGCTCGTGCTGGATCGGCGTGAGACTGCTCGGCAACAGCGCTAACTCCTCATCGAGGGGGAAAAAGCCCGACTCCGCAGGTCGGGCAGGTTCCATAGCCTCGTTGCAGTTTCAGGCTGTGTCCCCCTGCCGTTTGTAAGGTCCGTGCTTGTTTGCCGCGTGCGTGCAGCGGAACGCCACAGACCGGGCATGCTGGACGTTCTTGCTCCCCTTTTCCGCTCCACTCTCGATTCGCGCTGGCCTGGGCGGTATCTTGAAGCAATTGGGCCTCCAGCCGCGTGGTTCGTGCATGCACGGCTTGTTCGATCTCGCGAAACGTCGCTTTGGGATGAGCCAATCGCCACGCTTTTAGGTCCGTCAAGATTTCTTCACTCAAGGTCCGCCAGACGCGGTCCATTTCTTCGTCCATCTTTCTCTCCTGGTCGTAATGGACCTATCCTACCAGACTCTTTTCCCCTTGTACACCCGTTTGCAAAAATCTGACGGACACCCTGCGCTCCACATCATCTTGTTCTGTAACCTAGCTCTATGTTACACTGGCGTTGCTCTTTGTGAACAATTTCAAATTCTACTATGCGCCCACTTTGATAGAGGAGGAACGTCGCGTGCAGGAGTTACAATGGCAGAGAAACTAGCCGACTTCGTCATTATCAGCGCACTCCAGGAAGAACTGGAAGCACTCCTAGAGAAGTTTCCCTCTGCGAAGCGTTTGCCTCCCTCCAATAAAGATGTGCGCATTTATTATCAAGTTGATCTCCCAGTAACCTTCTCGGATGGGACAACAGGTACATATCGGCTTGTGTTCCTGTCCCAGCTCGGTATGGGACGTGTCCAAGCAGCCAGTGCTGCGAATGATGCTATTAAGCAGTGGCATCCTCACTATATGCTGCTTGTAGGAATCGCTGGGGGGATAACAGAAGCTGGAGTACAGCGTGGCGATGTGCTTATTTCAGATCAAATTGTCGACTACGAACTGCAGAAGCTTACTCCTAACGGCGAGGAGATACGGTGGGAAGTGCATCGAGCAGATGCACGTCTTCTAGAGACGGTTAGGCACTTGGGAGAGAACTGGCGTCGCTTGATCAAAAAACGACGCCCCAGTCCAGGAAGACCTAAACGCTCCATCGGTCCAATGGCAACAGGGGACAAGGTAATAGCAGTCAAAGACGTGCTTGATTGCTACCGAGACATTTGGCCCAAACTCATCGGAATTGAAATGGAAGCAGGCGGAGTGGCAAGTGCAGTTTATCAATCGGTTGATCAGCCTGGATTCTTAATGGTACGAGGTGTATCGGATCTGGCAGATGAACACAAGGATGATACGTGGCGTTCCTATGCTTGCCATGCGGCAGCAGCGTATGTCCTGGCACTCCTCCAGAGTGGGCCAGTACCTTTCAGCAAGCAGGAAGAAGGAGGCAATCTCCATAGAGACCACCAAGACCACATCACGCCTCGAGAGGTGAGTCACAAGTACCTTCGTTGGCTTGAGGAAACAACGGTGACGTTTCTTGTTCCTGGATTGGGAGTACGTCTTCCCATTGAACAAGCCTGGATTCATCTTCAGGCCCTTGGCGATACGGTTGAAGTGGCGCGCCCATCAACGCTGGCGGAGAAAATTGCGTACTACCATGAGTGGGAGCGGCTCTCGTATCATGAACACGCCTATCCAGCGCAAGATGTCACCGAATTTGGTCATCGTGTGGTGGTCATTGGCGGGCCGGGGGCAGGTAAGAGTACGCTTTGTCAGAGGACAGCACATCTGTTAGCGCGATCAGGAGAGCGCATCCTGCGAGTGCGACTTCCTTTTGTTGCGCAACGGTGCTTTACGGACGGAGAAAGTATCGATCAGGCCATCTTGTCGGTTGCTACCGCCGGCTCGGGCATCCAGCCTCAGGTACTCATGAGTGCGTTCAACGCGCCCGATTGTCTCCTTGCTGACGGACTCGATGAATGTGGTGCATACATCGTCGGAATAGCAGAACAGCTACGCGCCTGGGCCTATGCGCGTCCTCATACACGGGTCGTGGTGGCGACCAGACCAATAGGATATGATCGAGCCTTCTTTGATGACTGGAAACACGTTGAACTGCTTCCCCTCGGTACTGATCATATTGAGGACCACGTGAGAAATATCCTGATGCACGTTGAGACTGACCGTGCCAAGCTTGAGCGCAAGATTCGGCAATTTCAATCCCAGATCAAGACCAACCGGATTGCATCGATGGCGGCCCGAAGTCCCCTCCTCCTTGGTTTCCTCGTGCAATTGGCGCATCACGGTATTGCCTTTGCTCGCCATCGCGCCGCTCTCTACGAGCAAGTCCTTACCCTGTGGTATCAGATGCCCCCGAAAGAGCGCAGCATCACAGCTTCCGAGCCTGGAGCCGCCTTTGCTCACGAGGTACTCAATCGAGCGGGATGGCTCCTGCATCAGGCTTCTCCGCAACCAGGCGGGCGCTCTGGACGCGAGATGATCGACGCGCTAGCCTCTCAGCTATGCGACAATGGACAGAGCCTCCTGGCTGCCAAAGAGAAAGTGGAGCGCTGTCTCGCGTTCTGGCAAGAACGCGGTGTGCTGGAACTCCTCCAGGTGGGGCATGAAGACGCATACACGTTTATTCACGCGACTCTGGGTGAATATGCAGCAGGTCGCTACCTTGCGACTTGTGACGATAGTAAGATCAGGACTCACCTCGAAAAGGTACGGCATGATGCCCGCTGGCGCGAGACGCTGTTACTTGCGGCAGGGGCGGGTAAGGCGAATATCATTGCTGAGCATCTACTTACTCTCGACCGGGAGAACGATCCCGTCGCCACTGAGTCGCTGCTGGCCGCCGCTGCTCTTGCCGAATCGGCACATACCTCCCCTGCCCTCGCCGCCGAGGTTGCCAAGCGAATCACGAACCGCCTATGCTCGGCGATACCGCTAGTCGCATATGAAAGTGCCCAGAATAGTACCGGGCTTGTAGCCCTGTTAACTGAAGAGATGAAACCTCTCCTGCATCCGCTGCTTCGTCATCCACAATTGTGGACGCGCTTGACGGCCTTACGTCTGTCGCTCGCTGCGGGAGACTCGGTGGTAGATTACGATGCTTTGGAAGCGTTTTTCGATGACTGGCTTGCACCTAAAGACGCTTCCGAACTTGGTGAGTCTCCACCTCCGCAAACCACACAAGACATACGAAAATATATACTGGGTCGGCGTGAGCCCTGGGGCACCTTTAATGAAGTGCTCGCGCTCGGGGCTGAGGCACTTGTTCGCGTGCGACCGGGTAAGGAGACAGCTACGCGTCTCGAACGATTGGCACGTCTTCATGGGGGCATAAATGATTCTGCTCTCAATGCTCTGCTCCAAGGACTAAAACGGCTGGGCCACGCCGACATTGCCGATCAGATCTGGAAAGAGTATATGGTAGGGATAAACGATATCCATTGGGATAGCATCACAAAAAAGTATCGTCAAGCTGATCAAGCTCTTCTTGAGGCTGTTCTTCGGGTAACTGGCGCTGCCCCATCGACAGAAGGCAATCAAAGACGGCCGATAGCTCTTTCAATGCTTATCCAGGCGCTGCAGTTACCGCAGTGCGGTGTGGAGGATTGGTTCGTGCTCGATGAACGCCAAGACCTCGCTGCTGTTGATGTGGTCCTGGCTGGCACCATTGTTGCTCTAGACCTCGATCAAACCGAGGTTGCGATTGATGCTGCCTGGGCCCTCGTGCGTATTACCGATACATTACAAGCACGGGACGCCGATACCGCATTATTGAGTCTTCTTCCACAACTTCCTGTTGAACCGGATTGGGAGCGTGCTGTGAAGGGTGCGAATCTCTCGCCCTCTGATCTTGTGCGTGCGCTGCGTCATCCATCACACGCTATAGCGATCAGCGCCGCTCAATTACTCGCTGCTGGAGCAGGAGGGCCTGATGCTCCCAGCTTGCTCGAAGACGTTCTTGAGCAGGGAGACGATTTTGCACTTCAGATGGTTGCACTCGCTGCTCGCTCGGTATGGGGGAAGAAGGCATTTGCCAAACTGCTCCACCGTCTCAATAGCCCCCTTTCTCGTGGGTGTCGTTGGCTGCTGCGAGAACTCCCCCATGTTTCCGATGGCCAAACGGATGAGCAGATGAGAGAAGTACTCATACATGGTCTTGCTGCGGCTGACCCACAGGTAGCAATTGCTGCGGCCGAAACATTGCAATCGCTATCAGATACGTTTCTGGAACCAGGTCTTTTAGGCATGCAAGTTGCATTCACCCTTTGGTCAACGCGGGGGGATTACTGTGAGAAACACCAGCGCTATTTTCGCGGCGCGTGTTGCGATCGTGTTCCTCTGTGTCCCCGCGCAGCAATACTCAAGCTTCGTGTGCGCTTTTCTGCCTTGAAACTCCCCGAATTGCTTGATGCGTGTCGTGATCCGCACAGCAACGTTCGTACAGTCGCTACTCAAGAGGCCACCCGTGTTCTCGCTTCTCAGCCAGAAGATATCGCGGAAGTTGTTGATGATGTGGCAAAGGGCCACCACCCTGCTTCCGTTCTTGAGGCAATTCTATCAATGCCTGCAACGGCGCTGATATCGTCTCAGGAAGCTCTGATCAACCTTTTTTCCGCTGAATCTGCTGTCATACGTCGCATCGTGGTAAGAAAGGCTGCTACAGCGACATGGCTCTCGAAAGAACAAGCGGTTAATGCCGCACAAGTTGCGCTGAAAGATAGTGATCTGACAGTTCGTAACCTCGCCGTTGACACATTGCGCTCGCTGAGACGCTCCTCTTGATTGTTCTTTGACGAGCGCTTGCAGCGTTAACGCCACTCCAATCTCCTTAATGCGGTGAGTAGTATCATCAACAGATAAGGAAACATCTAACGAGTGAGGCTTCAGAAGTGGAAGAGGAGGCGCTCATCGAGCACTACTGCCCATCTCAACAGTCCGGGGAATAGGCAGGACCCCACCATTCTCCGAATGCTACAGGCAAACGTCCCACTCCGGAGAAGTGTCGCTTTCATGAGAAAGTAAACATATAAGAGCACCGATCAAAAGACTAATTGGCATTTCTAAAACACAGTATAGAACCGCTTTTTGGGACTGTCAAGCTGACGAACAGCCATACAGCCATCCTACTTTTTCGCGCGTGGTTCACGAGGGAAAAGCAGGGTGTCCTTCGCCTCACCGGTGATGGTCTCTTTTTGCTTCACCTTCCAATTGTTCGAGCAGAGCAAAGAACTGTTCCCCGTTCAATTGCGCGATCGCACCTAATGGCCCTAAGAGCTGCGTGCGCGTGCCTCGGGTGAGGAACACACCACGGAGATATTCATCAGGATGCAGAAAATCAATAGTGGCGGTCCAGGCCCGCGCGGCTGCGTACAGGTAAATGTCGTATTCGTTGAGCATAGCACAAACTCCTCTTGTTAGATGGCAAAGAATCGGCTGTGTCCAGAACCAGGTTGAAACAATGGCAATTTATCGTAACGCTCTCTGTGCGCATCCCGGTGTTACGATAAAGTTTCGGCTCCGGGGGCGGCTTCAGAATTTCCGTGACATATCCCTTCAACCTCTTTTTGGAGATAGCCTTGTTAGATGGGAAAGAATCCTGTTCTTGCACCTCTCGTGTACGTGAGCCGTCTTTCCAGTGCTGGTAGCGTGATCACACGTTGTCGCCTGCTTTGAGGGGGCCTTTCTGCTCCTTTCTCATAAGGAACTGCTTATGGGTGCCTCTCCAGGGCGTGGGACCCGTTCATCGGGCTTAAGCACGAAAAGGAGAGGTGAAGGGCGCTTTTTCGAGGGAGTGAAGAATCTGAAGAGATGCCTGTCTCAGTGGAAAAGAGCGGCGTGAGGGGAGAAAACGAATTCTTCCGTCAGGCGTCCCATCACCAACTTCTCTCGATGGCCGTTTTTTGAGATGGAACAGAAGTTCTCTCCCCTCTTACGAGATCTGGCCGTGCTCGCGTACAGCGTGCCCAGGAGATGCCCTTGACGATGCTGAATGGGAATTGATACCTTCCCTGGAAAGAGGCTGTCTGTGCGCGTTAACTGCTCCGATGTCTGAACAAACCCGCTCATCATTGGTCAGGTGAGTGATTCGTCCTATGTTTCTTCTCTTGTGGCTCTCCTTGCGTTACAATGCGAGAAAACAGCAGGAGCGGAAGATGAGCAAGAAGAAGCGACCGAGACAACCGGGTCAACAGAAGCGACCACAATGGCAGCCAATTAGTATGCTGTCCACGATCGCGACCCATATTGATGGAATGCTAGAGTCCGATGTTGAGCAATATGAGACACTGAGGCTAGCCAGGGGCAAGCCACACGTTCTAGACGACTACACCGTCAATCGTGTCAAGCAGGTCTTTAGCACGCAACGCAATGATTTCAAGCTTTTTGAGGAGCAACTCTCGCGCTGGCAATCTGGGCAACTGACCGACGAGCAGCGAGCAGAAGTGACGCGCCTGGTTGAGCAGATGAACAGGAAGTCAGGGTGAAAAGGAAAAGGGACGCACCTAGACAACGACGAGAGAGGATGGTAGACTGAGAAAAAGCCGACGAGCAGCGACAAGAAGAAGAAGGGACCCGATGAAGCAACCAGATATTTCCCCAGAGCAACTTCAAGCGGCCAAACG
>WNGE01012887.1_pt1 | contig 10201 bp, 11 predicted proteins | sample 5400651 | NCBI WGS metagenome assembly WNGE01 (sample SAMN13153370, study PRJNA577476) | soil metagenome | isolation source: 60 cm soil or saprolite under grassland replicate 2 | place: USA:California | collected 2016-06-15
TGAGCAACTTGAATGGCGCTCACGCGCTCGCAGGAGACAGATTGCCGATTAGGGCGCGCGGGCCGAGTCCCAGGCGCCAGGGCGGCGCCGTCGTTCTGCGCTGCTTCGGCCTGGAGGGCCGGTGAATAGCGGAGGATCGGCCGCCGGGGGCGGCGGTCTGTGGCCGGCCCGGGTGGCTGCCCGCCAAGTCCTGGGGATGCCTGGCTGCCAGTCAGCGGGTCGCGAGTGGGGCCTTCTGACTCCTCCGACGTCCTGCTCGGCTGGCTGCGACTTGACAGCCTAGGATACAACCGTTATCTATATAGCTAACCGTTAGAAGGGAGGAGCCGTGCAGCAGGAAGTGGTGCTGGCGATGCTGGCGAAGGAACCGTCGCACGGCTACCAGCTGCGCGCGCGGCTGCAGCAGGCGCTCGGCCCGCTCGGGGATGCGATGAACGCCGGGCAGATCTACGTCACCCTGGCCCGGCTGGAGAAGGCGGGCCTGGTGACCGCCGAGCATTCAGCCGGGTTGCCGGACCGGCCCGACCGCAAGATGTACGTACTGACCGCGGCCGGCCAGCAGCGCGTCGCCGGCTGGCTGACCGAGGTCAGCTGGCCCCGGCCCGACCTGGCGGAATTCCACCTCAAGCTCGCCGCGGCCGCGGCGGCCAGGCTAGCTGACCCGATCGCCATCGTGGACGCGCAGCGCCGCGAGCTGCTGCGCCGGTTGCGCGACGCCCAGCGGGCCGCGATGGCCGAGCCGGACCGCTCGGACGCCGGGCTGCTGCTGGAGGGCATCGTGCTCCGGCTGCAGGCGGACCTGCGCTGGCTGGAGGCATGCGAACGGAACTGGGCCGGCCGAAGGAGCCCATCATGAGCGACATCGGCAGCACCTGCATGCTGCGCGCCCGCGGGCTGCGCAAGGAGTTCGGCAGGGACGCGGCACTGGTGCACGCGGTCGACGAGGTCGACTTGGACGTCGCCGCAGGGGAGACGGTGGCGGTGATGGGGCCGAGCGGCTGCGGGAAGTCGACGCTGCTGCACCTGCTGGGCGGGCTGGACCGGGCCTCGGGCGGGACACTGTGGCTGCACGGGCGCCGCATCGACCAGCTGGGCGAGAAGGCGCTGGCGCGGCTGCGGCGCGGCGCGATCGGGTTCGTGTTCCAGGCCTTTCACCTGATGGATGAGCTGACTGCCGTCGAGAACGTCGAGCTGCCTGCGCTGCTGGCCGGGCGCTCGCCGCGGACAGCGCGGCGGCACGCGCTGGGCTTGCTGGACCAGGCCGGGCTGGCTGACCGGGCGAAGTTCCTGCCGTCGGCGCTGTCGGGCGGCCAGCGGCAGCGGGCCGCGATCGCCCGCGCCCTGGCAAACGATCCGCTCGTCGTCCTGGCTGATGAGCCCACCGGCAACCTCGACAGCGCCGCGACGCTGGAGGTGCTCCGGCTGTTCGAGAGCCTGCATGTGGCGGGGCAGACGCTGATCATCGTCACCCACGATTCGCGGATCGCGGCCACCGCGGACCGGCTGATCTCCATGCGCGACGGGGCGTTCGTGGATGAGACGCGGCTGACCGGCGGCACCACGGGCCAGCTCGCTGACCTCGCCGGGCTGGAGGGCTGAGCGCATGGGCCGGATCCTGCTCGTGCGCCGCCTCGCGACGCGCGACCTGCGGCACCGCCCGGCCCAGGCCGTGCTGCTGCTGCTCGTGATCACCGCCGCCATGGCCACCCTCACACTCGGCCTCATCCTGCACGGCGTGACCAGCAAGCCCTACGGGCAGACCAGGGCGGCGACTGCCGGGCCGGACGTGGTGGCGAGCAGCGCCGGTTTTCCTTCCTCGAAGGAGACCTCCGCCAGCGCCCCTGGCCGCTTCGCGACGCTGGACCATGCTCCCGGTGTCACAGCACACAGCGGACCGTACCCGGTCGCCTGGCCTGTGGTGCGGGCACACGGCATAACGGCTGAAGTGATGGCGGAGGGGCGGGACGAGGCGCCGGCTCTGGTCGACCAGCCGAAGGTCATTCAGGGCACCTGGGTGCGCCGCGGCGGGGTGGTCATGGAGCGCGCGTTCGCCGATGCGGTTGGTGTCCACGTCGGCGACCACATCGCTCTGGGCGACCAGCGATTCCGGGTGACAGGGATTGCTGTCACGGCCGCGGTCCCGGTGTACTCGCAGGTGTGTTTCTATGGCGGCTGCAGCGGCCCGGGCGGCCAGCCGCGGTCCTTCGACACCGGCCTGGTCTGGCTCACGCAAGCCGCCGCCCGCGGCCTGGCCACGCCCGGTGACCCGCTGACGTACTACCTGAACCTGCGGCTCAGGGATCCTGCGGCGGCGCCAGCGTTCGTGAGCGAGCACCAGCCGCCCCCCGGGCCGGGGCCGCCGCCAGTGACGGCGTGGCAGAGCCTTCGCGACGCGGCGGCAACGCTGGTGGCACAGGAGCAGCATGTCCTTGTCCCCGCCAGCTGGCTGCTCGGGCTGCTCGCGGTCGCCAGCGTCGCTGTGGTGGCCGGCGGGCGGATGACCGAGCAGGAGAAACGGGTGGGCCTGCTGAAGGCGGCCGGAGGTACGCCGCCGCTGGCCGCCGCCGTTCTCCTTGCGGAACACCTCGTCGTTGCGCTCGTGGCGGCAGGGGCCGGGCTGGCCGCCGGATGGCTGGCGGCTCCACTGCTCACCAGCCCGGGCGCCTCTTTGGTCGGCAGCCCGGGTCCGCCTTCGCTCACCTGGTCCACCGTCTTGCTAGTAGCGGCAGCTGCGGTCGCGGCGGCGGCCGCGTCGACGCTCGTCCCTGCCCTGCGGGCCGCGCGCGTCAGCACGGTGGCCGCGCTGGCCGGAGCCGCCCACCCGCCGCGGCGCCGGGCCGCTCTGATCAAGCTCTCGGCCTGGCTGCCGGTGCCGCTGCTCCTGGGCCTGCGCCTCATAGCGCGTCGGCCCCGCCGTGTCCTGCTGAGCGCTGCCAGCCTCGCGGTCACGGCCACGACCATCGTCGCCGTCCTGATTTATCGCGCAACTCTCAGCCAGCACTTTGCACGGTCCGGGCCGTTTTCCGGGGCGCCGGATCCAGGGAACGGCCGGGTCAGCGAGGTGCTGCTCGTCATAACGGTCGTGATGGCCATCCTCGCCGCCGCCAACGCGATCTTCACTACCTGGGCAACCGTGCTGGACACCCGGCGTTTCTGGGCGATCGCGCGCTCCCTCGGGGCCACCCCGCAGCAGACCATCGCCGGGCTATCGGCCGCGCAACTGCTTCCCGCGCTGGCCGGCGCCCTTATCGGCATCCCGGCAGGCACGGCACTGTACACAGCGGTCCAGAACGGAGGGCCTCAGGGCAGCCCGCCGGCCTGGTCGCTGCTCGCCATGGTCCTGGGCATGCTCCTCGCGGTGGCCGGCCTCACCGCCATCCCCGCCCGCATCGGCGCCCGCCGCCCCGTGGCCGAGATCCTTCAATCCGAAACCGCCTGATCCTGATCACCACAGTCCACGGACGCGACCGAACGATCCATCTGAACGGCAATAGGCGAGGAGCTGGGTTTGCCAAGGCGCGCCATATCGGCGGCTCGGCGCGCGCTTATTTGGCCGGCTCATCACGTCGTCAGCGTTCCTACCATCATGAGGTCCCCGGCACGATGGCGAGCGTGCCCGCATATTCATGCAGGCTGCGCTGCACCGAGAACGCTCGCATCTGCCGCGCTTTGGGTCATGTCTGCGTGGGCGGGCTTGGATGCCGCGACTACCACGGGCCATGGTCGATGCAGTCCTGGCATCTGGTCTTGGCGATCAGGTCCGGGCATGCGCCGCCGGTGGCGCGAAGCTGTTCCCCGTTTCCCAGGCGTTGCCAGGCGTTTGGCGTATCGATCTCGGCCCAGCGGCTGTAGTCGGGATCGTCGCCCTTGTGCGGGCATTGCGGAAAGTGGGCGGTGTTGCTGGGCGAGATCAGCAGGGTTGATGCGCTCGCGCTCGCTGCCCGGCGGCGCTCGGCGAACCCGTGTACGCAGTAGCTGCGGTCCATCTCACACAGGCCGCAGTAGGCCACGTCATCCATGATGGCGTGAGAGTACCTGGAAACGGCGCAGCAGACCGGGGCCGCAAGCGAACGCCTTCAATGCCGCGCCTAACGCAGGGCGCTGTGCCGGGCGAGTGCATCCAGCCGGGCGGCCTAGCGGCCTTGCGCCTGCCATGGCATGGCAGGGTCCGCAAGGCCTGCAGGACATTGCCCGTGTCCTGCGGGCACGTGGTGCGGACCGTCGAGCGGATCGTGTCGGCCCCCCTTGCACTGGACTTCATGTGCGCTTGAGCTTTTAGGCTCGGCAGAAGGGGCAGAAAGGAGCGGCCAGATGGGTGAGGGCCGGACGGGCGGGCTGTGGGCGCCGCAGACACGGGCGCTGACAGTGGGCCTGGTCCTGACGATCACTTTCGTCGCGTCGGAGGCGCTGGCGGTGGTGACCGTGATGCCCGTCGTCGCCCGTGATCTTGGCGGGCTGCGCCTGTACGGCTGGGTGTTCAGCGCGTTCATGCTGGGCAGCGTGGTCGGCATCGTCGCGGCTGGCCGGGAGGCCGACCGGCGGGGGCCCGCCGTCCCGTTCGTGGCCGCTCTGATCCTGTTCGGATCGGGGCTGGCGATCGCGGGCCTGGCCTCCTCGATGGAGGTCCTGGTCGGGGGGCGCGTGCTGCAGGGCGTAGGCGCGGGCGCAGTTCCTTCGGTGGCTTACGCCGTGATCGGCCGCAGCTTCCCCGGCCCCCTCCAGGCCCGCATGATGGCGGTCCTTTCCACCGCGTGGGTGGTGCCGGGCGTGGCCGGGCCGGCGCTGGCCGCCGCGGTGGCGCACCTGTTCGGGTGGCGGTGGGTGTTCCTGGGCCTGCTGCCGGTGGTCGCGGTGGCAGGGTCGATAGCGGTGCCGGCCCTGATCCGCCTCGGCCCGCCCGCCTCCGGCCAGGTCCAGGAGCACCGGCTGGTCCACGGCATCGCCGTGGCTGCCTGCGCCACCATGGTCTTGGCCGGCCTCACGCTCGTTGCCGGTTCCGGTGCTGTGCTGGCCGGCGGCGCGCTGATCGCGGCCGGCGTGGCCGGCGGGCTGCCCGCACTGCGCCGCCTGGTGCCGCCCGGCACCCTGACCGCCCACCCGGGTCTGCCTGCCACGATTCTCAGCCGGGGCCTGCTGACCTTCGCTTTCTTCGGCGCCGACGCCTACGTGACGCTGGCGATCACGGCGGTGCGCCATCGCAGCCCGGTGGTGGCTGGCATCGCCGTCACCGGCGCCACGCTCGGCTGGACCGCCGGCGCCTGGGTGCAGGCACGGCTGAGCGAGACTTGGCAAGGACGCCGTTTCGTGCGCACCGGGCTGGTGATCATCCTGGTCGGCATCGCCGGGATGGTCGTGGTGCTCCAGCCGACCGTGCCGATGGCCGAGGGCTTGGTTGCGTGGACCGCTGCGGGCCTGGGCATGGGACTGGCGTACGCGCCGCTCTCGCTGATGATGCTGCGGAAGGCACCGCCCGGCGGGGAGGGACGGGCATCGGCGTCACTGAACCTCGCCGACGTGCTCGGTACCGCCACCGGCATCGGGGTTGGCGGCGCCGCCGTGGCGGCCGGGGCCGGCGGGAATCTTGCCCTGGGCATCGCGGCCGCGTTCGCCGCCGCGGGCGCGGTCGGTGTGGTGGCGCTGGTGATCACCCGCCGGCTGCCGCCGGGCACCACCGCGTCGCCACCGCCCGCCGCGCAGCCCGTGACCGCGCGTGTGCCAGATCACGAGGGCCAGCGCTAGAGCGCCGGTCAGGTAGTCGTCAGGCCGCCAGCTCGTAGCCAGCGGCGGTGGGCTGGCGGGCGATGACATGCACGTTGTGGACAACAACGGCGCGGCGCAGGTGGAACAGGTTTGCTGATGCCGCAGTAGCGGCGCAGGCCGCCGCTAGCGCACCGGCGGCGACCAGAAGCGCGCCGATCTCGTTGCGATCCAGGCCTATCGCGCGGGATTCATAATCCACTCGCGGTCGGCGCACATGCGCCGTCGGGGAAGATCCAGCAGGTCTTCCTCCACCGCGAACCGGTAGAACCCAGCGACCGTGCAGAGCCGCCGCGTGATGGTGACCCTGACGCGGCCACGGGCTTCCAGGTCGCGGGCGAAACACTCAATGTCGGCGCGCCGTGCCTGGAAGAGGCGGAAATGGTGTTGCTGGCACCAGCTCGCGAACTGACGCAGGTCCAGTTCGTACGCCTCACGGGTCAGGCCGCTGTAACCGGCCAGGAGCCCAGTTAGCGCCAGCCGCTCGGGATTGGTGAACACCGGCGCAGTTGGGACCAGGACAGCAGACGGGTCGTCGTGGCCATCGGGCACCTCCGGAGGTCGGGCTGCGACGGTGTTGCAGTCGTCGGCGTGTCGCCAGGGCTGGGTAAGGGTTTCGTGGCTGCTGTGCGACTTACCCGTGTGATTGTTATGGGTGGTGTGGTGCAGCCGGCTGGCTGTGCCTGGCCTGAGCGTGAGCATCGCGCCTGCGGGGGTGGGTGCGGTGGCTCTGGCTGTTGTGGTGTTTCGGGTGGCGGTTGGCTGGTGACGGGGTGGCTATCGCGCGGCTGGGTCTTGGCGGGGGCAGGTCCAGCCGGGTACTGGCAGCTGGCATGATCGCATCCGGTCAATGCGCCCGTTTCGCTCCAGCGACTCCAGACCTGCCTGGTGACGGGCCCGACCGGGCCCGCTGCGGAGGCCTGGGTGGATGAGAAGATCTCCCCCGGCGATGCCGAGGAACTTGCCGTGTGCTTTGCCGTCCACGCCCGTGACCTGTTCGGGTATGCCTGCGTACTGGCCCGGGGGGACCGCGCGCTTGCCGACGATCTTGTTCAGAGCGCTTTTGAGGCCGCCGAGCGGGCCTGGTGGACCGTGCGGTGCCTGGCAGAGGGCCAGCGCCACAGCTGGCTGCGAACTACGCTGGCCAACATCGCCGTCAGCGGCTTCCGGCGCGAAGCGGCCTTGCGCGACCGGCTGCCACGGATTGAGGCCAGGTACCGCAAGAACCCGGCCGACACCCCGGCGCAGGCCTTTTCATCGATCGTGCTCAAGCGGTGCTGGCAGATCATCGAGGACATGCCGGAAAGGCAGCACGCGGTCGCCGTGCTGCGCTGGCAGCAAGGTATGAAAGAAGGCGAGATCGCCGCTTGCCTGGGCATCTCTGAGAAGACGGTGAGCGCGCACCTGCACCGGGCGCGCCGCACGCTGATCGCCCAGCTAGGACCGGACTACCCATTCGCCGACGGCGGCGCGGAAGGAACATCGTCATGACCACCGGCGAGCGCCGGGGCGGCAGCTCGCCCGCGGACGAGCTGCTCTCCCGCCTCTACCAGCAACTCACCGAGGTGCAGGTGGCCCGGTTCGGCGCTGGGTACGACATCGCCGCCGGGCTGGACCGGTACTGGGCCTGGCTCCGCGAGCGTACCGCCGAAGACCGTGCCGAGCTGGACGTTATCGAGGTAAGCAGAGCCGTGCCGCTGCAGGCCAGCCCAGGTGTGATCGGCGCAGCTGCGGCGGCCTGCCCCGGCGGACCCGTCAGTGCGGGCGAGGCCACATGGGGACCCGCGGGCATCGTCGGCGAGACCGGGGAAGCCGGGGCTGACCAGGACGCCGACCAAGGGATAACGGCGCTCTACCGCACGCATTATCGCTCGCTGGTCACGCTGGCGGCGTTGCTGGTCCAAGACAGCGCCACCGCGGAAGAAGTCGTGCAGGACTCATTCATTGCCGTGCACGCTTCCTGGCGGAGGCTGAAAGGCAGCGACCGCGCCCTGTCCTATCTGCGCCAATCAGTGGTGAATCGTTGCCGCTCGGTGCTGCGGCACCGCGCGACCGCAGTCAAGATCGCGCCAAAGCCCGCACCTGACGTGCCCGGCGCCGAGGACGAGGCGATCATCCGGCTCGAACGCACCGCCCTCGCCTCGGCCCTTCGCACGCTCGCCCCGCGCCAGCGCGAGACCCTGGTACTGCGCTATTACGCCGGCCTGTCCGAAACCCAGATCGCCTCGGCCATGGGAATCAGCCGTGGCGCAGTCAAGAGCCACACCACCCGGGCAATCGCGTCCTTGCGCGCCGCGCTGGAAAGCGCGAATGAGTAACACAGCGGTTCGCGTGGATGTCAATTGCCCATGGCCATAGGGTGCCGGGGACGTCAAACCCAACTGGCCACAACCCCGTGACCGGCCCGCCAACAGCAACATGCCAAGTAGACGGCAACTGTCACATCCGGTAAGCGCCCGCCGACTCCGCCGCCTTCAAGATCGCGCCGAACGCCGGGTCTGTACGCATGGGTGGCGTCTGCGTTTGTGGGGGCGGCGACGCGCCGAATGCCAGGTTCGGTTTGTGTCGGTCCGGCCGGATCAGGCGCTGCGGACGGCGAGCCGTCACGCCCGCCCATCAAGAGGGGTTCCGTCGCACACCGCTGCTTGGACAGCGTGACCGGAATCCGAACCTATGGCTCCCCGCGTGGTCGGCAGGCAGGAATTCGGCAGGCAGGAATGAGGTGAAATGGGGCGCCTGGCGGGGTGGACCGGCACGCGGGTCACGTTGGGCGCGTGGCGGGTGCGTCGCCGAGTGGCTACCCGGCGAGTGCGTAGGCGGTGGCGAGCCAGCCGCGGAGCTCGTCGTCGAGGTCAGTGGCTGCGGTGATGCGGACGCGGTGAGTGAACAGCGGGTTGAACTTGGCCGCCGGCTCCAGCCGGCCGGTCGCTGGCGTTGTTGCTGGCAGGATCAGTCCGAGGTCGATGCGGCTGGTGGTGCTGGGCTGGACCATCGCGAACTGCTTGCGGCGGCGGAGGCTCAGGTAGCCCTTTTTCGGGGTGATGTCGAAGGCGCCGAGTGCGCGGATCTCGCCGAGGAGGGCATCGTGCAACGGCCGGAGTCCGGCTTTCACGCCACCGTAAAGGGCGTCAGCCGGGTCGGACGGCACGGGGCGGCGCCAGCATCGCGTTGCCGGGCGAGCAGCGAGATGCGGTGCGCGGCGCCGTGCGCGAGCCCGTGGTCACCTTTGAGCATCGCCACGACCTCGTTGTGCTTGGTCAGGCCCGAGGCGTCGATGACCGGGAACCAGTGGTCGAGGGGCTTGCCGTAGGTGGTCTCGATGTTGCGGATCTGGGTCTGCAGGGCGGCGTCGACGTCCATCAGGTCTCCTCGGTGGGTGTGGGTGCCGCGCTGAGCGCGGCAATCTGGCCGGTGATGTGCCGGCGGACCGGTTGGGCCGGCTCGAGCGCGAGCGCGTCGCGGTAGGCAGCGGCGGCATCCTCGCGGCGGCCGCACTGGGCGAGCAGCGTGGCGCGGGCGATGTGCAGCTGGGGCCAGCGGGCGAGCTGGGAGCTGGCAGCGAGGGTGTCGAGGATCGCCAGCCCGGCCGCGGGTCCTTCGGCGTATGCGACGGCGACGGCACGGTTTGCCTCGATGACCGGTGACGGGTCGAACCGGAGCAGCTCGCTGTACAGCGCGGCGATCTGCCGCCAGTCGGTGTCGGCGGCCGTCGCCGCGTCCGCGTGGCAGGCGGCGATGGCGGCCTGCAGCTGATAGGGCCCGGGACGGCGCCGGGCGAGCGCCGCCTCGACCGGCCACCGCCCTCCTCCAGGCGGGCCCGGTCCCACCGGCTGCGGTCCTGGTCAGTGAGCAGGACCAGCGCGCCATCCTGGTCAGCCCGGGCGGCGCTGCGGGCGCTGGTGAGCAGGATGAGGGCAAGCAGCTCGGTGACCTCGGGCTCATCCGGCAGCAGCCGGTGCAACCTCCCGGCGAGCCGCAGCGCCTCCTCGCACAGGTCGTCACGAACGACGGCGCCGGTGCCGTGCGGCGAGTGTCCCTCGGTGAAGATGAGGTAGATCGCGCGGAGCACCGACGCCAGGCGGGCCGGCCGTTCGCCCGGGTCAGGCACGCGCAGCCGGATGCCCGCGTCGCGGATCTTCCGCTTCGCCCGCACGATCCGCTGAGCGACGGTCGGCTCGGGCAGCAACAGCAGCCGGGCGATCGACGCCGTCGGCAGCCCGCACACCACGCGCAAGGTGAGTGTCACCCGCGATGCCGGGTCCAGCGCCGGGTGGCAGCACGCAAACAGCAGCGCCAGCTGGTCGTCTCCGGCGACGGCGCTGCCGTCCGGCTCGGCAGCGGCCCACCCCTGCGCGGCTAGGCGCTCCTTCCCGGCGCGGGCGCTCTCGCGGCGCAGGTGGTCGAGCGCGCGGCGCCGCGCGACCGCGACGACCCAGCCACCGGG
>WNGE01009543.1_pt1 | contig 10200 bp, 5 predicted proteins | sample 5400651 | NCBI WGS metagenome assembly WNGE01 (sample SAMN13153370, study PRJNA577476) | soil metagenome | isolation source: 60 cm soil or saprolite under grassland replicate 2 | place: USA:California | collected 2016-06-15
TTCCAGATCCATGGCGGCGCGGCATATATGACCGATCTTCCGCTGGAGCGCATGATGCGCGATGCGCGAATTAACCAGATCGGCGAGGGCGCAAACGAAGTGCTCACTTCGTTCATCGCGCTGGTCGGCATGCGCGGACCTGGCATGGAGTTCAAGGAAATCTACGACACGATGATGAAACCGTCGCGAGAGCGGATGAGCAAAGCGTGGGCTGCCGGAAAAAGCCGGCTTGGCGCGACGATTCGTGTGCCGGATGTGCCGGTGCAAAGCGAGCAGCTCCGCGGCCACGCGCGCCAGCTCGGCCACTTGATCCGGCGTTTTAATTTCGCCGTGAACCGCGCGCTGATCACCTATCGCGAGCCGATCCTCGACATGCAGCTCGTCCAAGAGCGGATTGCGAATGCGGCGATGGATCTTTTCGCATCGACGTGCGTCTTGAGCCGTCTGGACGGAGAAATTCAGTTCGCCCGGCGAAATGGCGAGACGGCGTCGCCAAATCATTCGGCCGCACATTTGTTTTTGCGTCAATCGTTTCGTCGGATTCGTGGTTTCCTCGCCGGACTGACCGATAATGACGATAAAGCCGTAATGACAGCAGCTAACGGCTGTTTGGCCCGGTGATTGCTTGGGGAAACAGAAACATAATCTCCCGTGCGCGCTGCCGGCCGGGCAGCACGTAGTCGCCCCGCGAGAATCGTCGGATCTTTTTATCTACCCGGACGACGACCGTAAATATCCATGTGGTGAGCAGTGGTCGGAATTGCAGAGAGACGATTGCATGGCTGCGGAATGCGCGAGTCACCCGCTACCACGTAACAAATTTTCTTTGTTTCCTTGGCAGGCGATGGCTGCGATGGCAGCGCTACCACGTTCTTGCTCGGATCATTAGCGAATGCTGATGTGCAGAACGCGAAGGCGAAGATCCCGATTGCAGTTCGGACCGACCAGCCGCACACGCGACTCAGTCTGGTTCCATTTCCCATGCCGTGATTTTGAGCCCGCTGCGAATTTAAGCAAGCTTATTCCTCGATCCACTTCGTATTCTTACGCCAGCCCACTTCCATCAGCCTCCGCGAGGAATGCTTCATTCCGTCCAAAGAAAGTGTTCCAGGCGCAGATTGTTGACACGCGCTTTGGCTTCTTCGCTTCGACTGCCTCCGGCCGCAACGAGCTTATCATAGATCGCAGCGGCAGATTCCCATTTTGAATCCTCCTCCAATAATCGAGCAGCATTAAATCCTGCTTTGTAATACCAGAACAGTTCGCGGCGCTGATCCGATCTTGCCTCGTCGTCCACAATTTTATAAAAAGTCGCAAGCGCGCTGGCGCGATCTCCTTTCTTTTCCAAGCACAGGCCTTTCTTGAAGAGCGCCTGGTTACGCCAGTCAATCGGCGCGTCCTTATCGGAAGCTAATTGGTCGTAGGCCTCAATCGCGCGCTCGTAATTGTTCGGGTCGGTTGCGCCCGCCTCGGAGAAGACATCGCCTTTTCCGCAAAGGGCTTCGCGTTTTTCAGAAACGGGGGCGTCGCTCTTTAACACCTCGTCATACAAGGCGAGAGCATCCTTCGCTTTGCCAAGTTTGCGCTCAATCACGGCTTGCCGATTTCGCGCTGCCCACCGCAGCGGGCCGTTTTTCTGTACGACCTGATCGAACAGAACAAGCGCCCGGTCCAGTGAGTGCTCGCCCATGCTTGACATGGCCGATTCCGCCGCGAAGAAAAGTGCTTTTTCGGCGAGAGAGGAGTCGGCATTGTTTTGCGCGATAAGCTCGAACTGCGTTTGCGCATTGGCGAAATCCTGCCGCCGGTAATAAAGTTCCGCCAGTTTCATTCGAACTTCGGAAGCGAACGGTGAGAGGGCATGCTGCTCCAGAAATTTCTTTGCGAGCTCAATGACTTTCGTCTCGTTTCCACCTGCTGTCTCTTCCACCCAGATGCTGAGATAATCGGCGCGCTCGGCAGCTGCGGCGGTGGGCGTCGACTCAAATGCATGAGCCAGATTTTTGCGCGCTTCATTGAGACGCGGTGGCGAGGAGTGAAAGGCCAACTCGGCCAAGCCAACCCAAGCCTCCGACATGCGCGGATTTCTCGGGAAATCACGAATGAACTGCTGCAGCGATGCCGCCGCTTTTTTGTCGCCTTTCGCCGCCTGGATCAAACCTTCCTGCAATCGTAAATTGGAGCGCGCTTCTTCGTCGCCGCCTTGCTTCTCCAGTTCAGCGTAGTCAACCTGGAAACGAGAGTGATTGCCGAGCTGTAGCCAGCCGGTGGATGCATTAAACAGCGCAGCTTTCGCCCAGGGCGAGTTGGAATGCGCGATTTGTTCAAAAGCCGCTGTCGCTGTATCGAATCGTTTCGCCAAATACTGCGTATGCGCGGACAAAAACTCGATCTTGGCCTGCAAAGCCGGCTCCGGGTGCAACAAGCGCGCATCATCCAAAATGGCGATCGCTTCATCGAAATTCCGCTCATCCAGTTCAAATTGCGCAAACTCAACTAACCCCTGCGTTATCGCCGGCGATTTGATGCTCGTGCGTCGCAGGTCGGAAAATAATTGCGCCGCTCGCTCCCTCCGTCCGGCACGGATTTCCAGTCGAGCGAGATACCATCGTGCAAATGTGCGCCGGGGCTGTTCCGGCCTGCGCACCCATTTCTCCAGTTCATTGCGCGAGGGTTTGTGCTCGGCGCGATACAGCTCATCCAATTTTTCGAAGAGAAGAGGGAGATCCGGGTCGGCCGGATGGCGATCGATAAATCGTTCAATGAAATCATCTCCAGCTTCCGGCGTTTTTAGCTGCATATGCGCTTCTGCAATGCCGAACAGTGCGACGATTAGCGTGCCATGGCTCGTTCCCTCGGGCCTTTTCAGGAGCGCTTGAAACATGCCCAATGCTCTCTCCGGTCGCTGCAAAATCAGCTCCAGGCGTCCACGCAACGCGCGCCGTTCCCTTCGCTCGGCAATGGTGGTTGGCTTCATTTCCGCCAGAAGCCGCCGCGCATTAGGAGCATCGCCCAAGTCAATGTACAATTCGGCTGCTCGTAACTGTGCACGGGAAGCCCATTGTTGGTCGTGGAGCAGAAGATCGAGTTTTCGCAACGCGTCCTTTGGCTTTCCTAGGGCGCGCAGCATCTCTGCCGTGCCAAACACGGCTGCGGCATGAAACGGCGAACTTCGGTCCGTCGTTAGTGCCTCATACAGCGACAGAGCGTCAGCCCATCGATGCAGGCCGGCCAAGGCTTGTGCGCGCCAGAATTTGGCCCACCGGAGTTCGCGCAGCCGCGGGTCTGCCAATAAGACGAGAGTGTCCTCTGGCTCTTTTGCGGCCACCTGGGCTTCAGCAAGTTTCTCGACTACCGCGCGCTGTTCGGCATCGGGAAGATTTCTATCTAGTAACGCCTGCAACCGAGCGACCGCCACTTCGGGCACGCCTTCTTTCAGTGGCGCGCTCGCTTCAGTAATCTCAGAGGAAATGTCCGCACGGGCCAAGTGTCTGAATAGGCAAACCAGACAAATGAGACTTATGAGCCCTATGTGTCTCATGTCTTCTCGAGTACAACCCGCACATAATTGCCGGTATGACTTCCGGCGAGACCGGCAATTTTTTCCGGGGCCCCGGCGCCCACGACCTCGCCGCCACCTTCGCCACCTTCAGGTCCCAAGTCGATAATCCAGTCCGCGCATTTGATCATCTCCAGATTGTGTTCAATCACGATCACCGTGTTACCCGCGTTGCGCAGCTTCATCAGTACTTGCAGCAGTTTCTCAATGTCGGCGAAATGCAATCCGGTGGTCGGCTCATCGAGAATGTACAGCGTGCGCCCAGTTGCCTTTTTCGCAAGCTCAGTCGCGAGTTTTACGCGCTGGGCTTCTCCGCCGGAGAGAGTCGTGCCTGCCTGGCCAAGGCGAAGGTAACCCAGACCTACATCCAGCAACGAGTTTAGCTTTTCTGAAATGCTGGGCACATTTCGAAAAAAGCGCGCTGCCTCATCGACAGTCAGATCGAGAACATCGGCAATATTTTTGCCTTTGTAAGTAATCTCGAGCGTCTCGCGGTTGTACCGCTTGCCATGGCACACTTCGCATTCGACATAAACGTCCGGCAAAAAATGCATCTCAATCTTGATTAATCCGCCGCCTTCGCAGTTCTCGCATCGGCCTCCTTTCACATTGAAACTGAAACGTCCCGCATCGTAACCACGCACCCGCGCTGCCGGCAGTTGGCTGAATAGTTCGCGGATAGGTGTAAACGCCCCCGTGTAGGTCACTGGATTCGAGCGCGGTGTTCGCCCGATCGCGCTCTGGTCGATGACAATCGCCTTGTCGATCTGTTCCACGCCGCGAATCGTTCGATGCGCACCCGGTTTTTCTTTTGCATTGTAAAAGCGCCGAAACATCGCCCGCTTTAGAATGTCATCGACGAGTGTGGACTTGCCGCTGCCAGAGACACCGGTGACGCAAGTCAGACAGCCGAGAGGAAAAGATACGTTGATTTCTTTGAGATTGTTTTCGGTTGCACCGACCACTGTAAGCCAACCGTCAGAACGCGGCTGAACGCGGTGTTTCGGAATCGGAATTCGCGCGCGGCCTGAAAGATAATCGGCAGTTAAAGAATTCTTCGCGGACAGGACATCGGTGAGTTTGCCTTGCGCTACAACTTCGCCTCCGCGCGGTCCGGCACCGGGGCCAAGATCGATAATGTGATCGGCTGCGCGGATTGTTTCTTCATCGTGCTCGACGACGATGACAGAATTGCCCAGGTCGCGAAGACGACGGAGCGTCCCCAACAACCGTCCATTGTCGCGCTGGTGCAAGCCGATACTTGGTTCATCCAAAATGTAAAGCACCCCCGCAAGACCGGAGCCGATTTGTGTGGCCAGTCGAATTCGCTGAGCCTCGCCGCCGGAGAGCGTACCGCTCTGTCGATCCAGCGTGAGATAATCGAGCCCGACTTCAACGAGGAATTGCAAACGTGATTGAATTTCACGCACCACGTCGGTCACGATGCTTCGCTGGTGCGCAGTTAGTTCGAGGTTTGAAACAAACTGGTCGGCCGCTTCGATCGCTAGTTGAGTGAACTGATGAATGTTCAATTCGCGTCCATGTCGATTCTTTATGGTAACAGCAAGAATTTCCGGCTTGAGCCGTGCGCCGTTGCACACCTTGCACGTTTCAGGTGTCATGAATGAGCGAATCCTGTTGCGTGTGAATTCGCTCTGCGTTTGCTCGTAAAGCCGCTGCATTTGCGGAACGAGTCCCTCAAAAGGTCTCGCGGCTTTCTGTTCGCCGCCGGCTCGCGATTTATCGGGGTTGTTATCGAAATTCATTTCAATCGGCGTCCCGTTGGTCCCGAAGTAAAGCGCTTGTTTGAATTGTTCTGGCAAATCGCCGAAAGGAACGTCTTCATTGACGTGAAAGTGTTTCACGAGCGCCTTCTGCAGGTGCCGGTAGTAGGCCTGCATCCGCCTTGTCCCGCGTCGCCATGGCGTGATTGCCCCGTCGGCCAGCGTCCTGGTAGGATCGGAAATCATCAGGTCTGGATCGCAGACCAACTGCGTACCAAGCCCATGGCAAGCCGGACATGCCCCCATGTGGCTATTAAAAGAAAAGTGTCTTGGAGTTAACTCGCCTAACTTGAATCCGGTTTCCGTATTTCCATAATCCGTCGAATAACGCAGCTCTTCCCACTCTTCCGATTCGATGTTCGATGTTGGACGCTCGACGTTAGGTATTTTTCGCGTCGGTCGCAAGATCGACATCTTGTTACCACCTAATTTGAGCGCCATCTCACCTGAATCTGTCAGGCGCACACGGATTCCCTCGCGAATGACCAACCGATCCACGACCGCCTCAATCGTATGACGCCGGTTTTTGTTAAGCCGGATCGGCTCGGCGCGATCCAGCTCGATAAGCTGACCATCAACGCGCGCGCGAACGAAGCCCTCGCGCTTTAGCTTTTCGATCACATCACGGAATTCGCCCGGCTGATTTTCGATCACCGGCGCTAGCACGACGATTTTGGAGCCGGTTTCGTAAGTAAGGATCTCATCGACAATTTGCTGAGGCGTTTGGCGGCTCAGGGGCCGACCGGTGACAGGGTCGTGTGGCTGACCGACCGCGGAAAAGAGGACCCGCAGATAATCGTAAATTTCGGTCGTGGTCGCGATCGTGGATCTCGGGTTCGCGCCGGCGCTGCGCTGCTCGATGGCAATGGCAGGGGAAAGGCCTTCGATAAAATCGACATTTGGTTTTTCCATTTGATCGAGGAATTGCCGCGCATAAGCGGAGAGGCTCTCGACGTAGCGGCGTTGCCCCTCGGCATAAAGAGTGTCGAAGGCCAGCGAGGATTTTCCGGAGCCGCTCAGCCCCGTGATGACCACCAATTTCTCCCGTGGAATTTCTACATGGAGATTCTTGAGATTGTGCTGGCGGGCTCCGCTAATTTTGATAACTTGCGCAGGCATTCTGACGAGGAATGTCGAACCTATTAGTCAAGCACAGCCGTCCCTTTTCTCCAGCGAAATTGCGTACCAAAAACCCACTCCTGCAGCGATGCAGGGGGAGTTCGGTTCATGCTCGCAATCTTTGCGATGGAGCCTATTGAATCCGTGGTATGGAAGCTTATCTAAGCGCACCGCATCGATTCTGTGCAGTTAAACTGGTAACAGAACACAAGCGATGAGCACTACTGCGCGTTTAGCAGTCCTCATTCCCTGTTACAACGAAGAAGCGGCGATTGCCAAAGTCGTTAACGATTTTAAGATGACGCTACCGAACGCCGACGTTTACGTTTATGACAACAATTCAAAGGACAAAACGGCTGAGGTTGCTCACGCCGCAGGCGCCATTGTCCGCACTGAATTGCGGCGGGGGAAAGGGAACGTCATTCGACGCATGTTCGCTGATATTGAGGCGGATATCTATCTCCTCGTAGACGGCGACGACACGTATGACGCAGCGACAGCACCGGTGTTCCTCCAAACACTCGTGAGTGATGGACTTGACATGGTTTCCGGCCGCCGAATCGCGGTGGGCGGCAACGCATATCGAACCGGTCACGTCATGGGCAATTGGCTGTTGAACCGCGCTACTGTAATGATATTCAGACTGAAAGTACTTGATATGCTGACCGGCTACAGGGTATTCTCACGGCGCTTCGTCAAATCCTTCCCTGTTACCGCTGAAGGCTTCAGCATAGAGACAGAGCTAACGGTGCATGCAGGCCGCCTTCTAATGCCTGTCGCCGAGGTGGACACGCCGTACAGGGAGCGGGCCCATGGCTCAGTCAGCAAGCTTCATACATGGCGAGACGGGCTTCGTATTGTGTTTGCGATTGCAAGACTGGTTCGAGAAGAACGGCCTCTGGTGTTCTTCGCGGCGATCTGCGCCCTATTAATACTGCTGTCGCTGATCCTTGGGGTTCCTGTGGTGCTCGAATATCTAAAGACCGGGCTTGTTCCGCGTTTGCCAACTGCCGTTCTTTCGATGGGACTGATGCTCCTGGGGTTTCTTTCGCTTGCGAGCGGACTGATTCTCGACACGGTAACACGTGGACGCTGGGAGCTGAAGCGCCTCGCCTATCTTGCTGTCAGCGGCCCTCACGATCTAAGATTACCGTGAGGCCGAATCAGTGCCAACGCAGGTGCATAATTCACCAAGTCCGCAGCGAATGAACGAAACGGCTTTGAGAGGATCTGCAGCCAATTCGCCCACGGGTAACGCGCAAGTGTCTCAGCCTGCGAGTGAGGCTGGCCTTATAAGCGAGTGCGAACCGAACAGTGTGACGTGGGGACCAGCAGCCCTCGAGCAAAGGCGCAAACGCACGCGAGATCATTTAACCAAAATTGCTGCTCGGCGCGAAGACTGGATAAATCGTAACGAATACTATTACGAACTGCTAAACCGGCTTCTTCGTTTTTTGGTGGAGCCGCAAAAAAAGGTGCTCTCAGTTCGCTGCGGCACGGGCAATCTTTTGGCCGTTGTCCGGCCAAGTAAGGGCAAGGGTGTTGACATCTGCGCTGAGATTGTGGAAATCGCGCAGCAACGAAATCCGTCCTTCGAATTCGCGGTCGCTTTCCCAGACAAGGAGGAGTTCCAGCAGGCTTTCGCGCCGGATGAGAAATTCGATTACATTCTCTTTAACGATATTGGCGACACCGTAGATGTGCTTCAAGCGCTGCGAAATTTAAGGCCACTTTGCCAGAGGCATACGCGCCTTTTGGTGACAACTTACAACCATCTTTGGGAGCCGCTTGTCACATTGGCTGAGTGGTTTGGGATGAAGGTGCCGCGAACCGAGCAGAATTGGCTTTCGAGTGCCGATATTCGAAATTTGTTGAAGCTTGCCGGTTTCGAAGCTCTCGAGACGCATCGAATCGTGCTTTTACCGAAATATCTGCCATTGCTGTCTGGCTTTCTTAATCGTTTTTGTGCGCGCCTGCCGTTTCTAAGCAAACTCTGTATGACTCAAGTGGTCGTTGCGCGAATGCTGCCACGACCGGTTTTGCCAAAAGAGCTTTCCGTATCGGTTGTCGTTCCTTGCAAAAATGAGAAAGGAAACGTGGAGGAGGCCGTTCGCCGTATTCCCCCTTTGGCGGCTCGAACAGAGATCATTTTCTGCAACGATCAGTCGACCGACGGCACCGCTGAAGAAGTGCTGCGAGTGCAGTCGCTTTACCCTGAAAAGAATATTCGTCTTGAGCATGGGCCGGGAATCTGTAAGTCGCGGAACGTCTGGACGGGCTTTGATGCTGCCACAGGGGATATTCTAATGATTCTCGACGCCGATTTGACGACGATTCCCGAGGAGCTTCCTTACTTCATCGACGTTGTCGTTTCGGGGCAGGCGGAGTTTGTCAACGGTTCGCGCCTGATTTATCCGGTGCCAAAAGGAGCAATGAACACCGCTAACATGCTCGGGAACAAATTTTTCAGCCTCGCTTTTACCTACCTGCTCGGGCAACGCGTGAAGGACACTTTGTGCGGCACAAAGGTTCTCTGGAGAAGTGACTGGGAGCGGATTAAGCCAATGCTGGGAAGGTGGGGGACTGAGGATCGTTGGGGAGATTATGAACTGTTATTTGGTGCGGCAAAGTTGAATCTCAAAATTCTGGACTTGCCCGTCCATTACCAGGAACGCATCTACGGTTCTACCAAGATGACCAAGGTGTTCCGGAACGGCCTTGTTATGCTAAAGATGTGCTGGCACGGCTTCTTGAAGTTAAAACTTGGATATTAACTCGCTGCCAGGCGCTGGATCCTCAGACTGCTAACTACGGCATGCCAGTTTCAAACTCACGCTACCTCATACGTTGCTAGTGCAAGAACGGATTGCCAGAGAAATTCAACACGGGCGGTTCCTGGCCCAACATGGAGCGGGAGAGATTTGGAATTGGGAGAGCCCAGCTGGCAAACTGCGCTGGGCGCGCCGGGTGAAGATGTTGAGCAAGCACCTCGGGCCGGGAATGAAAGTGCTAGAAGTGGGATGCGGTACTGGCTATTTCACTCGGGAACTGGCACGTTCGGGAGCGGACGTTGTCGCCATTGACGTCTCACCTGAGCTTTTGGAAATCGCGAGGGCGAATTGTTCCGCGCCAAATGTTCGTTACGAAATCCAGAACGCCTACACATTAAGCTATCCTGACGCCGTGTTTGATTCGGTAGTGGGCAGCTCGGTTTTACATCACCTCGAGATCGAAGCGGCGTTGCGCGAAATTTACAGGGTGTTAAAGCGCGGTGGCGCAATTTGTTTTACAGAGCCAAACATGCTGAACCCTCAGGTCGCAATTCAGAAGAATGTGCCCTGGATTAAACGAAAACTTGGCGACTCACCGGATGAAACCGCATTCTTTCGTTGGCCGCTCCGGCGTCTGCTTGAAGCAACGGGGTATCATGAGGTTCGAATTGCCCCGTTCGATTTCTTGCATCCCAGAACTCCCGTTGCTCTGGTTGGTCGGTTGAACTCGCTGGGGCGTGTTCTCGAAAATGTGCCAGTGCTTTCGGAGTTTGCTGGCTCATTGTATATTCGCGCCGTCAAATGAGCAGCACGATCGTTGCGCAAGGCGAGGCGAAAGACCATGCCGCAACGTTGCGCAACCGCGCGCGGCTCAGCGCCAATCGGAATCTGCTTTTCTGGTATCGCGAACTTTATCGTGACCAATTCAAGGAATTTCCCGATCCGGGGGCGCTTTCGATATTGGAAA
>WNGE01010129.1_pt1 | contig 10199 bp, 8 predicted proteins | sample 5400651 | NCBI WGS metagenome assembly WNGE01 (sample SAMN13153370, study PRJNA577476) | soil metagenome | isolation source: 60 cm soil or saprolite under grassland replicate 2 | place: USA:California | collected 2016-06-15
CCGCTGCATAGTCTGGCTCGCGCAGTTGATCTGCGACGTATTCGGCGTAGACGATATGGTCGTTTCGATCAATCACAAAGACGGCCCTCTGTAACAGACGCCATTGCTTGAGCCACACGCCATAGTCCTGGCCGAACTGCTCGCTGCGATGGGCAGAGAGGACCTGGTGCAGAACGCCTGCGCTGTCCTGCCAGCGAGCTTGCATCTGTGGCGAGTCCATGCTCACGGTATAGATGCATGCATTCGGTGGCAACGCCGCGCACAGAGCCTCCCACCGGCGCGTCACTCGCTGGCAGAGCAGCCGTTCCAGGCTGTTCACCACGTTGAGCAGACGGACCAGCCCTGTTGAGTCAGCCAGCGAGATCGCGCGCACGGCCTGATCCGCGAGATCCAGGTAATCCAGACGGAAGTCAGGGGCGGGATCGCCAGCATGTAGCTGCCTGCCCATGACGGTGAGGTGCTCAGTGCCAGCGAAGGCCTCGCCCATGCGTTTTTCCATGCTCTCTGGCTCCTCGGTCTCGTTTTGACTTCAGTTCTTCTGCTCATAAGTCTAGCATGTGGTGGCTGAGAATGCCTCGTCAGAACTGAGGGTTTTTCGCGAACAGGAGGAAATGAGCTACTGAGGGTGCCTCCTCAGTTCTGACGAGGCGACTGTGATGGGATGAGGGAATGCTGAGTGTATGAAAGAAGCACTGACGGGTGCCCCGGGCCAAGCCATGTGAGGAAATCGTACCTGAAAGGCGGGGAAGCCTTAGGGGAAGCCTTACAGGAAGTGGTGCTCCATGGCGTAACGGGTCGCCGCGGCTCGCGAGGTGACCCCTAGCTTGCTGTAGATCGAGCGCACATGCGAATTGACGGTGACCAGGCCAATGACGAGCCGCTCGGAAATCTGCGCGCTGGTCAAGCCCTGTGCGAGCAGGCGCAGCACGTCTATCTCACGCACCGTCAGCCCAGCATGAGACGGAGGCGCGGCTGCAGCCGAGGATGGGGCAGTGAGAGCAGGGGTTGGCTCTGACATCGGTTCCCGCTCGGCCAGGACGTGTTCCGGCGTCATGCCGCGTCCTTCTGCCCAGGCGATGGTAAAGGCCTCCTTCCCAAGTTGGGCGCGAGCGGCAGCAACTGAGCGCTCATAGTCAGCCTGATAGACGGGCGGGATAAGTGTTCCCATAGCTATACGTAGGGATTCTGCCGCACCCCAGAGCCGTGCTGCCCACGTTGGATCTCCCTGTACGGCCACTACATCTGCCAATCCTTCGAGAGTAGAGGCGATGTTCTTGTCGCCCACCTCCCTACAAAGCGCCAAGCTCTCCTCATAGAGGGTACGTGCAGCGGTATAGTTGCTCTGGACAGCCTCCACCCTCGCTAAACCGGAGAGCGACCGGGCAGTGTGCCATCGATCCTCCATCTTCTTGTAGAGCGTCACACTCTCTTCGAGGAGCGAGCGTGCCTGGGCAGCATCACCCTGCTGGAGAGCTACCTGTCCCGCGAGGTAGGACCAGAGAGCATTCCCACCCTGAGAGTCCCAGTGCTCAAGACTCTCTTCTAGCAGCAAGGGTACCCGCTCCTGATCACTCAGAGAGAAAAAGAGCCCCAGTGCCATCTGGTAAAGTGAGGCAGCAATGCCGACCTTGTCACCCAGTTCCCTGAAAGCCACCAGGCATTCCTCATACATGGCACATGCTCTGGCATACTCGCCACGATCGAGGCACACGAAAGCCAGGTCATGCATCGTGCTAGCAATCATAAACTTGTCGCCACTCTTTCTGGCGAGTGACACAGCTTCCTCTGTCAATGAATAAGCCTCGACAAGGTTACCTCGTATGTGTGCAATGGACCCTTGCAAAGAAAGAATGTTTTCGATGCCAGTTGTATCGCTGAGTTCCCGGCTCAGCGCCAGGCTCTCCTCGCATAACGTCTCTGCCCTGTCAATATCGCTCTGATTGATAGCCAAATACGTAGCGGCCATAAGAGCCTTTGCCTGGATCGATACCATAACGCCCTGGCCGGAAGCCAGGGCCCGCTCCAGGAAGGTTCGCCCTTCACTATAGTGACCATGCAGGATCCAGAACAGCTTCAGCGCTCCACCCAACCGCAAGGCCAACTCTATACTATGTCCGGCTTCCCCTTGCTCTAACGACCAGCGGAGCGCCGCCCGCAAATTATCATGCTCCTGCTCCAAACGCTCCAACCACACCGCTTGTTCTGCACCGAACGAGTTCTGCTCCGCTTCCTCCGAAAGTCGCAGGTAGTACGCAGCATGAGCCCATCGAGTTGCCTCTTCCTCCTCATGCGAAGCCAGACGCTCTAACCCATACTCGCGGAGCGTCTCGAGCATCACGAAGTGAGGCTCCTCACCTTCCTGCTCCGTTTGTTGCAGCAAGCTCTTGTCAATGAGCGAGGCCACCCCCTCCAAGGCTGATACTGCTCCATTGCTACCGTCAAGAGCAGCATAGACAGCCTCCACAGCCTCAAGCGTGTAGCCACCGACAAAAACGGAAAGCCGTCGGAAGAGGCGCTGCTCCTCGGTATGCAGCAGGTCATAGCTCCACGCAATAGTATTGCGCAGTGACTGCTGTCGCACTGGCACATCGCGTTTCCCGCTCGTCAAGATCCGTAACCGCTGGTTGAGCCGTGCAAGTAGGGCCTGCGGCGGGAAGAGGGTGATGCGGGCTGCTGCCAGTTCGATGGCCAGCGGCAACCCATCGAGTCGGATACAGATCTCGGCGATGGTCGCAGCATTGTCCGTCGTCAAGTGGAAATCGGATCTGATGGCCTGTGCCCGTTGGATGAACAGGTGCACCGCTGGAACGTGTGCGAGCGATCGGTCATCGGGGAGGCAGTTAGGGTCTGGGAGAGCCAGGGGTGGGACGGCGAATTGGTGTTCGGCACGCAGGCGCAACACCTCTCGGCTCGTGACAAGAATCTTGACATCCGGGCAGGCTTCCAACAGCTCTGCAAGCAGTGTCGCCGCCGTGATGACGTGCTCGAAGTTGTCCAGGAGGAGGAGCCGTTGCTTGTCGCGCTGAGAGGTCTTGAGCAGGTCCAGCAACGGCTGCGATCCGCTCTCCGTGAGTCCAATGCTGTGAGCGATGGTAGAAATGACGAAGGCAGGATCGCTGATGGGAGCGAGGGAGACAAAGTGAACGCCATCCGCGAAGTCATGCACCAGGTCCCGAGCGACCTCGAGCGCGAGGCGCGTTTTGCCCACGCCAGCCGTGCCGGTGAGGGTGAGCAGGCGTACATCTGGGCGTAAGAGCAAAGCATGGATAGCCTTCACCTCTTGCTCACGGCCAATCAGCAACGTGAGCGATACTGGGAGGGTATGTGTGACAAGCTGGGCTGTGTCACCTGGAGGTGGCTCCGGAAAGACGATGATGTTGTCCTGCATAGGCAGTCTCTCTCTTCATGTCCAGGCGATGGTCTCGACAGCCTGTTGCAAATCGTGCCTGGTGCCTTGAATATACAATTTAGTGATGTCCAATGAATCATGCCCCATGATTTGTGCCAGTCGATGCAGAGGAACGGACTCTGCCAACCGATAGCCGAAACGGTGCCGCTGAACCATCTGTAAGTAGGTACGAATTGCCTCAAATTCTTTTGCAAAGGTATAGTAGCAGAAATCGATGCAGCTCTGCAAGAGCATTTGAGGAAGGATACACTACCAACGCCGAATTAAACTTGACGCTTTGCGTCACGTCATGATACCATTAGCCTATGAGCTACAACATGATAGGCCATATAGATTATACCCTGGCTGGTTGGCACCCAGCGAAATATCGTTCACATGATATCGCCGCATAAGCTGGCGCTTTTGCTTATGCGGCGGAAAGTAGCGCCGACCCGTTATATGCGCTTACTCGCTTCCTCTGAGTAAGTCGTATGATTGCGTTTCGTTCGGGCTACTCTCTTCCTCACTCACGCTTTCGTTTCGCGCGCTCCTCTTCTCTGCAAGGCATTTGTCGCCACGTTTTAACTTCTTTCCTGATTGTTTTGTGTTATAAGGAGACAAATACCAATGTTACTCGTAAATTTTTCTAAAGCGAGCAAAGATTACGGCGGGAATCCCGTCTTTAACGAAGTAGACCTGGAAATTATCGAGGGGGAGCGTATTGGGCTGGTTGGGGAGAATGGCAGCGGCAAATCGACACTGTTCAAACTGATGGCAGGGCTGGATACTCCCAACAGCGGCGTGATCTCGCGCCGGCGCAACCTGACGATTGGCTACCTGGCGCAGGAAGTAGACCCGCGCTTAGACAATAAAACCATTTACCAGGCCGTTTCAGAGACATCCACAGAACTGGTTGCACTTCCAGAGATGCTCAGGGAACTGGAAGCGCAGATGGCAGACCCTGACATCGCCTCGGACCCGGACGAGATGAGCAAGGTGTTGGTAGAGTACGGCAAGGCCCAGGAGCGTTTTGAAGCCCTGGGTGGCTATACTATTGGGCATCGTGTTGAGACCGTCCTGAACGGCCTGGGGTTTGATCCTTCCGAGCATACACAACTGGTGGGCAGGTTGAGCGGAGGCGAAAAGAAGCTGGTCAACCTGGCGCGGATTCTGATCGGAATGCCCGACCTGGTTTTGTTAGACGAGCCGGATAACCACCTGGATTTAAACGCCAAGGCCTGGTTGGAGCAATACATCCAGGGCTATCCCGGTACCGTGCTGATCATCTCACATGATCGACACCTGCTGGACCGCGCCGTCAAGAAGATTTTTGAGCTTGAAGATGGCGCCATCTCCGAGTACGCTGGCAACTACAGTTTCTACTTTGAGGAACGACGGCAGCGACTTTTAAAGCAGCAGGAAATGTACTCGTTGCAGCAGACGGAAATCAAGCGGCTGGAAGCCAGTATGCGCCAGCTGAAGAGCTGGTCTAAAATGAACTCGAAATTTGCTGGCCGGGCGGAGTATATGGCGAAGCGCGTGGAGAAAGCCAGGGAGGAGGCCGTGAATCGCCCCGTTCTGGACCGTGACAAAATCAAGGTTGACCTGGACGCAGACCGCAGTGGCAAGAAAGTCCTGGAAATCAAGAGATTGAGCAAGTCCTTTGGTGAGCGAGTGCTCTTTGAGCCTTTTGATTTTACGCTGCTCTACGGGGAGCGCGTGGGTATCGTGGGAGCGAATGGCAGCGGCAAGACGACGCTGCTCAGAACGATGATGGACCTTATTCCGGCAACGACCGGTACGGTCAAAATCGGAGCCAGTGTTGTCCTGGGCTATTATGCGCAGGAGCAGGAGACGCTGCCTTTTGAGAGCACGCCCCTGGATTTTGTGCGCCGTTTGAAAAAGATGACAGAGCCGCAAGCAATCAGCTTCTTGCGTGGTCTGCTCTTCTCCTATGAAGACTTGCGTACGCCCATCCGGCAATTGAGCGGAGGCGAAAAGAGCCGCTTACAAATGGCCAGGCTGATGCTGACCGAGGCGAATTTCTTGTTGTTGGATGAGCCTACTAACAACCTGGATATTGTCTCAACCGAGGTGCTGGAGGCGGCTTTGCAGGAATTCGAGGGGACCGTTTTGACGGTTTCGCACGATCGCTACTTCCTGGACAAGATTGTGAACAAGATTATTGCTATTGGGAATGATGGGTGCGTTCGTGTGTATCCAGGCAATTTTTCGTATTACTTTGAGAAGCAGCGTTTGGCTTGAGGAAGGGGTTGATGGTAATGGGGGCGGAAAGTCCCTATCAACCCTTTCCTCAGGTTGACTGACAGCGTATACTACGGGAAACAAGCACTTCAATTCTAGCAAACGAAAGAATGAATAATCGCATGAACAGGTTCATAAATCACCCGCGCTGGCTTTTTACAGCATGTGTCATTTTTGGGGCATCGCTTATAGGTATCCTTATCTTCTTTGGCGCAACGCCAACCACACGAGGGCCGATTGAGATGCTTTTAGCGCTGCTCATCGGTGCCTTGGTACTGTTCTTTAGAGCTTTATCACAACGGTCCAGGTGAGTGTTGGAGCTGATGGATATCTTGAGTAGAATGTGATACCGAGACGTTTTTTGTGAAAGAAATGTGACATACCTATGGTATCGTTCATGTGAAAGAACGTGTTGTTTTTCAGTTGAGCGACATGGAGCAGATCATGAGGATATCATTGGTGGGCGACAACAAAACTATTGTGGAGATGTTGAAGCTAGCTTTAGTGCTAGAGGGGTATGAGATACAAATAATACCGGTTGGAGCATACTGCCTACCTATGCTGGGGCAACTTCCTCACCTCATTCTTCTCGATGTTTTCCTCCAAATGGAAGATGCGCGAGTCATGTGTCAGCAGTTGAAAAGCCTTGAACATACCAGACATATCCCGGTCATCCTGCTATCTGCCCATCTTGATAGACACCGAGCACTCAGGGAGTTTCAGGCCGATGACTTTGTTTCAAAGCCGTTTCATCTCGATGAACTCTTAGAGAGAATACAAATGCATATGCAAATGATATAGAATAGTCAGTGTCTGATGTTTCTGCAGATGTGGATTGGAATCCGTTTATAAGCAAGACCTCCCACATCTTTTGAGAAGGAGAAGATCATGCATAAGCAAAGGGGTTCTCCCTGTGAAGAGTTATTGCAACAGTGGTCGATGAAGCGCGAACTATCGAATTACTACATGACAACTTTGCTTCGTCTCAGCCCAGATGATCCCGACGCTCTTCGAAGACGACGTGAACTGAGCAAAAAGGTATTTGAGGCGCAACTTTCCTATAAACACGTGGATGATCAACTGAGGAGCTGCTATAAAGAATATGGTCAGGAGTGAGACGTTGAATGCATTTCATATGCCTGGCAGCTTTCTAAAGCCGAAGTGATGCATCCATCCGATGAAGGCAATGGACAAAACGAAGAGCAAGCGTGATGAAAAATGACTATCCCCCTTTTGTTTTAGCACTGGATGATGCCTCTGCCCGACTTTCGCTCGTGGGAGGAAAAGGTGCATCGCTCGCACGCATGGCGGCGGCTGGCCTGCCTGTGCCTGCTGGTTTTCACATCACCACGGCAGCCTATCGCCGCTTCGTCGCAGCGAATGAGTTGCAGAGGGCGATCCTGGCCGCCGTAGCGGCGACCAAAGCCGATGATCCAGCCACACTTGAAGAGGCAGCGCGACAGATCGGAAGGCTTTTCGCGCAGAGTGCGATGCCCGATGAGATTGCCGAGGCGATCGGCCTCGCGTATGCTGCACTTGGCGGGGGTGACCTGCCTGTCGCGGTACGTTCCTCTGCCACCGCTGAAGACCTGCCTGAGCTGTCGTTTGCCGGTCAGCAGGAGACCTATCTTAATATGCACGGCGCAGCGATGGTCCTCGATGCCGTCAAACGCTGCTGGTCTTCGCTCTGGACCGCGCGGGCGATTGGCTACCGCGCAAGCCATCACATCGCACAAGAGGAGGTGAGCCTGGCGGTGGTGGTCCAGGAACTGGTGGCAGCCGATGCTTCCGGCATCATGTTCACCGCGAATCCGCTGACCGGGGCACGCGACCAGGTAATGATCAACGCTGCCTGGGGGCTGGGTGAGGCGATTGTCGGCGGGCAGGTCACGCCCGATACCGTCGTGGTTGAGAAGGCAACCGGGGCCATCACCACACAGCAGATCACTGAGAAGGACGTGATGACCGTGCGTACGCAGAGCGGAACGCACGAGGAAGCGGTGTCGGCAGAGCGGCGCGCGCAGGCCGTGCTCAGCCCAGCGCAGGCGGCTTCACTTGCCCGCATTGGTGTGCAGATCGAGGGCCTCTATGGCCAGCCAATGGATATCGAGTGGGCGCTCCACGATGGCCGTATCTCCGTTGTGCAGGCCCGCCCAATCACTGCTTTGCCCGAACCTGCCGCCGGGCCTCAGGTGACCCGGGCAGCAGAGTGGAAACTCCCCAATCCCAAAGGACATTACTACCGCGCCAGTGTGATCGAACTGCTGCCAGATCCGCTTTCACCTCTGTTCGCTACGCTTGGACTCCCTGCGTGGGCCAGGGCTACAGCGGGAGTCATGGGGAGCGTAGGACTGGCAAACATGTTTCCCGATGAGCCACTGATCACCATCAACGGGTATGGCTACTATAGCATGAGCCTCACGCCTGTGCAGACGGCAAAGATGATGCTCGCCGTGCCACGAATCCTTGCTGCCTTCCTGCCACTGTTGCGCACTTCAGAGCAACGCTGGCAGAAGGCCCGTTCCAGGTATGCAGCGGTTGTCAACTACTGGCAAACAAGGGACCTGGCGACCACGTCAGCCGCAGGCCTGCTGGGTGGGGCATGCGCTATTACTGACGAAGCGGCTCAGTACTATCTTTCTGTCCAGGGCGGCATCCTGCCAGGAGCGTATATGAGCGAGGCGCTCTTTGCCCTGGTGTACAACAGGTTCCTCAAGAGGCGCGATGCTCCCTCTGCTCTGACGTTTGTGCTGGGCTTTGACAGTGCACCGATACAGGCCGAGAAATCGCTGTATGACCTGGCGCAATGGGTACGCGGACAGCCGGAACTGGCCGCTGCACTACGGCGCATGTCGAGTGACGAGTTCGCCGCTGCATTTCAGGCAGAACAGATGGCCGGTGTAGACGAAGAGACGTGGTCAGGGTTCCGACAACGTTTTGCAGCTCATCTGGAAAGATTCGGACACGCGATCTACGACCTTGACTTCGTCAAGGCGGTACCTGCCGATGACCCGTCGTCGCTGCTGGAAACGCTCAAGTTCTTCCTGAGCGGCGAGGCGCCCAATCCCTATGCCCGCCAGGAAAAGGCTGCTGCTGCCCGCGAGCAAGCAACGCAGTCGATGTTGGCCCGGCTGCGCGGACCTCGCCTGGCGCTGTTTCGCCGCCTGGTGGAGTGGGCGCAGCGCTTCGCCCCGCTACGCGAGGATGCCCTGGCGGATGCCGGCCTGGGTTGGCCGGTATTGCGCCGCATGCTGCGTGAGATTGGACAGCGCCTGGTCGCAGCTCACAGCATCGCCACAGCGGACGATATCTTCTGGCTGACGTTGGACGAGGTGCAGGCAGCCGCACATGCTCTTGACAATACACAGAATGCGCAGAATGTGCAGAATGCGCAGCCAGTCGGGGATTATCACACAGCCATAGCCGAGCGGCGAGCAGCCTGGGAGCGCGAACGCAAGGTCACGCCGCCTGCTGCCTTGCCGCTCAAAAGCGGTTTCCGCTTCCTGGGCATTGACTTCAGTGCTTTTTCCCCGGCTCGTATTGGGCCGCAGGAGGGCGATGTGATCAAGGGCATCGGCGCCAGCCCAGGGCGTGTCACCGGCACAGCGCGAGTAATTTCCGGCCCAGACGAGTTTGACCAGATGCGACACGGTGACATCCTGGTCGCCAAGATCACCACACCAGCCTGGACGGCGCTCTTTGCCCTTGCTGCGGGTGTCGTTACCGATGTCGGCGGGCCGCTCAGCCACAGTTCCATCGTAGCCCGAGAGTATCATATTCCGGCTGTTCTGGGGACTGGCGTGGCAACCGCGCGTCTGAGCAGCGGACAACGTATCATGGTTGATGGGGACGCGGGGCTGGTCTCGACGGAGGGTTCGAGGGCGTAAAAGGAATTTCAGGGAGACACTCTATGTCTGAAGTACACAGTGACACTCCATTCGTCTTTGTGTCCTATTCCCACGAGGACCGCAATTTCGTTACCCGCCTGAGAACAGACCTGCAAGCCCACGGTATTGAGGTGTGGGTAGACAAGGAGGGCATCCAGGCCGGTACCCCTGATTGGGAACAGGCCCTGCGCGATGCCATCCATACAGCACATGCCGTCCTCTTCATTGCTTCTCCTGATGCTCGCAACTCTCGCTATGTCAAAGATGAACTGCGCATGTCAAAGACGAACTGCGCATTGCTGAATACTACCAACGTGTTGTCTATCCCCTCTGGGTCGCAGGGAACCAATGGATAGAAGCAGTCCCTATTGGTCTAGGCAGCGTACAATATATTGATGTACATGAGTCCCGCTATCAAACAGCCCTTCCTGAGATCGTGCAAACTATCCAGCGAACGTTTAAGGAGATCACCGCATCACTTCCCCCCGGACCATCAACTGATTTTGAGCCACGCAATCCCTATAAAGGCCTGCTCGCCTTTCGCATCGAGGATGCAGGCGATTTCTTTGGGCGCAGTCGCCTTGTTCACGAACTGGTGCAATCGGTCCAGCAGATGCTTGCGACGGAGCGCCAGGATGAGGCATCCTCGCGCTTGTTGA
>WNGE01011493.1_pt1 | contig 10197 bp, 11 predicted proteins | sample 5400651 | NCBI WGS metagenome assembly WNGE01 (sample SAMN13153370, study PRJNA577476) | soil metagenome | isolation source: 60 cm soil or saprolite under grassland replicate 2 | place: USA:California | collected 2016-06-15
TTTCAAAAGGTCAAGCGTTTCGGCGGGCCGATTCTTGCCCATGCGTTAGACGCACTTGCTAATGAACATAGCCTATCCGTAATCCCGATAAGCGCTCCACTTGTAGCTGAACGACTCTCGAACACGCTGGATGAGAGTGAGTGGCCCGCGTTATTTTACGTTTACGTAATAGATCAGATCGCGCCATTCATTCCCGTATGGGGCTCGAGCATCGGCCACGAAAGCGTCGAGCAATTACAGCTCAACGAAATTAATTCGGCCTTGGAAGAATGGTTGCGTGCCAAAGGCGAACATCCGACAGGAAAGGAAGCGTTCGAACATCTGCGAGGCGAGTCGAAGTTCAGTAGCTTGTCAGCCGCAGCGTTTTTTTCTGTCTTGCCAAGGGCAAGGAGAATTATCCTGGATTTCCCTCGCCCCGACGAGCCGCGCTTGCGACTGCGCCGTCTAAGGTTGTTTGATGTGGCATTGCCAGTGTTAGCTGATAGCACCGAACCTTTGACGCCCGAAAACATCATCGAGCTCGCTCGCTCCAGATTTGGTGCTGAAGCAGTCATGTTGTCAGGGCGTAGCGCAGAAAACGCCCTGGCTGCGCATCAAGACATATTTCGGCTGGGACCGCGTTTGTTTGGACTGCGGCAGCATTTTGTGTCTTCGCAGGCCGACAGGCTCGCGTCGCGGGAGCAGTTTACCCAGCTGCTACGAAAAGAAAATCGGCCGATCTCAACGATAGAAGTCTGTGACAAACTGAGTATCCCGCTTCCGGTGGGTATTAACTCGTACGAGTTGGCCGAGATTCTGCGCGAAGATCCACGGCTGATCGACCTAGGCCGCCGTCTTTTTGGTTTGGCGAAGTGGGGCGTGGAAGAGCGCGAGCACATCAAGGACCTACTGCCAAAAATTCTTTCGCAAGCAGATCGCCCGCTGACGGTCTCTGAAATCTACGAGCGACTCACAAAGTTCCGATCGGCAACGCTCCCCGGGTTATCCAATATTTTGCGTGAGCATCCTAAAATTGTGCGTCTGGACTTCGAGCATCATGGCTTGCGAAGCTGGGGCAATTCGCGCAATGAGTTCTTTGTAGCCAAACGGTCAATTGTTGAGCGAGCCGTGCGCCGGATTGACCCGCCAATCACCTTTGCTGAACTCTGCAACTGCGGACAAGCTTTGGAGGAGTTGCGCTGGATCGCAGAGACTGCGTCGCGCACCGGATCGTCGCGGCGACGATACCCTACTGATGCACAAAGCAGTTTCGCTTGAAGAAGCTCTTGCGTCGATCGTTCGCACATTCGGGAGACCGGCACGAGCTTACGAGTTGGAGTGGGAGCTTCGCGCCAAATTTGGGGACCTGTTTGGAAAGATCCGATTGCAACAGATTGAGGAGCGTCTAAATAAGAGTCCCCGGTTTCTGCGCAATTCTGATGAGGCATTTCTCCTGGATGCGGATTTGGACCTGGCAGAATTTGACGTTGGCGCGATACGTGCCGCCGCTGCGAAACTAATGCGCGAAGAGCGGGAGATTCTTAGTAGTGACGACTTATTGGATCGACTCGAATCAGAAGGCTTCGATTTAGAAGGGATGACGCGAGGCGTATTGGCGTCAGTCTTGCGCGGCAGTGAAGACTTGGAAGAGGTTGGACGCGGACGATTCCGAGCGAAATGAACAGAGTCCTATCGAAGTCACAAAAAATTCTGGCAGCGATGTTCGAACTCGCAGGCGGCCAGTCAAAGCCTCTACACTATGAGGACATTGTTGTGTTTGCGTTCCGAAAACATCCGCAAGACTTCCAGCTGCGGGGTTATCCTAAGTATCCCGATTCGTCGGACCTGCACAAGCCGCTATATGCGATGAAACGCGACGGGTTGGTGCGTTCGGCTAGCGACAAATCGTTCATTCTCACCGCTCGAGGTCTGGAGGTGGCGCGGGAACTAACCGGTGCTGCGGAGACGCCTCATGACCGTCTAACCAAAGGAGAAGAAAACGAGGTGAAGCGAATCAGCAAGTCACCAGCTCTTGAACTTTTCCAAACCGGGCAGGTTGCGAGAATTTTGGACACCGATTTTTATGATTATATCGGCGCAAGTGTCCGCACGCCGAAGGGTGATTTTGTCGGACGGCTGAAGATCGTCGAGGAAGCAGTGGCTGCCCACCGAGAAAAGATCAATGATCGGCTCTCCGATACCTTAACCGCATTGCATAACTGGATGGTCAATCATTTTCAGCACGAAATCGAAGCGCGAAGTTAACTATGGCAATCAAAGTTCAACCGTTTGTAATTGATGAGGCTGTTCTCGACCTGATCGGCAACGAATTTCGTTTCGATCACGCGAAAGGACTCGCAGAATGGCTTAAAAATTCTAGTGACGCGTACCTTCGCGAGGGAGTGCCTGATGCCGATCAACTGACGATTATTCGCTTCACCGAAAGTGGAAAGGCCCTGACGCGGATCGAATGCATAGATTTCGTCGGCATGCGCAAGAAACAAATCGACGACGCATTTAAGCGCTTTTTTGATCCTCAAGCCGCGAAAAAGGGAGCCAAGCAGCCGGACCTGAAAACTCTCGGAGGCCACGGCAATGGCGGAAAGTTTTACATGCGGCAGATGTTCAAGACTTCACGCGCGATCACCTATCGCGATGGCTTGATGAACATCTTTGGGTTTAACGCGCAGCGGCAATATGGTTTTGAAGAGGGATTCGAAAATCGAAAAGTGGGCCTAGCTGAAGCGCTGGCTAAAGGCGGCATAGACAAACTGCATTTGCCAAAAGAGATAATGAAGCAACTGCGAAGTGGCAGCACCGGTTTTACAGTCATCGTTGGTGAAAAGCCGGAGCGAGTGAAAGGCACTTCAACGCTCAAGGTATTGGTCGACAAACTCATTTTTCACCCCCAAGCACGTCGGCTGATTGAGCGCAAGCCAGTCTTCGCAGTCTTCAATGACGAGAGCGAGCTCCACAGACTAACGGCACCGAAGCTCGAACCTAAAGAAGGTTTCGAACAACCTACGATCATCGAAATGCCAACATCTATCCCTCACGAAGGCGAAACGGTTAATTTCACAAGCGCAAAATATCCGTACGCCGGGCGGTTGGTCCTTAAGACATCGAAAGAGCCATTGCGGGCCAATCTCTCGACGTTAAACACGATCGACTTTATCGGCGAAGTGGGGGTGATTGGCAGCTACCGGGTGCACGAGTTAGGTGCGACACGTTTCTCCGGGCAAGTCGAATTCATCTACGGCGAATGCGAGTGTCCGATCCTCGAGGATCCAGATCACGATAGCGTACGAAATGATCGGCAGAAGCTGCACGAGAACGACCGCAGTAATGCGCTACTCGACTGGGTGCGTGAACAGATCGAATCGCTGGCGGAGCGGATGGAAACGAAGAATCGGCAAGAGCAGAAGGCGCAGGATCTAAAGAACACGTCTGCCCTCAACGAAATGCTGAATCGGTGGAAGGACCGGTTCATGAGTCAAGTCTGGATAGAAATGTTTGCCGGCCAAGGGCCCGCTGGCACATCGGGTGGCGATAAAGGAGGCTGTGGCACTGGAAAAGGAGATGGGAAGAACACCGGCGGCAAAAAGACAGAAGGTCAGGAGGGCGGGAGCGAGAAGATTCGAAAGCCGCGCTTCCCACAAGTGCTAGTGTCTGGCCAGGATCACGATCCACTTGATCCGCTCGCCACCGTGCCATTCTTGTGTGATCCACGCCATCCCGCCGTTTACCAGCGGACGAAAGACGTACCATCGGGAATTTACTGGATCAATACGTCTCGTCCGCTCGCTGAAAAGGTGATCAAGGAGTACAACGCTGACTCACCGCGTTGGCGTGAGTACTTGTTTCAGCGATACGTCGAAATCATTTCAAAAGAGGCTATCTACCAACTTGCCAAAATGAATACAACATTGTCCGCAGACGATGTTATACGGCAGCTCGATGACGTGACGACTCGCGTTCACGACCAAGCGGCAAAAGACCTTAGTTCGTTTCTATTTCAGGAATCCCTGAACGCGACTGCGAAATGACTAAGTTTTCTGTTGTCGATCTTTTCGCTGGAGTTGGCGGCTTCGCGGAAGGTTTTCTTCGAGTCAATCGCAGCCATCCCGACCTTCAGTTTGACCTGAAGCTTCTCGTGGATTCCGATCCGACTGCCAGCTTCACATTTAAGAAGAACTATCCGCGCATTTCGTTCTGGACCGCAGACATTGGGAAAATTCAAGCGGAGCAACTCCTCCGACTGACTGGGATGCGAAGCGGCGAGCTTGATTTCCTGATAGGCGGTCCTCCTTGCCAAGGCTTTTCGCCGAATGGAAAACGCTGGCTTGAGGATCATCGCAATCGCCTGCTATCGCGGTTTGTTGATTTAGCTCACGCCCTGCAGCCGAAATGTGTGATTCTGGAGAACGTTCCTACCGCCCTGTCAGCTTTCGCTCAGCTTTTTGACGAGCAAATTCACGAGGCTTTTCGCGGATACTATGTGCAGCATGCAATGCTCAACGCCTCGGCGTTTGGTGTGCCTCAGATACGTCGACGCGCGTTCGTCGTGGCACTGCGAAAAGACCTCGGTATCTCGGAGTTCGAATTTCCCGCGGGCGATTACGATGCGTTGGATATTGGTCGGGACTCACACACCGATGCGAAGGCGAACCACCGCTTCGTCTCGGTTGAAGAAGCGATAGGTGATCTCCCAGCACTCAACGCTGGTGAAGCATTCGACGGACGCGCGTACACATGCGAGTCTCACACGGAATATCAGCGCACGCGGCGAGAAGGTTCGGTAGCGCTGTTCAACCACGTAGCACGAACTCACTCACGCGAATTCTTGGAAAAGATTTCTCCTATTCAGCCAGGGCAGGGCAACGCACAGCTTCCGGAGGGCGAACGCTTCTCTGATAACTATTTCAGCCAAGCGTATGCGCGTCTGCATCCGCGAGGCATCGGCTTCACAATCACTGCGCATTTTCGCAATCCGGGATCTGGCCGCTTCACACACTATCGCGATAATCGTTCGATAACCGTGCGGGAAGCGGCGCGCCTGCAGTCTTTTGACGATCGGTTTATTTTCTATGGATATCATCAGGAACAGGAGCGGCATGTGGGTAACGCCGTTCCACCGATCGTTTCTAAGGCGTTGGCATCGCACTTCGGTGCACTGGTCGCCATCGCATGAAGAGTAGCCGATCCGATCACGTCGATCCAATAACGCGGTCCGCAATTATGCGCGCCGTAAAGAGCCACCGCGTAAGATCGACTGAACTCGCGTTGCGCGCGCGCATTATTGCTGCCGGGATTCGCGGATGGCGCATGTACGCCCAAGACCTCCCAGGGACACCAGACTTTGTCTTTCCAGCTGCTAAGTTGGCTGTGTACGTAGACGGTTGTTTTTGGCACGGTTGTTCTCGCTGCTATCGTCGACCGAAATCCAGCCAGACCTACTGGGATCTGAAGGTTAGCGGCAACAAATCGCGAGACACGCGTGTCACCCAGGCGCTAAGGCGAAATGGATGGCGAGTCCGGCGTATCTGGGAGCACGACCTGCAGCGCCCCGGCCGAGCACTAGCGATCATCCGGCGCGCGCTCACGAATGCGCAACTTGATCGGCAGAGAGAACGGCCCTGAATTTCAACGAGGCGAGGCCAGAGACACGGATCCACAACTCGAAGGTAAGCTCGCGCTGGTGTCGGGGTTGGGGCGCAGGAATACCCGCCACGGCGGGTAAACTTCATGAGGAGGCATTACCGGTCGTTCTCGGGAACGCGGCGGGACCGGAGGAAGCGAGTTTTCCCGAAGTGTGTTGGGTAGCTCGTACTATGAATCGCGCGGCGGAAGGTTTGAAAATGTTTTGATCGAGTCAGATTCGGGATAGGAGAGAATGAGCCCAGTCCCCCGCCGCCTCCTGACTTGCACTGGCGCGTTCTATTCCCCGCGCGGGCGCCGTCGCGCAACGGCAAGGAGGAGGAAAGCTAAAGTGCGTTCCCTTAATACTCGCTGGAAACGCCGCGCGCGGCGAGCCAGTCGCACACCGCGGTGTATTCGGGCGGCGGGGTCGCGCCCCGTTCGGTGAATTCCTGGCGCTGTTTCGACAACAGTTTCATTAGCGTTGTCCTGTCATCGGCGACGTATTTGAAATCGGCGCTGCGGTTCAATAGTTCGAGCGCGTCCACATAACCCTGCGGTTCGAACTCGCCCATGTGCGCGCAGTAGAGAAGCAGGCTGAAGCGGTCGAGGAGCGGATTGATCGAGTTCACGTCGGTTCCGTGATCGAGCAGGAGACGCAGCCGTTGCGGACGTTGCCCCTTGAATGGTTCCATGAACCAGTTGTCGAAAACGATCGGCTGGCCTTTGACATCGCGGCCGTTTGGATCGCCGCCGGCATCGAGCATGGCGCGCAGGACACCGATGTCAGCGCTGACCGATTGCGCCAGGGCAAATGAGTTCGCACTGTCGTTGTGATAGTTCGGGTTAACGCCTACCGCGAGCAACGTCTCCACCGCGCTCGCCAGCTCGGGTCGTTCGAGCGATTCGTTTACGGCGAAGAAGAGCAATGTCATGCCGTCGCGTCCGGCGGCGTTGAGATCGCGCACATTTTTAGCCGATGCGCGAATGGCGTTGCTGTCGTTTTTTGCGATCGCTTCGGCCACCGCGAGCAGCTCCGGGTGCTCGCCAAAGTTGTAGCGGCCGGAATGCACGTCGGCGGTGAATTGATCGTTACGCCGTTCCTCCACGCTTCTGCCGATGGACAAGAGCAGCATAAGGACAAACGGAAGCGACAGGCAAAGGCCGCCAATGACAAGGAACCCGCGCCAAAATCGCGTGAGCAAAAGCGAGAGAACCGCGGCTCCGCCGAGGAGTGCGATAAACATTCCGTAAGCTTGCGATAAGCCGCGACCGGCAGCGTCGCTCCCGGACGAATCAAGCGCGCCCGCCATGAGCAGGAGGCCGAAAATAGTGAGCGCGATCGCGCCCAGCCAAAGGACGATGCGCACAGCGAATTTCATTTCACGTTGTCCTAGCAGGTGCGGCGTTTGCACGCGAAGTAATTCCAAAATCCGACGCACTCCGAATGCGTACAGCTTCCTGATCGCAGCGGTGCCTGAGCGCGTCGGAAAGAAGAAAAGCTATACCATCCAAATTCACTGCGTGCTCCGTGCCGCACCTGAGAAGATCTATCGCGCGTTCCTTGAGCCCGACGCGATGGCGAAGTGGCTGTAACAAGAAGTTAGAAGGCAGAAGAAAGGTTGCACGGTTGTCGGTGATTGCCGCACACTGAAAAAATGTCTCCGCTGCTCATCAAGGTTTTCAAAGATTTGAAACTCGTTTGCTGCCCACGCTCACTCGCTCCTACCCTCGTCACTTTACCTTCTATGTCGCTGAACCCCTCAGCTCCATTCGCATGTCGCCTCTGTTAATTAAAATTAGCAAGGATTTTGCGACCATCTGGACGACGATCGATCCGATCGGGAATGTGGCGATTTTTGCCGGGTTGACCGCATCGCTGACGGCGGCGGAACGGCACCGCACCGCGCTGCGCGCTACCCTCTACGCCACTGTCATCCTGGTCGTAGCCGTGGTAGCGGGACAAATTATTCTCGACGCCATTGGGATTCGTATGCACTCGCTCAAAGTGGCAGGCGGACTCATCCTCTTCCTGTTCGCGCTCAAAATGCTTTTTGGGGGGCTGGACAAACCAGGATCGCCCGAGGCGGGGCGCGACCTGGCCGTGTTTCCGCTGGCAGTGCCTTCCATCGCGGGACCGGGCGCGATCATGGCGGTGATCGTGCTGACGGACAACGATGTTTATACGGTGCCGGAGCAAGCCGAGACCGGGGTTGTCCTGGTGGTAGTGCTGCTGGTGACCTACATTTTCCTGCGTTTTTCCGATTTCATCTTGCGGGTCATCGGGCGGAACGGCGCGGCCGTCCTCGTCCGGGTGATGGGAATTATTCTCGCCTCGCTGGCGGTGGAAATCGTGCTGACAGCGCTGGCGGTGGGCGACTGGGGACCGGCGAAAGCACCCTGACGTAGCTGGAGCTTTCGCCCGCTAGGTGGGCAGGCCGAGCACGAGAAAACATTGCAGGGATCGCTCCCGAATTGTTCAATAGCTTAGTTCGGCGGTAACGAAGCGCGTTAGCTCACTGTATGCGCGTTGGACGGAGGCAGGAGTAAAAAAGTTGAAAGTAGAAAGGCTAAATTAGAAAGCCGTAACGCATCTTATTCGAGGGTTCATCACCAACTCGGAGGTTTGTGAAACTGGCCTAATGCATCAGTCAATGTCTGAGGAAATTGACATGCGGCCAGGACCTTGGGCCGAATCTGCTTGTAGAAATTCGCCAACGGAAACAGTTCGCGGCTGGGACGTTTATGCGGATTCAAAATGCCGATGATTTTGCCTACGTGCTGTTTGATGTGTTCGATCGGAAAGACCAGATCCGAATCGTTCGATATAATCACAGCCACATCGCATTGGCTTCGGTAAGCATCGATCAGGAGGTAACTGGCAAGATTTACATCCGAACCCTTTTCTTCGGATTTCAACACTTCGACTTTGCCAGAACCATTTGCGCGCATCATCCAGACCTTGTTCGAAAGGTAGCGTCCAGTATGGATCGTCAGGTTTGGAATCGTGCGCAGGGCGCGAAGGTAAATTTCCTGGCGATTACGTTGTTGAGGATCGCCCGGTCGAGGAGTAACAAGCGCAGTGAAGTAGCGGATGCGGTTGATTTGATTGTTCGTCAACATCTTCGAACAGAAGGCGGCGAGATTGAGCCATCGGTACGGCGTCTTGCGCAAGCAGCCGTAGTAGAGATTGAAGGCGTCAATATAGACGTTGGTTTTGAGGGCCATAAAAAGCAGAAGCCGCAGGATTGCTCCGGCGGCCTCGCGCCCCTCGCCCGAAGGCTCGGGGGGGATATAACTAAAGGATAGCAGGCGGACTGCCAATGCAAGCCTTTTCGCGCAAGTTACTCACAGTTTATGCACCACTTTTCTCTCGTTAGAGATGGTTATTGCAGTGTCCACCGTACCCTCATGCATCGTAACCGGCTTATGATATGGTCTAAATCGGGAGAAAAGTTCGCGATGGCGAGGGCGCCATCGCCAACACGCGAGGCGCGTGTGCTCCCCAGACGAAGATCGTTTGCGCGCGCAGCTGGGCTGCGAGTTATCGGTTCTCGGTTAATCGGTTATCGTCGCTGCGGGCGCGGGAATGTTTTGATCGAGCCGGCCCCCCAGTGGGCGTAGAGTCAGTGCTGAACCCCGCTTTTTTCTCACTCTAAGATATTATGGACAACGATCAGAATTCACCGCGTGCTCCGTGGCGCACGCGAGAAGGTTTACCGCGCGTTTCTCGATCCTGAGGCGATGGCGAAGTGGCCGTGACAAGAAGTAAGAAGAAAGATTGCACGGTCATCGGTGATTCCCGCACACTGGTCGAATGTCTCCGCTGCTCATCAAGATTAGCAAAGATTTCGCAACCATCTGGACGACGATCGATCCGATCGGGAATGTGGCGATTTTTGCCGGGTTGACCGCAGCGCTGACGCGGGCGGAACGGCACCGCACCGCCCTGCGCGCTACCCTCTACGCCACTGTCATCCTGGTCGTAGCCGTGGTAGCGGGACAAATTAGTTGAAACTCGTTCGTTACCCACACTCACTCGCTCCTACCCTCGTCGCTTTACCTTCTATGTCGCTGAACCCCTCAGCTCCATTCTCGACGCCATTGGGATTCGTATGCACTCGCTCAAAGTGGCAGGCGGACTCATCCTGTTCCTGTTCGCGCTCAAAATGCTTTTTGGGGGACTGGATTCCAAACCAGGATCGCCCGAGGCGGGGCGCGACCTGGCCGTGTTTCCCCTAGCAGTGCCTTCCATCGCGGGACCGGGCGCGATGATGGCGGTGATCGTGCTGACGGATAACGATGTTTATACGGTGCCGGAGCAAGCCGAGACCGGGATAGTTTTGCTGGTAGTGCTGTTGGTGACCTACATTTTCCTCCGCTTTTCCGATTTCATCTTGCGGGTCATCGGGCAGCAGGGCGCGGCCGTCCTCGTCCGGGTGATGGGAATTATCCTCGCCTCGCTGGCGGTGGAAATTGTGCTGACAGCGCTGGCAGTCGGCGACTGGGGACCGGCGAAAGCACTGAGTCACTGAGGTTGCTGGACGGCGGTTGCGCCGCGCTAAGGTCCGAGCCGGACTG
>WNGE01009551.1_pt1 | contig 10196 bp, 12 predicted proteins | sample 5400651 | NCBI WGS metagenome assembly WNGE01 (sample SAMN13153370, study PRJNA577476) | soil metagenome | isolation source: 60 cm soil or saprolite under grassland replicate 2 | place: USA:California | collected 2016-06-15
GTGATCACATCGCGGGTCGTCGAGCGTCCGGCGAAGGGCGCCTACACGTACGGCTTCGCTCGCGTCGACGCGCTCTCCGGCCAGGCCAACGGCATCACCCTGCTGCTGCTGGCTGCGTGGTTCGCCGTCGCGGCGGTGCGTCACCTCGCAGATCCGCCCGCATCGGCGGGCGGCGTCATAGCCGCCGTTGCGGTGGCTGGCGTCGGCGTGAACTTCGTCGCCACGGCGCTGGCGGCACGCGCTGATCGACGCAGCCTCAACGTCCGCGGCGCGGTCGCGCACCTCGTCAACGACGTCTGGGCGTTCCTGGCGACCCTCGTCGCCGGCGTCGTGATCCTGCTCAGCGGCTGGACGCGCGCGGACGCGGTCGCATCGCTCATCGTCGCGCTGCTGATGACGTGGACCGGCGTCCAGTTGATCCGCGCCGCCGGCCGGGTCTTCCTCGAAGCGGCGCCGGCCAGCCTGGATCCGATGGCGATCGGTTCGCGGCTCGCCGCGTTCGACGGGGTCGCCCAGGTGCACGACCTGCACGTGTGGGAGCTTGCCGCCGGCGAGGCGGCGATGTCGGCGCACGTCCTCGTCGATCGGAGCAAGGACTGCCATGTCGTCGGCGGCGCGCTGCGCTCGCTGCTGGCGAACGACTACGGGATCGGCCACGTGACGCTGCAGATCGACCACAGCTCGGCGATCGGTGACGACCACTGCGCCGACTCGCACGGCCCGGTCCACACGACCGATGCCGCTCCCTGACGGCCTCGGCGCGGCGCCCGGCCTGTGCGGGCACTGCCGGCATGCCCGCGTGAACGTCACCCGCCGTGGCACGGCCTACCTGCGATGTGCGCGAGCCGCGTGGGACGCACGGCTGGCTCGCTACCCGAGCCTGCCGGTGCGCGAGTGCCCAGGCCACGAGGACGGCCAGCCGGTGATGACGCATCCGGCCGGCGGGTAGTCGCGTCACGGCAGGATGGGAGGACAGGCACCGAGCCAAGGAGGTATATCTATGTCACGACCGGTGGTGCATTTCGAGGTCATAGCGAAGGATCCGGCACGGCTCCGCAAGTACTTCGGTGAGCTCTTCGGCTGGCAGTTCGACACACCATCGCCCGTCGCGCAAGAAGTATCGGACCCGGACGGCTACGGGTTCCTCGACCTGATCACCACCGACGACGGGACGGGCATCCGGGGTGGTGTCGGAGGCGGACCGAATTACGAGAGCCACGCTGTCTTCTACGTCGGCGTGCCGGATGTCGAAGCCGCGTTGCGACACGCCGAGGAACTCGGCGGCGCCCGCGTCATGGGACCCGCCACGTCGCCGAGTGGCCTGGTCGTCGGGCATTTCACCGACCCTGAGGGCACTCTGATCGGCGTCGCCGGACTCGCCTGACAAGTGACGCGGCGCGCGGACGGTTGGCCAGCCGGCCGCGAAGGCGAGCATGATCGGTGAGTCTGCGGCCGGCGTGTCACCCGGGAGGTTGCGTTGCTGCTACCCATGTCGCCCGCCGACTCGATCTTCCTCATGGTCGAGTCACGCGAACACCCGATGCACGTCGGCGGCCTGCAGTTGTTCGCGCCGCCGGACGGTGCCGACTCCGAGGACGTCCGGCGGATGTTCCAGCAGATGGTCGGCGCCGAAGACGTCCGGCCACTGTTTCGCCGCCGCGCCCGGCGATCGATCGCGACCGCGGGACTGTGGGGATGGGACGAGGACGGCGCGTTCGACATCGAGCACCACGTCCGGCACACCGCCCTGCCACGGCCTGGTCGGGTGCTCGAGCTTCTCGCGCTCTGCTCGCGGCTGCACGGCAACCTGCTCGACCGGCACCGCCCGCTGTGGGAGGTCTCGGTGATCGAGGGTCTCGCCGACGGCCGTTACGCGATCTACTTCAAGATCCACCATGCGCTGGTCGACGGCGTCTCGGCACTGCGGCTGGTGCAGAGCAGCCTGAGCGAGGATCCCGACGAGCGTGACATGCCAGCACCGTGGGCCGCGCGGCCGAAGCCGGACGACGACGCACGCGCCGCGCCGACGCACAGCCTGATCGACGATCCGGCCGGCGCGTTACGCAGCGCGCTGGGTATCGCGGCCGAAGCCGCCGGCCTGCCAGGCGCGCTCGTCAAGACAGTGAACCGCGGCCTGCACGATCAGGCGGCGCCGCTGTCGTTCTCCGCGCCGAAGACCATGCTCAACGTGCCGATCACCGGCGCGCGCCGATTCGCGGCGCAGTCGTGGCCGATCGACCGGATCCGTCGCGTCGCAAAGGCCGGCGACGCCACGCTCAACGACGTGGTGCTCGCGATGTGCTCCGGAGCGCTGCGCGCCTATCTGGACGGGCTGGATGCGTTGCCCGACGTCCCGCTGATCGCGATGGTGCCGGTGTCGCTGCACGTCGACGACCATCACCGAGAAGGCGGGAACGCGGTTGGCGTCGTGATGTGCAACCTGGGCACCAACCTCGCTGACGCCGCCTACCGGCTGGCCGCGATTCATGCGTCGATGACCGACGGCAAAGCGGCGATGTCGACCATGAGCCCGATTCAGATCCTCGCGATGAGCGCGATCGGGATGAGCCCGCTCGCGCTCGCACCGCTGCTGGGCGTGCAGAACATGTTCCGCCCGCCGTTCAACCTGGTGATCTCCAACGTGCCGGGACCACGAGCGCCGCTGTACTACAACGGTGCGCGGCTCGACGGCGTCTACCCGCTGTCGATCCCGGTCGACGGGCAGGCCCTGAACATCACGTGCACGAGCTACGCGGACGCACTCGCGTTCGGGCTGACCGGATGCCGGCGCAGCGTGCCGCACCTGCAGCGGCTGCTCGGTCACCTCGACGCCGAGCTCGACGCACTCGAGCACGCGGCCGGCGTCAGCTGACCGGCACGTCGTAACGGAGCATGAGCACACCGGTGCTCGTCGGCGTGCAGCCGACGAGCCGCAATCGCCTCGGCCGGTCCATCTCGCGGAAGAGCCGCTTGCCGGTGCCGAGCAGGAGCGGGTGCAGGAACAAGCGGTATCCGTCGACGAGGTCGTTCGCGATGAGCTCCTGGACGAGCACCCCGCTGCCCAGGACGACGACGGTGCCCTGACCGCGAGACTTCAGGTCGCCGACGGCCGGCACGAGGTCACCGTCGAGCACCTGGGCGTTCGACCACGTGAGGTCGGTCAGCGTCCGAGTGGCGACGTACTTCGGCGCCGCATTGAGGTGCGCGGCCATCGGGTTCTCGTCGGGCTGGCTCGGCCAGTAGCCGATCATCTTCTCGTATGTCTTACGACCGAGGAGGTACACCGTCGTCGACTCCAGGCTTTCAACCGCGGCCGTAGTTTGCACGTCGTCGGAGTACGGCGCCGACCAGCCGCCGTGTTCGAAGCCGCCGTCACGGTCTTCGTCCGGGGAGCCCAGGCCCTGCATGACGCCGTCAAGCGTGACGAATTCGACTGCGATCAGCTTTCGCATCGTCCAACATCCCTTCCGCCCGGCGATCGGCACCGTGCCGATCGCTCACCGTTCATACGAACGGTGAGCGGCTGGATCGACAGCACCGTGCTCGACCTGCTCGATCAGCTCGGACGTGTGGCGGGCGATCACGTCCGGCCGCGTGCCGATCACCCAGTGCCCGCCGGCGATCTCGCGCACGCGCAGGTCGGATGCCCACGGCGCGGGCGCACCGATCTGCAGGGCAGAAGAGACGAACACGTCGTGGGTCGGCGCGAGCACCTGAACCGGCACGTCGGTCCGCCGAGGCTGCGGCCGCCGCAACCGGTGCGGCATGTTCGCCCGGTACAGCTGCAGGCCGTTGATCTTGTCGGCGAGCGTCCGGGCGGGTAGGTCACCGCCGCCGGACGGAACTGGGCCGCGTCCGATCATCGAAGCAGCTGCGAGCCCGCGATCGAGCACGCCGGTGCGCCACAGCCATTCGGGCAGGACGGGCAGCGTGAACAGCACGATGTACGCCGACTCGGCCAGCTGACGGGCGACGTCGCGCACCCGGGCGCCGCCCGGACGCAGCGCCGAGCGCATCCAGTACGCGGTGTGGTCGAGGCTGGGTCCGGACACCGACGTGTACGACGCGACGCGACCGGCGAGCTGCTGACCGGTGACTGCATGCCAGGACTGGATCGAGCCCCAGTCGTGCGCGAGCAGATGCACGGCGCGGTCCGGGCTCACGGCGTCGACGACCGCGCGCAGATCGGCGGCAAGCTGGTCGAGGCGATACGCCTGCCGCTGCACCGGTTTGCCCGAACGACCGGCGCCGCGGACGTCATAGGTCACGACGTGGTAGCGATCGGACAGCGCGGCCACGACGCCGTCCCATGCGCGGCTGTTGTCCGGGTAGCCGTGCACGCAGACGATCGTCGGGGCGTCCGGCGGTCCGGCTTCGTTGACGGCAAGGTCGACGCCATCGGTTGCGGTGACCTGTACGACTGTCACGACTCGACGGACCATCGCGCGCGCAGCTCGGCGGCGAGCTCGACGAGTCGCGCTCGCCACGCAGTGAGAGCGGCCGGCATCGCGTCCACCGTGTCGGCTCGGCCGTGCTGGCTGAACGACACCCGGGTTCCGGGCGGGCCGGGCGTGACCTCCCAGCGCACGTGGCCGGCCGGCTCGCCGCCGGGTGTAGTCGCCCACCCGTACTCGAGCAGGCTGCCCGGCTTCAGCGCGGAAGCCTCCGGCGGCGGATCGGAGCCGACGAGGGCGTCCCAGACGAGCTCTTGCGGGTACGGGAAGTTGCGCTCGAAGCGCACGGACCAGCCGTCATCGTCCTGCTGGGACGTTCCTTCGAGTAGGCCGAACTCCTCGACGTAGGCCTCGTGCACCGTCACGTAGTCCTCGCTCGCCGGCGCGGGCCGCTCGTCGAGCAGTGCTTCGAGCGCGCCCAGGCAGGTCTGCCAGCCGAAAGCAAAGCTTGCCGCGGACGGGCGGTCGTCGAAGGTGTGTGTGAACACGAGCAGGCAGCCGTCGGGCTCGGGCCGGATCTCCCACCGCAGCCACGCGTCCTCGCCCCAGGTGTAGGCGAACACTCGCGGTGGATCCAGTTCGGTGATCGTGCCGTCGAGCGTCGGCGCTTCGCCGTTGCGGAAGACGAAGCGGATCCGCGCGCCGACGGCGAGGTCCATCTGCATGTCGGACGGGAACCATTCGGAGATGTGCCGGGCTTCGGTCAGGGCACGCCAGACCTTCTCCGGTCGATGCGCGAGCCGCCGTTCGAAGCGCAGGACGGTGTGGCCGTCCGCGGTGCGGATCGTGCCGCTCATGCAGGGTCGCCTCCTTCGTCGTCAGGCATGGTCGCGAGATGGCGTTCGAGGGCATCGATGCGATCGGTCCAGTGCCGGCGGTACGGCGCGAGCCAGGCGTCGACCTCGGCAAGCGGATCCGGCCGCAGTTCGTACCAGCGGCGCTGCGCCTCGGCGCGCACTCGCACCAGGCCGGCCTCGCGCAGCACGCGCAGGTGCTTGGACGTACCCGGCTGGGTCAGGCCGAGCCGCTCGGTGAGCTCGCCGACCAGATGCGGCCGCTCGAGCAGGACGTCGAGGATGCGCCGCCGGGTCGGCTCGGTCAGGACGTCGAATACCGCCATCACCGAACCGAACATACGCGTCGAGGCATATACGAGCAACCAGACCGAAGGACCCGCTCGCTGCGGGGCGAGGCCGTCCCGAGGCGTCGCAATCCTGAGAAGCTGTCGCGATGACCGATTCCGGCAGCGTGCGCTACGAGTTGGAGTTTGAGGACACGTTCGACGCGTTCGTCCTCGACACGAGCCGATGGTTCCCGTACCACCTGCCGCATTGGAGCAATCGCGAGCAGGCGGCGGCGCGATATGAGCTCGGCGGCGGCCTGCTGCGGCTGCGCATCGAGCAGGACCAGCCGCCGTGGTGCCCGGAGTTCGACGGGACGGTTCGGGTGTCGTCGCTGCAGACCGGCGTCTTCGCCGGGCACGAAGGCGGGCGGATCGGTCAGCACCGTTTCAGCCAGGACGCCGTCGTCCGGCAGGCACAGACCGACGAGCGGCTCTATACGCCGCAGTACGGTCGGTTCGAGCTGAGGGCCAAGGCGACGGATGATCCGCGCTGCATGGTCGCGTTGTGGATGATCGGCTACGAGGACGAGCCGCACCGCTCGGCGGAAATCTGTATCTGCGAGATCTTCGGCCGCGACGTGCAACCCGGGCGAGCTTTGATCGGGATGGGCGTACACCCCTTCGGCGATCCGGCGATCGCCGACGAGTTCGCCGCCGAGACCCTCGACATCGATGTGCGCGAGTTCCATACGTACGCCGCAGTATGGACGCCCGACGACGTCGCGTTCTTCGTCGACGGCCAGCACGTCAAGACGGTCGGGCAGTCGCCGTCGTATCCGATGCAGTTCATGCTCGGCATCTACGAGTTCGCGGACGAGGCGGCGTCGCCGCACGGCTCGTATCCGAAACAGTTCACGGTCGACTACTTCCGCGGCTGGCGCCGTGTCGCGCCGGAGGGCGATGCGTGAGTTCAGCGCACGCGTGGCTGGGCCGGCTCGAACAATTCGACCACGTTGCCGGCTGGGTCTTCGAGCAGGATCTGCGATCCACCGGGTCCTTTGACGATGTCGTTTCGGAAGCTGACCCCGGCAGCCCGCAGCCTGGCAACCTCGGCGGCGATATCAGCGACGATCAGGTGGATGCGGTTCCAGCCTCCGGGGCCTGGTACTCGCCCGTCCGGCATCGCCCGACCGGCCGAACTGGACGGGCCGGACAGCAGCAGCCGAAGGTTCCCGCGGGTCACGTCGGCGAACGCCGGAGCGGCGCTCGAACGCACAGTGAAGCCGAGATGGCTGGTGTAGAAGTCGATCGCGGCCTGCACATCGTCGACCAGGTAGCGGACGCTGACCAGCTCGTCGGGCACGCTCATCGGACCTCCTCGTCGAGCCACCTTACGACTAGGAGTCGCGTGCCCGCGCCGCCACGATCGCTTCGGCGAATTCCTGCGGGCACTCCAACGGCGTGAAATGCCCGACCCCGTCGACGAAGCGCAAGTCGACGGCGCTGAAGAACTCGCTCAGCCGGTCGGACCACTCCCGCGGGAAGAGCGGGTCGTGCTCGGACCACAGGACGGTCGTGGGCACCGCCGTTCGATCCGCGGGCGCCGGAGCCTGCTCGGCAATCGACCTGGCGACCGCGCCCGCGCCGGCGCGGTACCAGCCGATCGATGCGGTGAACGCCCCCGGCGCCGAGTAAGCCGCCACCAGATGCGAGAGGTGCTCGTCCGCCAGCTCGAAGCGTGGCCCGGACCAGTGCGTCCAGAAATGACGCAGGTACTCACGGACCGCGTCGGGCTTGCCGTCCAGCAGCACCTCGGCCAGCGGCAGCTGATGAAAGGCCTGGTACCAGAACTCGGCTTGCGGGCGAGGGTCCAGAACGCGCGGGCCGATCCCAGGCAGCGGCGGTGACACCACGAGCGCCGACACCAGGTCTGCACGCTCGCGGGCCAGCGTCTGGGCGATGCGGCTGCCGATGTCGTAGCCGGCGACGACGGGGCGATCGAGGCCGAGCTCGTTGATCAGCCCGGCGATGCTGCGCGCCTGCGCCGCGGCGCCGTACTGCTCGTGAGGCTCGACCAGGTGCTTGTCGGAATCGCCGAACCCGCGAAGGTCCGGCGCCACGACGTCGTGCCCGGCACCGAGCAGCGCGGCGACTTCGCCGAAGTCGGTGCGATCACCTGGCCAGCCGTGCAGCAGCAGAACCGCCGCACCCGATCCGGTGCGGTCGTAGGAGAGACGGAATCCGTCGACCGGATCACTTCGATGCATCGACACGGGCCGACTGTATGCGGCCGGCCCGACAAATTCAGTTGCCTCGCGACGCGGCCGTCTGCTGCACTGCCAGCAACAGCCGATCGCGTCAGGAGAGGGAAATGCGTCCAGCGTCCATGTCCGTACACCAGGCTTTGGCCATCTATTCAGGGGACATGACGCGCCGTGCAAACACTGAACTTGGGGATCCTGGCGCACGTAGACGCCGGTAAGACGACGCTGACTGAGCGGCTGCTGTACGCCGCCGGTGTCATCGACGAGATCGGCAGCGTCGATGACGGCAGCACCCAGACCGATTCCATGGCGCTGGAACGCCAGCGCGGTATCACGATCAAATCTGCCGTCGTGTCGTTTGTCGTCAACGACGTCACGGTCAACCTGATCGACACGCCCGGCCACCCGGATTTCATCGCCGAGGTGGAACGGGTGTTGAGTGTTCTGGACGGCGCCGTGCTGGTCGTCTCGGCCGTGGAGGGCGTGCAGGCGCAGACCCGCATATTGATGCGGACGCTGCAGCGGCTGCGCATTCCGACGCTCATATTCGTCAACAAGATCGACCGTGCCGGCGCACAATACGCAGGCGTCCTGCAGAGCATTTCCGAAAAGCTCGACCCGTCAATAATCGCGATGGGAACGACGCGCGGCCTGGGTACCCGCAGCCCGGAATTCCGTCCGTACGGTGCAGCGGATTCCGGATTCGCCGACGGCCTGGCAGACCTGCTGGTCGACCACGACGATGCACTGTTGGCCGCGTATGTGGACGGTCCGGTGTCCTACGCCGAGCTGCGTGCCGGGCTCGCGGCGCAGACCAGGCGGTCACTCGTGCATCCGGTGTGCTTCGGTTCAGCGGTCACGGGCGCCGGCGTCGACGAGCTGATCGCGGGTATCACGGAATTGCTGCCCGCGGCCGAAGGCAATGTCGACGGCGACGTCTCGGGCACGGTCTTCAAGGTCGAACGCGGCCCGGCGGGGGAGAAGATCGCATACGTTCGCATGTTCTCGGGAACAGTGCGGGTGCGCGACAAGCTCCAATTCGGCCAGGACGCGGAGGGCAAGGTCACTGCGATCGACGTCTTCGAGCACGGTTCCGCCGCCCGGCATTCGTCAGTCGGAGCAGGGCAGATCGGCAAGCTGTGGGGTCTCGGCGAGATCCAGATCGGCGACTCGATCGGCGTCGTCTCGAAGGCGACGCCAGCGGCGCATCACTTCGCGCCGCCGACGCTGGAAACGGTCGTCGTCCCGTGCCGTCCGGCCGACAAAGGGGGCCTGCACGTCGCACTGACCCAGCTCGTCGAGCAGGATCCGCTGATCAATTTGCGGCAGGACGACATTCGGCAGGAGATTTCTGTCTCGCTCTACGGCGAGGTGCAGAAAGAAGTCATCCAGGCAACGTTGGCGAATGACTTCGATATCGACGTCGACTTCCGGGAGACGACGACGATCTGCATCGAGCGGCCGATCGGCACCGGGGCAGCGGTCGAGAAGATGAGCATGGAATCCAACCCGTTCCTCGCCACTGTCGGCCTGCGCGTCGAGCCGGCTCCGATCAACAGCGGTGTCGAATTTCAGCTCGAGGTCGAGCTCGGGTCGATGCCGTTCGCGTTCTTCAAGGCGGTCGAGGACACCGTCGAGGAAACGTTGCACCAGGGGATCTACGGATGGCAGGTGCTCGACTGCCGAGTCATCATGACGCATTCGGGCTACGCGCCGCGGCAGAGCCATATGCATGCGACGTTCGACAAGAGCATGTCGAGCACCGGCGCCGATTTCCGCAGCTTGACTCCACTGGTCTTGATGAATGCGCTGAAGCAGGCCGGCACGTTGGTGCACGAACCGATGCACCGGTTCACGCTCGAGATCCCGGACGACATGTTCGGGACGGTGCTGCCCGCACTCGTCCGACTGCGCGCCATTCCGCAGACGCAGGCGATGCGTGGTTCGGTGTACCTGGTCGAGGGAGAGATCCCGGCGGCGCAGGTGCACGGTCTGGAGCAGCAACTGCCGGGGCTGACTCGCGGCGAGGGCGTGCTGGAATCCGCCTTCGACCACTACGCCCCGATCCGCGGGACGATCCCGACCCGGCCGCGGACCGACCATGACCCGCTCAACCGGAAGGAATACCTGCTGCGCGTCATGCGGCACATATAGCCTCCCGGGACACGGCCGTAATCGGTCAAGTTGCGGCGCGGTCCTTGCCTGGACGGCACGCCGACGAGGACGGTTAAAACGATTCATAACCGCCCTTCCCGGGGGAGACCGACATGCCGTCCACTGCGCCGCACGGTGCGACGTTCGTTGGCAACGCTGACGGTTACGCGAAGTACCGGGTCGGATCGGGCACCTGGTCGTTCACCACGGCGTGACCGGCAACGGCCGGTCACTCACGACATGTTTCATCACGAGCGTGGA
>WNGE01012061.1_pt1 | contig 10196 bp, 9 predicted proteins | sample 5400651 | NCBI WGS metagenome assembly WNGE01 (sample SAMN13153370, study PRJNA577476) | soil metagenome | isolation source: 60 cm soil or saprolite under grassland replicate 2 | place: USA:California | collected 2016-06-15
CCCGCGCTTCCAGCTCTGCCATCAACGAGCCCAACGTCGTTTCCTTCCGTCACCGCACCCTACGCGACGGTCATCCTCTCACGCAGCCAGACCAGCAACCCCAGCTCAACAGGTCCCTATGAACGAGCTACACCCAAGCTCGAACGCCGTCGCCTCGCCCAGCACGACCGGCTGGCCAAGACGCCAGGCTGTCGGGCGCCGCACTGGCCCGCCTACCGTCGGGTCCTGGACCGGCACGGCCTGGCGCCACTGACGCCTGAGCGCACGCTGGTGGACGTGCCGACGTCGCTTGCCGAGCGGGAGGCGACGGTGCGGGCGCGGCTGCTCGGCCCGGACGGGCTCGCCCACAAGGACGCGACCTTCGACGAGGCCACGGTGACCAGGATGGTGTTCGAGTCGGCCACCGGGCTACTGACCGCCCAGGAGGCGGCCGGGTTGCTGGAGCGGTTCCTCCAGGGACCAGACCTGGTGCCGGTGGTGGTCGACGGTCAGCCGCGGCTGACCACCACCGCGCTGCTGGCCCAAGAGCACGCGATCGTCCAGGCGGCCACGGCCAAGGCCACTACCACGGTACCGACACCCACCGGCGCGATAATCCAGCGGACCGCGGCCGAGATCGCCCGCCAGGCCGGCTACGAGCTGTCCCCCGAACAGCGCGCGATAGTGGAGCATCTGTGCGCGCCGGTCGGGTGGGCGTCGCTGGAGGGCTGGGCCGGCACCGGCAAGACCACCGCCGTCCGCGTCGTGGTCGGCGCCTACCGCAACAACCGTCAGCCCGTCGTGGTGGTGACCACGGCCGCCGACACCGCCCGGCGCACCGCCCGCGAGCTCGACCTCGGCCAGGGCTACACCGTCGAGGCGTTCTGCCAGGCCGTCGAGCAGGGCCGGCTCCATCCGGACGGGCGGATGGTGGTGATCGTGGAGGAGGCGTGCATGGTCGACACCCACCGCATGCACCGGCTCCTGCAAGCGGCCGGGCCGGCGATCATCCGCACCCTTGGTGATCCGGAGCAGGCGCAGGCGGTCGGCGCGGCCGGCTGGCACGCCCAGGTCGACGACGTGATCGGTGGGCACGCCGAGCTGACCACCGTGGTCCGCCAGAAGAACCCCGCCGACCGGGAGGTCTGCCGGCTCATCCGCCACGGCCACGCCGACCAAGCGGTCGCCAACCTGTGGGAGCGAGGGCGGGTCCACCTGTGCACCAACCCCTCCGTGGCGGTCAAGGAGGTCGTGTACGCCTGGGAGCGGTATCGACGTGAGCATGGCCTGGAGGCGGTGAGGATCGTCACCGACACGTCCAACACCACCATCGACACCCTCAACAGCCTGTGCCAAGCCCGGCGCCATCGGGCCGGGGAGCTGTCATGGCCGAGCGTGGCGCTGGTCGACCGCCAAGCCGGCCGCCGCGAGCAGGTCTACACCGGCGACCGGGTGTGCTTCATCCGCCCCTACCGGGCCGAGGACGGTGAGCGGGTCGCCAACGGCACCGCCGGAACCGTCGCCCACGTGGACCTTGGCCTCCGGCGCGTCACCATCGGCTGCGACGACGGCCGCCAGGTGCCAGTGGACCTGGCGGGGCGGGAGTGGGCGCAGCCATTGCGCAGGTCGTGCTGATGCTGCCGGGGAGCTGGCAGACCTCGCGGCAGTCGGCCTACTCGATGGCGACCCGCTGCGTTGAGGAGCTGCACGTCTTCGTCGACCGCGAGACGCAGTGCACCGGCGAGTATGCACAGTATGATCCGCTAGCGGCGCTGGCGCAGCGCTGGACGCGCGACGCGCGCAAGCACGCGGCCACCGAGCGGCTTGCTGACCTGGAGCGCGACGACGAACACACCCCGGGACGTAATGCGGCGCGTCGGGCCGGCACGCTGCCGCACAGCGGATGGGAGCCGCTGTGGACTGCACAGCCCCACGAGCGTGCGGACCTCGCGGACGACCGTGCGCACCTGCCGCTGCGCACGCTGGAGGAGGCTATGCGCATGCGTGCACTGGCCCAGGAGCTGGCGGCACTTGGGACCCCCACGTGGTCGCCAGAACCGGCCGACGGACACGAGCTTGGCGACGGCCTGGGACTGGAGCTGGACTTCGAGTAAGCAGGCGCGGGCGAATCATGATGACCTGGGTGACATGCACTCAGACCGTCAACAACAGGGCCTCAGGCCTGAATCCACCGAGACTTCGTCCGCTCTGCGGTGTCCTCGCAGATCAGGAGGCCTTCAGCAGAAGCAGGGCGCTGCATCCAGAAGGTGCACGGGCCTGAGCAGCAGAAATGGCCTCTACCAGGGCGCTGGTCGCCTACGTCGGGTTGTCGTAGGCAAAGATGTGGCTGCGGTCTGCCAACACTCGGCGCCGGCAAGCCTCGGTGACTACTGGGTCACGTGGCACAATCGTTCGCATCCAGCCGCGCCAAGAGGATGCAAGGAGACCGCAAGCCGTCGTGGGCACCATGGAGCTGACTCCGCATGACAATGCGCCAGGCCTGATCGCTCGCTACGGGCAGCTCCACGACGAGGAGTTCGCCGACCGCGAGCGTACCGAGGTACTCGTTGGCCTCGTCATCGATCTCCTCCGGGAGTGCGGCGCCGATGCCAGGCAGACGTGGGGAGGCCTCACCTCCCGCCCGGCGATCACGCTCGCGCTCGACAGCGTCGCCTACTTGATCGAGGTCACCTGGTTCGCGGAGCCGACCACGCCCGAGCAGGTTGCACCGTTTGCCCGGGACGCTGCTGACCGGCACGGGATCAAGTCGGTGCTGTTGTCCATGTCGGGATTTGCCTCGGATGCGAACCAATATCTTGGAACCCAGGGCAACCTCGGCCTCGTGCTGCTCGACCGTGCGCACCTCGAGGCGATCCTGTGCGGCCTGGTCACCCCACAGGCCATCTTCCAGGAAGCGGCGCGGCGGGCGTTGTTCGACCAAAGCCCCTACACCAGCCTGACCGACCTGCTGGTGGACCGGGCGAGGCTGCCGGATCCGCCGCCGTTCGTCACACCCGATCGGATGCCGCAGCTCGCGGGACAGCTCGTGCGCGCCGCGCCGGGCGTGCAGGCCCAGCTGGTCCTTGCCGGTGAGCGCGGCTGGGGAGAGCCGCTCGGATTCGGGGTCGTCGACGACGCCCGGGTCCTTGTCACCACGGCGGACGGCATCGTCGAGGTCGATCTCAAGCGCGGCGGCACCGACTGGGCGGTTCCCCTCGCCGGATGCCGGGGCGCTCCCCTCGTGCGACCTGACGGAGCCGTCCTGACCTTGTGCAACGACGCAGTGGTCAGGTGGAAGGGTGGGGTCCTGACCCCCCTCGCGGGAGGGTTCGGCGATGCCCGGACGCTGCTCACCGGGCCAACCGGTGAGCCGTGGGCGCTTTCGGGTCACGGCGCGACGTTCGGCACCGGTACTGGCACTCTGGCGTTGACCCGCCTCGGTGCCCAGCCCGGTCAGCAGCAGCGCCACAGCGTCCGCTTCGATGCCGACGTTCGCACGGCGGGCTGGTTGGGCGACCTGCGGTTCTTTCTGGCGGCCGCGGGCCACTCAGCGGTGGTCGACCTCGCGCGCAGCAGTGCCGTCCACGATCAGGATTGGATCGAGACGCCGCATCCCAGCCCGGGCCACCTCGTCGTCGTGGACTCCCAGACCGTCATCACCGCGTCTCCCGACCCTGGCGGTGTGCACGCCACGATCTACCGCACCAACCTCGCCAGCCGAACCAGCGACCTCGTTTGTGAGGTCGCCACCAATAAGGTCCACGGCTTGGCCGCCGGCCCGAGCGGGCACCTGCTTCTTCTCGGTGATGTCCGCGGCAACGCCGTCGGTGTACCGCACCTCGTGCTCATCAGGGTGACCTTCGGGCGGCGACCCGTCGTGCCGGAGGTTGCGACGGCGGCAGGCGTGCCAGCAGGCAGCCCGGCCGACCCGTATGACGCGGTGCGTCTGGCTGCGCGCGGCTCCCGCAAGGACTACGCCCTGGATCCGAAGCAATCACCCGGGGCGGGCAGGCGACGGTGTTTGGAGCCACCCACAAGCCCAGCGGTACCCGGGTTGCGTTCAAGAGGCTCAACGCCCACGGCGAGGACAACCTGGCGCGCATGCGCCGCGAGATCGAAGCGGCACAGCTATTCGGCGGCCATCCGAATGTCATGCCGGTCCTGGATTTCAGCCCTACCTTCGCCTGGTTCGTCATGCCGCTGATCAGCGACACCGCCCAGACCCTCGCGGCTGCACTGCGCGACTCCGGGCAGCTGCGCAGGCTGGTCACCGCCATCTGCGATGCGCTGCGGGAACCCCACGAGCTGGGGTGGATCCACCGCGACCTCAAGCCCGACAACCTCCTCAAGCACGATGGCTCATGGATAGTGGCCGACTGGGGGCTCGGCCGGCGCCCGCGCGGGCAGACCAGCGATCCCCGCCGCACCCACGCCGGAGGGCGGTTCGGCACCGAAGGGTTCGCAGCACCGGAGTTGTCCGTCAACGCCCACGACGTCGGCCCGCAGGCCGACATCTACAGCATCGGCCAGATCGTCGGCTGGGCCCTCACGGGCTCTTGGCCGCAAGCCAACGTCCCGCTGCTGCCGCCTCCCGGGCCGTGGCGCACCGTCGTCAGGGCCGCGACCTCCTACGACCCTGACGGCGACCCGCGACCGTTGATGAGCTCCTCGCCCTCGTGACCAGTGAACTGGACGGCCCGCTCGAGGTTGCCGCCAACCGGGGCGAGCAACTGCTCAAAGCGGCCCGCGACGGCGACCAGGACGCGCTGCGACAGCTGTTCCACCTGGCAGCGCGGCACCCTGCCGACTTCGACCTGTACATGGATGTCATCGTCAGCCTCAGCGCTGACGAGGTCCGGCGCGCGGTGTCGACCGACCCCGCGACGGCGCGAGAGGTCGTTCGCGCCATGGCTGAGCTGTACAGCGGCGGGCAGGTCACCATGGAGTACGACGACGTCGACCGGCTGATCCGCTGGCTGCTCGTGGTCGCATACCGCGCCGAGGCCATCGAGGAGTGGGATCTGCTGGAAGACTGCGCCGACACCATCCTGTTCTGGGATCAGTGGGACCGATGGGGAGTGCAGCGCGAGATCCGTTCCTGGCTCGCCGCGCGCTCCGGACTTGCTGCCGGCGTTGTCGCCGCCGTGCTACGGCGTCACCCTGACGTGCGTTCCCATTTCGAGGAGCTGGTCAGCGACCGACGTGTCGACCGCCGGATTCGCCAGGCGCTCAGCGGGACGCTCTAGGCGACAACGTTCGGTCAACGTGCTGCCCACCGCGGTGCACCGGCCGCGTAGGCCTGCCAGCAACCGCTCGCCGCTCAAGTCATGCTCGCCGGTTGCAGGCCCCGCGAGCCTCGGCAACAGTCGGGTCGGCACGGCATGGGGAAGGAGACCGCCGATGGTCACCGACCAGCAGCTCGACCACTACCGCACGTTCGGGTTCGTCGTCCTGCCCGCCTACCTGGGCCAGCGCGAGACCGCCGCGCTGCGCCAGGAGCTGGACCATGCGCTGCGCGACGCCTTCGGCGCGCACTTCCACCAGCGCCCCACCCTTGGAGGGATCGAGAGGCACGACCTGCCGATGATGAGCGGCCAGCGCACCCCGCTCAGCCTGAGCCTGGTCGAGGACGCCCGCTTCCTCGGCGCTGCCCGCCAGCTGCTGGACGCCCGGTGCTGCCAACCTGCGCCGAGGCATCCTGCTGTTCGGCCAGGCCGGCTTCCACAACGACGGCGGCACCGGCTCGCAGGGGGTGAAGCTCGTGGCCGGCCTGGAGCCGCTCACCGCCAAGACCGCGCGCTGCGCCTCATGCCCGGCTCGCACACCCCGACTTCGCCGCCAGCCTGCAGGGCTGGCAGCGGCGCAACCCTGCCCTGGACGCCGACGGGCTGCGGCGCCAGCTCGGCGGGATCCCCTGCCACGTCGCCGAGACCCGGCCGGATGATGTCATCGCCTTCGAGTGGCACACCTGGCACGCCAGCATCGGCGGCACCGACCGCCGCCAATGGACGATCGGCTACGCCAAGGACCCACGCACCATCGAGGAGACCAAACGGCTGATGGACTTCCTGGGGAGCATCGTCCCCGAGGGCGACGAGCCCTACGACCACGCCGCCTACCCGTGCTATGACGAGCACTGGCTGGTCGCCCCGCGCGCCGCACTCCTCACTCGCCGACACCTAACATTTGTCTTCATCGTGACCGGCGATACCTTGAAATCTGGTTCAACCAACGTCGCATCAGTAGTACCGTCCCGAGCGCTTCATCTGATCGAGAGAACGCAAGATGAGCCTCAGCCAGCTCGGACAAGGGCCGGTGTCCTACGACGAGTTCCGTCAGCGCGTGCGCCGGTTTCGCCGCTCAGACGCGCTCAGGGCCGTCGCCTCGCTCGCCGCCCAGTTGCAGCGAGCCGCCTTCCAGCAAGGTCCACCGATACAACTGCCAGACTATGTCAGTGAGTTCTCACTTGCAGGTGTGGCCCGGACCGCTCTCATCGCGGCCAACGAGCATCGAGACCAGCCGCTGTCGCGCCACGACCTTGTCGTCCTGTGTGGCTACTATCTAAACGTCGCTGACCCTGCCTTGAACGACATGGCCGGACTCGACCGGCTGCGTCAGCTCATGTCGCGGATCGTCTTCGAGCAGTTCGGGTTTCAGTACTCTCTCATGGAGAACGTGGGCCGGACTCTCAGTCTACTTCTTGACCAGGCGACTCATTGCGAAAACGCGCCGACGGCGGAGGAGTGGACCCGCGCGTTGGGGGCACCGCTTGAGCACTTCATGCGGACTGGCCTCGCTCTGCATGTGGCGATCGTCCAGAACGACGGTGCCATCTCGCGAGAGCTGCTTCGAGCCGATCACGTCGCGCCGATCTTCGCGCCCCTGTCCGCAGATGAGGCGCTCGACATCGCAGACCGACTTTTTGTCCGCACGCCAGAGGAGCTCGCCATATGGGGCCGCCAGTGGGAGATCGCGGGGCGAGAGAAATGGTCTCCCAACCCACTCCAGTCTTGGCCGCTGGTGGGGATCGGGGACGACCTTGTCGGCCCGTCGCCGCGCTACATCATGGATCGCATCACCCCGACCGGCCTGTATTTCATCGGCCTCGAGGCGTTCGGGCGTCGGTTCACCGACGCGTTGGGATGCATGTTCGAGCGGTACGTCGGCGCCCAGCTTCGCCTGCTCCGCGACGCAGCCGTGCACGACCAGGTCGTCTACGGGTCGCCCGAGCGCAAGACCACCGACTTCTTCATCGTGACAGACAAGGTCGTTGTACTGGTGGAGGTCAAGGCATCCCGGCCCGTGCTGGCCACTCGCGTTGGGCAGCCGGAGGGAGATCAGGACATTGCCGCCAAAATCGGCAACGCGCGGGGCCAGATCGTCGCGACTGCAAGGATGATTGAAGATGGCCACCCTGCTGTCGCTCACATCCCCAGCGACCGTCCTCTCCGGGGCCTCGTGGTCACTCTGGAACCTTTCTTCCTTGTCCAGACGTTCCTTTACGAAGAGGTTCTCGGCGAGGCCCATGTGCCCATCATCATTGCGTCGGCTCACGAGCTCGAGGGTGTGGTTGCGATCCTGTCGGGCCGGCAAGACGTCGGGGAGCGGCTACTGCGAGCGCTGACGCCCCGCCCGCCTTCGCCGCACGAGCCGCCTTCGCCGCCTTCGCTGTCCGCAGCAGTGAAAGACCTCGCCAAGGTAACCAACCCGATCCTCAGTGATTGCTGGGATCGCTTCACCGAAGACATGTCTGCGCCGCCTGACTAGCGCTGTGAGCCGGTGACGATCCGTCCGTGCCGCTCTCTACGAACGCAGGTGACATCGATTTGCGTGTCCTCAGGACCGCAATGTCCCCGAACACCCTGAGTAGTCCAATCCGATCCGAATACCCGACTGGCACCTTAAGGCGTCGGCCGAGGGAATGCGTCGACGGTCGATGTAGCCGCCCCGTCGCCGGCCGAACGCCTCGGGGCATAGTTGCCGCTCAAGCTGCATGAGACTCCAAACCCTAGCGCCGTCCGCGCGGACGTAGGGCTCGACGTTGGCGGCCACTTTGCGGACCGTGGCCAAGTCGACGCGGAGCAGTTCCGCACAGTGCTCGAGTGGCGCCGCGAGCGGTCGGCCGAAGTCGGGGTCGCGCGCTTCCCACGTCCGCATACCCCATAGCGTATTCGAACGTGGGTTCGAGGATGAAACCGAATAGGCATCGTCAGGGAAGGAACCCAGCTATGCCAAGCTAGTCGCCGGCTCGTGAGTGACCTGTTCGTCCTGGGAGCCAGAGGATGACCGGGGGAGGCAGAAGCACCTCCCCCGGCGTCATGAGAGCTACCGTGGCCGCTGCCGCCAAGCAGCGAGGCCGCGGAAGGCGACGAGGAGGACGCCGACGGTCGCCTCGCTGACCCTACCTGTCCAGATCGCATGGGCGGTAGACAGGCCGAGTGCAGAGGTGACAGTCAGATCGACTATCTCCCGGGCGAGGTCGAGCCAAGGACTGCTGGCGCCGTACTTGTGCGCAGGCTCCATGTGACCCCCGGATGGGCCATGGAGCCTCGCGCTCGAGAAGAAAGTGGCCGAACCTGATGCCCCGCCGTGACGGAGCGGCCTGCGCAACGAGCCGAGGACTCACCCTGGTAGGACTGCATGAAGTAAGGCGTGACCTCATTCTGCCACAAGGCCATGAGCACGCTCTGGGCGCGAGAAGGAGCACCCGGAGGCGGCCCTCGTGGGCAGGGTTACCCTCCCCGTCAGAATCCCAGCTCAGAGCTTCCACTGGATGTCGACCTTGGACGGATCGAAGCACCACGGCCCGCCGAGCGCCTTCGCGCGCTCGAACAGGGGGCTATCGTCAGCCGGCCAGACTCGCCGTCCCGGGAAGCCTGGGTACAGGATGACCTTCACGACCACGAGCGAGAGGATCGTTCGCCGCCAGCCGAGGTCAGCCGCATCCCAGGCTTGCCGCAGGGTCATCCCAGGAGGAATCGCGGCCAACGCGCGGCCCTGCTCCAGCCGTCCCATGCGTCGCTGAACCGCCGACATGGCGTCCTTGATCTCGGCCTGGATCGCCAGGAACTGCCCCTCCTCCAGCCGCAGGGGGTCACCGCGCCGCCGGTACCTATCCCGGCTGGCCTGCTCCAACCGCTTCTTGTCCTCACCGAGCGTCGCAGCCAGCTCGTGCAACTCCTCTGGAGCGTCGGGTGCGATCAGCGCGGCGAGGTCTTCCCCCTCATAGGCGGTAAGCACCGCCTCGCTCACGGCCAGCTCAACCGGGTCAGCAAGCCGGTAGACCTTCCCACAGCCGTGCAGTTGGCCGGTGGAATCGATCTTGAAGCATCGGTACCGCCGCTTCGGCGCCTCCTCACGCTGAACCTTCGTGGCGCCGGGGTATAGCTTGGCGCCGCAAGGCTTGCCGTCAGCGCCCAAGGCACCGCACTCGATCAGGCCGGTGAGCAGGTAGGACCGTCTCGTGTAGCGACGGCCGGTGTTGAGCTGCCGCATATTGTCCGACAGGACCACTTGCAACCGCTCGAACTCCTCGGGAGAGATGATAGCCGGCCAAGTGGCCGGGTACTCGGTGCCGAGATGGGATCGCACACCCTTGATTCTTGGTGACGTGACCAGCTTCATGACCGTCGTGGGCCACCAGCGGCCACCAGCCGCAGTCGGGACCTTGCGGTCGTTCAGCTCTGCGACCAGCGGCATCATCATCTCACCAGCGAGCAGCCGCTCGACCAACTCGCGGATGATGGCGGCCTCGCTCTCGACCACCTCCAGCGTGCCCGTCGCCCCGCCTTCCGGCTTCCTGTAGCCGTAGGGACGGGTGCCGCCCCCGTAGTACCCCTCCTGGGCGCGGGCGCGCTTCTTGCGCTTGAGCCGGACGGACGACTTGCCACTTTCCCCGGACGCATCGAGGACAGCCTTGAGGAAGTCGTGGTAACCCTGGACCGTTGTGAGGTTGTAGCGCACGCCGTTGGTCAGCTCAACGGTCGTGAAGGTGGTCTCCTTGGTCAGCGCGATGAGTTCCATCGCGTCGGCCAAGTTGCGGCACAGGCGAGCTACCTCGGTCACGACGACGAGTTGGACTAGCGGAAGTTTCCTGGCTAGGTAGGCCCAGGTGAGCGTTTGTCCAGCTCAACGGCGGTATTTGGAGTCCGCCGTTGTATTACCCAACTCAGCGGTGTGGGGCGTAAGCAGCCAGGCCGAACAGGTCGAACAGACGC
>WNGE01009556.1_pt1 | contig 10195 bp, 12 predicted proteins | sample 5400651 | NCBI WGS metagenome assembly WNGE01 (sample SAMN13153370, study PRJNA577476) | soil metagenome | isolation source: 60 cm soil or saprolite under grassland replicate 2 | place: USA:California | collected 2016-06-15
GGTTTTGCTGCCATGCTATTTTCCCATTCATCCTTTCGGATTCAGGTCAGGCATCAGATCCAGAGATATCTCCTCTCATCTCTGCCCGCTGAGCGGGCGATATAGCAGTGCGCCTCATGGCGCACTCTTGTAGCCGAGCATCCACCGCACGGTTCCGAATCCCTGGTCGCTGATGGCGCGGGCCAGTTTCCGGTTCCGGGTCATTCCCGCGACGTTCAGGTCCTCGGCCACCACGGTCTCGTACCGGACGGCGAGCATGCTGGTGGCCTTGTGCAGGGCGTCGGCTCTGACGTTCGCGATCCGGGCGTGGATGCGAGCGAGGCGGGCCGACGATTTCCGCCGGTTCGCCGATCCCGGCATCTTGCGTGAGTGCGCCCGGCTGGCCCTGCGCAGCTTACGTAGCGAGGCGCGTAGCGGTTTCGGCCCGGGGATGCCGAAGAGCCTCCCGACGTCATCCGCCCCTGTCAGCAGAGTCTTGACGCCCATGTCGATCCCGATCGCTGACCATGGCCGGGCGTGATGCTCCGGCACATCCCGCTCCACCTCGACGGTGAAGGAGACGAACCAGCGCTGCGCGGTGCGCGACACGGTAGCCGACATGATCCGGGCGTTTCCCGCCTTCAGCCGACGGCCGAGCTTGCGGGTTGACTCGTGCGTGCGGATGGTGCCCAGCCTCGGAAGGGTGACGGTGGTTCCGGCGCAGCGCATCGGCTCGGCGGCGAGCCGGAACGAGTCCCGGCACCTGCCGCGCTTCTTGAACCGCGGGAAGCCCAGCCGCCTGCCCTTCCGCTCGCCTTTCCTGGACTTGACGAAATCGGCCAGCGCCCGGTCCAGGTTTCTGAAGGCCTCCTGGTAGACGCTCTTGGAGTTCTCGGCCCACCAGGCCAGGGCGGGGTCGGCCTTCTTGGCCGTGTTCCACAGCTTGTGCAGGTCGATGGCTGAGTACCAGCGGTGCTCGGCCTGGTAGCGCTCGGTGCATCTGGCCAGGCCCCAGTTCCAGGCGAACCGCGCAGCCCCGGCGTGCGATCGTATCGCCCGCTCCTGGGACGGCGTCGGCTCCAGGGCGAACCGGTACGCCTGGATGACCTTCACGGCACCGTGGTCCGGTAATCGTTTCCGGCGGTCAGCTCACCCGGCACCGAGGCGCGAGGACTTCCCGGCACGGCCCCAGATAGCTGCCCGGGGCGGGCAGCGTGGCGGGGCGTAGGGCGAGACTGGTATTGCTTGAAGTCGGCGCGGCGGCGGACTTGCTCGGTGCGGATGATGACCGGGGCGGCACGGCCCTGGATGACCACGGCCCGCCCGGCGGGCAGCATTCGCAGAACCGCACCCGGCAGCAGGGGGATCTCTTCATGTCCACGCCGCACGCCGCCATGATCGCGATCGGTGGTCCGCAGGCGCACGGTGCCGCAGGCCCGCTCAGTCATCGCGCAGAGTTCGTCTTCGGTGGTGCCGCCGTAGACGATCTTGGTTTTGCAGCACTGCCAGATGACGGCGGCGCCGTCGGCGCCCCACCGCTGCTTGAGCTGGGCGTAGGACTGGACGATCAGGGACAGCCGGATCCCGGATCCGGCCGCCCAGCTCGCCCACGCCGCGACCGGAACCGGCGCGATGTTGGCCACCTCGTCCAGCACAGCGGTCAGCGGCGGGTCCAGCCGACCGGCCGGTGAGGCGCTCCCGGCCAGCCGGACCGCATGGGCCAGTTCGGCGATGATCGCCGCGAACAGCGGCGGCACCGGAGAGGTGGCGGCATCGGCGGCCACCAGGTACAGCGTGTCCCGGCTGGCCGCGAACGCGGCGAAATCGAAGCCGGGCCCGCCGTCGGCCACCGTGACCGCCTCGGCGCAGGCCGGGAGCTGCAGGAACTTAAGAACTCGCGCCAGGGTGGCAGCAACCGATGACCGTGTGCGGTCCGACAGCGACAGGTACAGGTCTAGGTGGTGCCGTGCGGCCGGGGACGCGCCGGGATGATCGTCCAGGATGCGCAGCGGCGCGTCGTCGCCTCCCGCGGCCCAGGCGTGCACATGCCAGATGTCCCCGCCGGCCAGCGCGGCGGCATGGAGCAGCGCGGCCAGCACCATGGACGCCTGATCGTTCCAGAACGCCTCATCGGCCAGTCCTCGGGCGGCGACCGCCTCGACCATGTACCCGGCGCGGCGCACCGCGGTGCTCACGTCCTCGCACCCGTGCACGATGTCCCAGGCGAACGTCGAGGCGAACTCGCCGGCGTGCTCGGGGTTCCAGATGTGCACCCGGCCCCGCTGGGCGCGCAGCCCGGCCGTGGCCCGGAGCAGGTCCGCCCGGATCGAGGTGGCGACCGCGGGTCCGGGCGCGTCGATGACCTGGCCGGCCGCCGACTGGGTCTTACCCTCCTGCGGCGCCGCGATCATCAAGATCAGCGACTCCAGGTGCGCGTAGACACGCCACCGGCATGTCCACCCGTGCGCCCAGCCAAGGAAGGCGGCGTACTCCTGCCACCGGCCGAACCGCCGCGCCGCCCACGACAGGGACGGGCGGGCGTTCCGCGCCACCGTCCGGGCAGCGGGGAGACCGTGCGCGCGCCAGAGCTGCCACCGGCCGGCCCAGCCCGGCCCGGGGCGCATTCGCAGCCGTATCCGCACCGCGAACGGCAGACGTGGCCGCCGCGGACCGCACGCCAGCCGCAGGCATCCCGCGCGCAGCGCCGGGGCCGCCGCGAGCGCTACCACAGCGGCAATGACCCACTTGTCCAGGTGAGCCATGCTCGCTCCTGACACGGCTGGCAGTGTCATCCGCAACGGCGTCACCGGCGGCTCTCCTGGTCTGCTTGCTCCTCACCCGGTAGCCCAGCCTGGCTGGTGATCGCGGGGTCATCCTGCTCCCAGACCAGGCCGGTCGGGACGCGGCCGACTCCGGGCTGCCAGCTGATCTGGCCGGGTCCTTCGGGCAGGCGCGGCCACCGGGCCAGGGACAGCAGCCGGCCGACCCGGCCGGCGGCGAATCCGCACCCGGCCACCGCGACCGCCCCGTAGACAAGCATCAGGACCGGGACCCGAGCCTGTCCGGCCCGCCACAGCACGGCCGTGACGCCCGCGAGCACGACCAGCGTCACCGCCACCGCCGCTAGGATCGCGACCGCCATCACACCGGCGCCCAGCAGCCCCGCGATCCACCCGCGCCGGGGACGGCGGATGACGACCCTGACCGGCTCGACCAGAGCGTCTCGCCGCCTGTGGACCGCCTCGCCCGCGCGTCCGGTCAGAACCTCCACGGCACGGCTCCTTCCTCGCCATCGCGTTCTTCCTCGTGTTCGTACGGCCGGGTCGCCAGGTGGCACCAGGTGCAGCGCCCGCCGGCGACCGCGGACGGGTCGCCGGGTCCCCACACCGGGCACCACACGGCCGGGACAGTCCCCCACTGCTCGCCGACCGCGGCCACGATCAGCAGGCCCCGCCCGCCGTCTGCCGGCCCGCACCTGTCTCCGCTAGCCGGCCGGGGCCGGGGCACCGGCTCGCCGGGCGCGCCCAGGTCGTGTACGTGGACGGTCACCCCGTCCCAGCCACCGGCGATGGCCACCATCACCATGCCGCCCGGCTGCCCGGCCCGGGTGTGCCGGATCGCGTTGGTGACCAGCTCGCTGACCACCAGGCCCGTGTCAGCGGCGGCAGCCCCCCAGGCGGCGGCGACCCCCTGCGCCCAGCGGCGCACTCCCGCCACGTGCCTGGCCAGGCCCGGAAGCATCCACGCCGCCACGCTCAGATGCTCACTCCGGTCAAGATCACCGCCGGGCTGCCCGATCACCGCCGGTCACCGCCCAGCCAGGCGCGCAGCGCGGCGTACCGCACCGCGATCACCTCATGCCGCTCTTTCTCACCGCACACGCCGGTCCCGACGCAGACCGCGCAGTCCCCGTACACGCCATGCCAGGCTCCGGCATCGGCCAGCGCCTGCCACACCGTGTCCGCGTCCCCCGCCGACAGCACCACCGCCCCCGGCTCCGGCATCCGGCCTGCCGTCCGGGCCGCCCATGGCCGCACCATCCGGGCAAGCCTGTCCCGGACCCGGCCAGGACGCCTGCCACCGGCCGTGGCCACATCAGTCGGCTGATCGCTAATCGGCGTGACATGCCGGATGGCGGCGACCCTAGCCAGCTCCCGCAGCGCACGAGCCAGCAGATCACTCCACAGCAGATCCGCACCAGGCGTATTCACGACGCCCGACGCGTCATAGTCGGCAAGCACCTGCCCGGCCAGCGCCAGAGCATCATCGAGGGACATCACCGCAACGTCACCGCCGACCAGCGCTCATCGCAGGTGTGCCGGGTACCCCGTTTCCGGGCAGTTGCTTCCCGCTCATCGCGATCGTGCGCCTCAGAGCGCATCGAGCCTCGTGCAACGGCGTCCAAACCGAGGCGGCCATCCGCGTCGCAAGCTGTTCCTCCACAGCTCCGAGTATGAATAAGAAAGCTAACCTTGTCAACATCTCTAGAATACTAACTAACGCAACTTTGCTAGCCTTGTCAGAGCCCCTACCCTGGTGCTATGCCTACTGGCCGCAGCCGTCATGTCCGGTTCCAGGAGATCGCCGACGAGATCCGGCGGCGCATCCGCGCGGGCGAGGTGAGACCGGGCGAGCGGGTAGGGACCTATGAGAGCTTGTCCAAGGACTACGGTGCCGCTATCGGGACGATCCGTAATGCCATCGCGGTCCTGGCGGACGAGGCCCTGATCACGACTATCCAGGGCGTCGGGATCTTTGCCGCCGAGCCGTTGCCTCCGCTCGACAGCGGGCACTCGGCTGAGTTCGTCGACGTGATGCGGCAACTCGCTGCTGTCAGCGAACAGGTCAGGCAACTAGGCGAGCGGGTCGCCGAGCTGGAGGGACTAGTCCGCAACGCGCCCCCGGATCGGCCGTAACCCTCTCCATGCGCGGTCCTCGCCTGGATCTGAGGATGGTTCCCCGGCGAACACCGTCCCAGCCGCGGAGCGCCTGAGCCTATCGACGTTCATGCTGTGGGCTCAGCCGCACTGAGCGCGTCCAGCCGCGCGGCCAGTTCCCGGACTCCTTGAGCGAGCCGGTCCAGGCATGCCTCGACAGCGTCCCGCTCCGCCTTCGACATCCGCTCGCGCGTCATCGTGACTCCCGTCGCCATTCCCTTGCGGGGCTCGCGGTGGACCCGCTCACTTCAAGTCTGGCAGCTTGGAATTACATGTCAAGCAAATTGGTATTACAGGTTGCCCCGCTTGTAGTATCAAGTCCATGCCTGCCGGCGAAGAGTTCCCTTATCAGCGGATCGTTGACGAGCTACGGACCGAGATCCTCGACGGTCAGCGTCCGCCGGGATCCCGCGTTCCGTCGGAGAACGACCTGGCCGCCCGGTACCGGACCAGCCGTCCGACCGTGCGGCGTGCTCTGGCCTTGCTGAAGGCGGAAGGATTGCTGTCGAGCGAGCAGGGTCGCGGCGCCTTCGTCCGCCCCAAGCCGCACGTCCGGCTGCTGGTGACCGGGGCAAGCTACCGCAAGCACCGAGCGCTCGGCCTGCCCGGCTTCAACGCGCAGGCGCTCGAGCAAGGGCAGCGGCCGGAGCAGCGCATCCAGTCGGTGACTACCGTCGGCGCTTCCGCTGAGGTCGCGATGCGGCTCGATGTCGACGAGGGCGCTCCCGTGGTGGTGCGCCGCCGCGTCTTCCTGCTGGAAGGTGCGCCGGCCGCGTTGTGCAATAGCTATTACCCGGCGGAGATGGCTCGCGGGACGGCGATCGAACAACCAGGCCGGATCCGCGGTGGCGCTTACGCGGTGATCGAGGATCCTGACGGCCCGATCCGGCGCCAGGTCGCCCGGTCAGTGGATGACTTGGTGGCCCGGATGCCCACGCACGAGGAAGCCGTCGAACTCCAGCTGCCGCCGGGCGTGCCGGTTGTCCGGGTGCTGCGCACCGTCTACGACGCTGATGGCCGCCCGATCGAGGTCCAGGACTCGGTAGTCGCAGCAGACCGGCACGAATTCCGGTACGAGGAGCAGATGAGATTACGCGGTGGACGGGACGAAACGCCTTGCGTCGGGCCGGCTGCGAGTCGGCGCGTGCCTATCGCTGTCGGGCCGGTTCGCCCGGTTCGGCCGGCAAGCCGCCCGGGCCCTGGAAGCGTGGGCATCGCTGGACGGCACCGCGGACGTCCTCATCGAGGACGACGCCAGCGATCCCGGCCAGCTGCGGTCCGTCCTACCCGGACTGGCCACGCGCAGCGACCTGCTGCTGGGGCCTTACTCCACGCTGTTGATGCGTGCCGCCGGGGACCTGGCCGCCGAATCGGGCTGGTTGCTGTGGAATCACGGCGGGTCCGGCGACAACGTCGAAACCGCCCACCCCGGCCACGTGGTCTCCGTTCTCACTCCGGCCAGCCGTTACGCGGAGCCGTTCTTGCGCCACCTGGCTGGGGCCACGTCGACACTGCCCGAACTGCGGATCGTGCACGGCACGGGCAGATTCGGCCAGCAGGTGGCCGGTGGGGCGGAAACCTGCGCCAGGCAGTTCGGCATCACCCCGCTCAGAGCCGGCCCGGCCGACATGGTGCTCTCCGCCGACGTACCCGTTGAGTGGGTCCTGTTCACGGCGGGAACGTTCGAAGACGACATCGAGACCGTGGCCCGAGCACGACACCTTGCGCGGCCCCCGCGGCTCATCTGTGCCGTCGCGGCCGGAGTGCGGGAGTTCAGCCAAGCTGTCACCAACCCCGCGGGAATCTTCGGGATCGCCCAGTGGTTCCCGCGCACCGGCCGACCGCCTCTGCTCGGCCCCACCGAGAACCGGTTCCTCGCGGCTTACGGCGCACCAGCAGAACCCGCTGACTACCCGGCGGTACAGGCGGCCGCCACTGCGGCCATCGCGACCCACTGCGCGCGACTAGCGGGCTGCACCCACCGAGAAGACTTGTGGTCTGTCACAACAGCGCTGGAAACCCGCACCTTGTACGGTGCCTTCAAGATCGACCCTGCTACCGGTGCCCAGATCGGCCACCGGACCGTTCTCACCAGATGGGCCGACAGAACCCTAGAGGCAGTTCACGATAGCTTCGCAACCTGATCTGCGTGGTGCGTGATAGTCACAGCTGGCACGCCGCGTGATCGGGTATTCCACCCACCTGGAGACGGCCCTTGATACTGGAGCGAATAGTCAGGCCAGAGGCGCCGCCGTCTTATTGCTCCCCGAGGACGTCATCCATTGGCTTGCGGACGACCTTGTGAAGCGGGCAGTCCTGATGGATCACAACCATCACCTCGTCCTCGTATCCGCGCTCCGCAACCAGGAACCCTGCCGCCATGTTGCTCTCGAAGCGGCACAGGCAGCCCTGGGCCTGGGCCTCCGGGGTACCAGGCCACACGATTGGCTTGCGGAACACGACGGTCACTGGCTGCGGCTCATCCGCCGCGCTCATCTCATCGGCCACGGCCGGCTTTGCTCCTCGCTCACGCGCACGGCCTCGCCTGCACTCGGTACCACGATCTTACCGGCACACCGTAACGGACGTTTCCGACGCCGTGCCCGAGCGTCCTGGCTGGCCCGGCTTCGTTTGGTCCCGCTGAGATGAGATGCGCACTCTCAGGCTGAGGACATCCCGGTAGTCGCCCTCATCACCGCATTCCGATCGAATTACTGTCCGGTAAGGGCTAGCGTACGGAATGTGACAGATCCGTATCTGCTCTCCGGCAATGACGATGCGCCCGCGCCAGCAGCGCTGGCTGACAGGATCGGCGAGCTCGCGCGCAGGATAGGCGTGCCCCGCACGATGCTCGAAGAGATGCCGCCCGAAGACCTCGACCGCATGGAGCAGACCGCCGCGCGCAGGGAGGCGGACGCCGATACCTGGGGCGACCTCGCCGACTCGATCGCCAGGAAACTGACAGCGGCCGGGTTCCGGCGGCACGATCCGCTCGGCCAGCGTGGCGGATTCCATCTCTCGCTGTGGGAGGACAGCGTAATCCTGGCATGGTCGACCACCGAGTATGAAGAGGACTCGGTCAGCCCGTTCGAGAAGACGGTGGAGCACGCCATGCACTCGGCGCTTGAGCAGATCCTTCAGGCGATCGGGTTCATTGCGCGCATCATGCCCGAGGCGGAGGACAATGGCGGGGCCATCCGGGTGACCGGCTGGCAGGGGCCAGGGCGTCCGGATGGGTCCAAACTGGAGGCGTCATAGCCAGCGTCCCTGACGGGACACTCGCGTTCAAGTCTCTTTATGTACCAGCGGGCTCGCCGCTATAGCCGCGCGGGTCAGCGGTCGAGTTCCGGTTCGTCATCGCGGATGCGTTCTCGCCCCGCTGGGCGTCGCCTGCCTGGCCTCTGGGCGGCCTGGCCTTGGCCGCGCTCTGCGCGGGGCCGCGCATCCTCGCTGCCGACCCGGAGGTCACGCGACTGGCCACGGGTATGGCTGGGCTCCTCGCGTTCTTGCCGGGCAGCACTGTCACCCTTCCCTCGGCTGACGGCCCTCGCATCCCGCGGCCAGGCCGCGAATCGTTTCCGCAGCGTGGCGACATCCTGCCTGGTAAGCCCGGAGGACATGAATGCCTCATCAGGCATCTGGTCCAGCCGCCGGGCGGCGTCAGCCAGATAGCGGTCGGGCAGGTCAGGCTCGACCCGGCGGGCGAAGCCGATCAGCTCGGCCGGGGTCCACCGTGCCAGCAAGGCTGCGGTGTCAACGTAATCGCGGACCTTAACCCGGTCCGCGAGGGCCCATACCTTGTTGCCCGCCACGTCCTCCAGGTGCAGGACTGGGCCGATACCCTCCATGAACACAGGTTCGCGGCTGCGGTCGAAGCAAGCCATCTGAAGATCCGTGCGCCTGCCGCTGGGTGCGGTGATCGTCCACTCCGTCATGCCATCTTCCCAGTCAGGGAAAAGGCCGGCAAGCCGAGTGTCCCGCTGCGCGGTAAAGCCCTCCCGGCGCAACGCTGCCTCCACTGGGCCGGCGGCGGCCCTCACCCCCCTTTCCCGGTTAGTGACTAGGTCCACGTCCTCCGTGAGCCTGTTGATGACCCCGTGGGCGATCAGGGCGTTGCCGCCGCCGAGCGCGAACCCGTGCCGGGCGGCGGCACTCAGAGCGACCGAGGCGATACGGCGGTGCAGTGCGTCGAGCTGTTTCCACACAGCTTCCGAGTATCGAAGAGATATACAGCATTGTCAACATCTCTAGAATACTGCGGTTAGGCCGCCTCCTGGCTTTCCGCGGCCGCCGCCAGCACCGGGTGGATTTCTTCCCACGCCTGCCGCACTCCTTTGGGCAGCCGGATCCGCAGGTCTTGCCAGGTTTCGACGAGCGTGGGACCGTCGAGCCAGGCGGCGAGCTCCTGGCCGCGAATCGCCTCGGTAAGCACCGTCTCGTACATCTCCGTCAGCATCCACGGTTCATCGAGATCGAAAACCCGGCCAGCTGGACTCCAGTACAGGCGTAGCGGCAGGATGACCTTCCCCGTGCGGGGACCCCGCAGGTCCGCCAGGTCGCTGATCACGATCGCCCGCCGTCCCGGCCGCGCCTGATGCTGCGTCATTACCGCGGCAGAGACGTCGTCCGTGCCGAGCCCGCGTTCGATCAGGCGCAGCATCTCGGCATGCATGCTGCGTCGCTCACGTTCGGCAGCAGCCTTGATCCTGGTGTGCAACTCCTCGGGTAGACGCAACGAATAATGCAGCATAAGACCATCGTAGATGCAAAATGGATGCGCTGCGAGGATCGCCTGCCCCGCATGTCGGGTTGATACGGGAGCCTTCAAGAGGACACGGAAGGGCGTCAGCGATGCACGCCTTGCTGTCGCGCTCGCTGCTTCGCCTTCACTCAATGGATATCGATGGCATACCCTCGGCGGGCCCGGCACATGCCGCCGACACGGTAACGTCTCAGCGTGAAGGTTGTAAGTCCAATCCGTTGCGCGCGGCCCGCCCGGCGCGCCATAGGCTCGCTTGCATGAGAGAGCGAGCACGTGACCAGGGCGGTCCGGGCACCCTGACCGACGATCTGGTGATCCCCGAGGTAGATCCGTCGTCCCTGGCCGACGAGCCGCTCGCCGAGCTGGCGGACAGGTACCGGCTCCGGCCGAGCGCGGCCCGGCCCGGCGTATTCGTCTACGCCAGGCAGCTCTGGGAGCGGCGCCACTTCATCGTGAGCTTCGCCACCGCGCGTAATGTCGCGATGTACACCGAGGCCCGGCTCGGCCAGCTGTGGCA
>WNGE01020270.1_pt1 | contig 10195 bp, 9 predicted proteins | sample 5400651 | NCBI WGS metagenome assembly WNGE01 (sample SAMN13153370, study PRJNA577476) | soil metagenome | isolation source: 60 cm soil or saprolite under grassland replicate 2 | place: USA:California | collected 2016-06-15
CCCACCGCGCCGCGCCTTCCTGCCTCGCCTTGCACCTTCGCACCTCGTCGCCCGACAATTTGACCACCCAATTCGCGCACGTCCGCTGCCCGCCAACGCCCGCCCCACGCCGGTCCTCGCCCCGACGCCACCACCGCTCCCGCGCATGATCTGCGCGAGAACCGCCACCAGTTTGCTACGCTGACTGGCGTTCTTGGGGCTGTAGCGCAGTCCGGTAGCGCACCTCGTTCGCATCGAGGGGGTCAGGGGTTCAAATCCCCTCAGCTCCACGCAAACCAGCAGGTCAGAGCCGTGATCGTCGGCTCTGATGATCTTGATGAAGATCCTTTGACCGTGGCTCGACCGGCGCGCTGAGCAACACGAAGCGGTATACGCGCGTGTCGGCAGGCCCTCTCTGGTACGGGTTCCGCCTCAAGCTGACGGCCGTCTGAACTCTGTGTGCCTGATCGCCGAGTGGTGCCGCGGCAAGTACTGGACAGAGTCGCCTACCTAGCGCCAACACGACAGCTGGCCTGGCAAGCCGCAGCGCTGGGGCGCCTGTACGGGGATCCCGGTGGTGGACGTTACAGGCCGAACACCGGTTGGGACCTGGCGGATGAGACCAGCTTCAACGAGGGCGACGGGTCGCGTTCGTCACCTACAACGAGGTGTTTAACGTCAACCGGGAACGCCAGAACCATCCCTTCCGGCAGTCATTGTCGACGTTGCTGATGATCGCGTTGGCGTCGACCACACCGAGGAACCGTGAGCCAGCCGAGTACAGATCGAGGCGTATCTGCGCCACGATCGCTGCGAGCTCCTCGTTGGTCATGATCATCACGGTACCGCTGCGATCTGACAGCCTCGGTCAAGTTTCCGTCAGGCATGAGCGGCTTATCGGACGGGACCGATGTGCGTGGTGAGCAATGGCGGCGCGGCAAATCTGGCGCGTCACCGGCGGTTCAAGGCCCCTGTGCCTGAGATCCTGGACTCGTGCCCAGGGTCCGCTTCGATCAGCTTTCGCCTCGTCAGTATGAGGACATGATCTCGGTCCTGCTCTCGCGGGAGCTGCAAACGCACCGGGTGGACGGCTCCGGCGGCGACGGGGGGCGGGACTGCTACTTCTCTGACGATGACGGCACGGATGCCTACGAGCTGAAAAGCTTCACCGGCCGGATGACCCAAAGCCGACGTCGGCAGGTCAAGCGCTCGCTGGCCAAGGCTATGGAGCGGGCGCCCCGCTCCTGGACGCTGGTCGTCCCGATTGACGCTACGCCACCCGAGCAGGCTTGGTTCGACTCGCTGCAAGCCGGTGTCTCCGCCCGGCTGGACTGGAAGGACAAGACCTGGTTGGAGGAGAAGCTTGCCCAGTACCCTGATATCACCCGGTATTTCTCCGGCGCGGCCGAGGAGGTCGTTCGCCTGTTGGGCGAGATTGCACGCGAGGACGCGCTGCCGGATAACGCGCGGGCACTGGGCGAGCGGTTCAGCAGGGCGGTCCGACGTCTGAACGAGGTCGATCCCTATTACCAGTTCGTCTACTCCGTGACCGACGAGATCACCACGGTGACGGCCCATCCCCGGTACCCGGATGCTCCTCGCGACCGGCCGTTGCAGGTCAGTGCTACTCTGCGGTTCGACGACTCGCCGGCCTCGCGAGGGGTCCGAAGCGCCTTCGCCGACTTCATGACCTACGGCACCCGCGTCGTTATCCCGGGCGTGCATGTCGAGGGACTCGTGGTGGATGCCCCCGGCGGCCTCGGCGGTAGCTTCCCCGGCGCTGAGCTGATCCTGGATGGCACCTACGAACCCGCGCCCGAGGCGGCCGAAACCATCGTGCTGCGTATACCGCCCCAACCACCAATCAGGCGGACGGTCCGGCTGCGGGTCGGCGAGCGCAGCCGCGGGCAGGCCGGCGGCTTCCGGCTGGTCTCCCGAGACAGTTCCGGGCTGCTGACCCTGGATCTGCGGGTGGACGCAGCCCAGAAGACCTTCAGAGCGAACCTTAACTACCACTACGTCCCGAAGGTCCTGCCACAGGATGCGGTGCCTGTCCTCCACTTCTGCGCGGCTCTTGCGGGCGGCGAAAAGATGGCCTTTGCGGATCCGAGCGGCGCTGTCTTCGGGACGGCCTCCGGGTCGTTCGATCCCGGCGACTGGCCACAGGTGTATATCCAGTGCGCGGAGAAGTTGGCCGAAATCCAGGAACTCGTCGGCACTTACTTCCCGCTGCCGCTTGAGTTCCGTCCTGAGGACCAGCGGGACATGGAGTACGCCCGGATGCTGCTGCGCGGAGAAGAGGTCCAGGCGACGTGGGACGGCATGGCGGCGCAGTCCCGGGCGGATACGGTCGGTAACCTCCTGGCGCAAATTGATGCACAGGGAGAGCTGTTCGCCTTCGTCGCCGTGCAAGAGGAGACACTTGTAGTAGCTGGTGGACAGCTGCCCCTTGGTTTCGTCCAGCGGTGGATGCCGGTTGCCCGGATGAGCAACCTGGACGAAGTGAGGGCGTGGTATCAGCTGGGGGCCAGAGGGACCGTCGAGATCCGGCTTGTACCGGGCGACGACAAGAGGATGACCATCCGCCAGGCTCCCGGTTTTGCGCCCCCGCCAGTGCCCGCCTGCGGCGCCCGGCCAGTAGGGCGTTGCCGCCCACCAATCGACTACCGAGGTCCAAGCGCTTCTAGGCCGTTGCACGGCCGCAGATGGCAGACGCGGCTCGCTACAACAGAAGTGAATAACCTGCGCGCAGCCACCGATGCTGCCAGCGTCGTTATCATCGCGCATAGTCGACGTCATGCGAGTGGATGCTTCGGAGCGTTCCGGTAATCTCGTCACTGTGTGGTCAACGTCGCCGATGTGCAGGCGACGACTCCCCTCAACCACCACTTCGACAACAGATGCACTCATGCGCAATCCCACGCCAAGCTTTGGGTGCAATAAGGTGCCCGTACAAATCCGCCCAACCTGGCTCAAGCCGCCAGGTCGGGACTTTGATCCTCGTTTCTGCTTGGCCGTTCAGCGGTCGCTTGACCGTGATTTGACGGTCGCACTGAGCCTGATTCTGCGGTACCTGGGCACGCTAATTGTCTCTGCACGGCAAGCCCGCCAGCACAGCGACGATGATCTTTGAACAGCCTGCCTGCGCTTGAATCGAAGCTATCTGCGCCGCGTTGCCACGGGTATGGTTCTATTCGCCGCCGCGTTGCGGAGCCCAGCCTGCTGCTCGCAACGCTGTCGCAGACTCCGCTGGTCAAGACCATGTCGGCTGGACTTCGGCAAACGAACCTGATGTTTCGGCGACGTCTGCGAAGAGATCGAGATAAGGGTCGAAGCGGAACATGCGGTTGCGGCGTCCACCTGTCACCTCCCTGAGCAGGCCGATCGTGCAAAGCTCCCGGATCATGCCGTTGGCCGCCGGAAACGAGACGCCGAGGCGATCCCTGGCCGCGTTGACGGTTATCAGTGGATTCTCGAACAGGTAGTCGAGCAGTGTAAATGCGGTGACGCTCATCCCGGCGGACTGAGTCTGCCGCCTCACCTTCTCACGAAGCTGCACGATCCGCCTGGCGGTCTGCTCGGCTTCCCTGGCGACATCCCTCACACCAGTCAGGAAGAAGCGGAGCCAGCCTTCCCAGTCTCCCGCCAGGCGGACAGCCATCAGCCTGTCGTAGTAGATGGCCCGATGCTGCTTCAAGTAGTGGCTGAGGTAGAGCACGGGCCGCTGGAGTACTCCAGCATGGCATAGAAGGAACGTGACCAGCAGGCGCCCGACTCGGCCGTTGCCGTCCAGAAACGGATGAATGGTCTCAAACTGGGCATGCGCGAGGGCGCAGACGATCAGAGGATCCAACCCCCCAGGGTCGTGGAGGTAACGTTCCAAGTTGCCCAGAGCAGCTCGCATCTCATGCGGAGGAGGCGGCACGAAGGTCGCCTCAAGCAACCCGTGCGGCCCCCCGCCGATCCAATTCTGGCTCCGGCGGAACTGCCCTGGTGACTTGTCACCGCCACGTACGCCACTCATCAGCTTGCCGTGGATCTCCCTGAGCAAGCGCAGCGACAGCGGCAGCGACTCTAGGCGCGCCAGGCCATGGTTCATCGCGTTGACATAGTTGACGACCTCCCCGATGTCGCCAGGTACCTTGCTGCCCTCTGGGTCGATCTCGAAGGCGAGCACATCGTCAAGCGTGCTCTGTGTGCCCTCGATCTGCGACGACAGCACGGCCTCACGCCGCACGTACATGGCGACGAAAAGCTCCGGGTTCGGCAGCGTGGCAGCCACCCCGTCCAGCCTGCCAAGAGCCGTACCGGCGCCGGCCAGGACCGTTGCCAGCTGCACATCAAACGCAAGTGGGGGGTCCGGCGGCAGCGGGGCGGGTATGAACGCCCGGTAGCCTTCGGGCTGTCGTATCGTGCGGCCGGCTCGTGTACTTCCCGGCTGGTTCACAGACACCGACTCAGGCTAGCAGTATTAAACCTCCACGCGGTCTAGCTTTAATAACTGGCTCGGTGGTGTCTCCACACTGTTTTCTACTTCACTATGGCCGGTGCGTCGCTCTGCTTATTTAAGCCGCGCTCGCGGTCAGCTTCAGCATGACCGCGCTGGCGGAGACGGCTTTCGCGACGGCGACGGGTTATTCAGGTGCGCGCCGCAGCGGACGCGTTGCGGCTGCTGACAATCATGGCATCCGGTCCCGGTCGGCGCGGTGCCCGCAGGCGGATGCCGGTCACGTTTCTTCGTCGAAGTCGGCGCGTTCGAACTTGAGGACGCGGGCGTTCTCGGTGACGGTGCAGATCTTGTCCTCGGGGAAGCCGCCGGGGTGGATCGCTTCGATCTCGACGGGGCCTCAGCTGCTTCGGCCACGACCCGTCTCAAGTTGCAGGCTGCCGTGCTGCCCGGCCCAGGTGAGCACCTTGGCGCAGGCGGCCAGAGCCTGGCGGATCATCGCGGTTTCCTCGCCGGGCGGCAGGGCCTCCTCGTGCGCGGCGCGCAGCCTCATCGGGTCGCCTCCTGCCCGCCGTGGCGTGCCCAGCCGCCGGTGCCCTGCGCCAGGGTGGCCTGCTCCCCGGCCCGGGATGCCTGGCCGGGAGCGGCGCTGGCCTGGTGGGCCAGGATCGCGGCCAGGTCGTGCTCGGCGAACCGGCCCGCCGCGGCGGCCTGCCCCAGCGCCCGGTCCACCGCGGCGGCGCCGTGCAGAGCGGCCAGTTGCACCGCCCCGGCCATCCTCGCCCGCACCCGGGCTGTGCCCGCGGCAGCGGCCTCGGCCAGCCACAGCCCGGCACCGTCCCCGATCACCAGGAACTGCGCCTCCGCGGCGGTGCGGGGCTTCGGCGCCCGTCCCAGCGCCCCCGCCGGGGGCGGCGGGTAGTGCGCGTCATCGACCCGCAGGCTGCCCGGCGTGGTCACCAGGTGGCGGGCCGCCTCCACGGCCCCGGCCGGCCCGGCATGGGTGATCACCACCTGCTCGCTGTGCCGACGCACGTAAACGACCTGCCCGGCCAGCTCGTGCGGCACCGAGTACTGGCCGCCTTCATAGGCCACCAGCGACAGCGCGTCCACCTTGCGGGTCACCCCCAGCGCCGCGGTGAACGGCACGCCCGGCACCGGGTGCAGCCGCGGCCGCTCCTCGGCCAGCATCTCCGCCGGCGCCCGGCGGGTGATCCGGTGCGGCCGGGCGTTGACCTGCTCGCAGAACCCACCGCACGCGGCCTCCAGCTCCGCGAAACTCCCGTAGGCCGGCAGCAGGTTCGCCTCCGCCGGCACCAGGTCGGCCTTGGCGACCTTCACCGTCGACTCCGAACCGCCCTTGGACGCCGGGTCATACGGCACGCAGGTCGCCACGGTCAGCCCGTAGTGCCGGCCGAACGCCACCGCGGCCGGGTTGCGCACCGGGATCCCGGCCACATGCTCGACAGTGACAGTCTTCTCGTTGTCGGTCAGCAGGTAGGCCGGCACCCCGCCGGCCCTGCGCAGCGCCACATCCACCGCCGCCTGCACCGACGGCTGGGACTTATCCAGCAGCGGCAGCACCACCCGGAACCGCGACCACGCCAGCCAGAAGCAGAACAAGACCGTCGCCGCAGCCCCGATCACCGGGCCGTCACCGAAGTCGTACTGCGCCCACATCCCCGGCTCAGCGATCTTCTCTGAACTAAAAGCGGTCTTCAATATCCGTTGGTCCCGGGTCGTTTCCCGGCGGCATGAAGAATCGCGGTGATCAGCCGGGCGAGGTTGTCGTCATCGAGGCCGGTGACGGCATCGCCGAGGTCGACGGGGATCCCGTCGGCGAGGCTGGCCGACAGCAAGGCCCCCGCTGGCCAGGGCGGTGACCGCAGCATCCCAGTCGATCGCGGCCATCGCGGTGCCGTTGCTGGTGCCGTGGTCGATGAACCGGCTGGTGAAGTCGCCGCGGTGCAGGAACGTCCCGTTGGCGATGAGCAGGGCGACGCCGGCTTCGAGCGGGTAGAGCCCGGCGGCGCAGGCCCGGAGGGCGGCGGTCAGGTCGTCAGCGGTCATGGCGGCCTCCGGGAGCGGATATGGTCGCGGCGGCGATGTCGCGGTAGGCGGGGATGCCGAGATTGACGGCCTCGGATCGCCGGGCGGCGGCCGTGTCGGCCTGGGCGAGCTTGTTGTTCGCGGCGGCGAGGCTGACCTTGAGTCCTTCTGCCTCGCCGGCCCAGCCCTCGCGCTCGGCCTCGGCGATGCGGGCCAGGAGGTTGTCCCGGATATCAGCGAGTCGGCCGCGCTGGTCAGGGGAAATCCTCAAGAGCGGGCACCTGACACAGCTATGCTCATGGACGCAGCTAGAGCCGTATGCCCGGCCGCAGTCCCCGAGCGCGACCCGCCGGCGCTCGAAGTGGCCGAGGAACTCGTCCCACTCGGAGTCGGTCGGCGACCGGTACTGTTCGCTGGGCCGGAGCAGCCAATTGTGGTGTTTATGTCCTTGTGTCCGAGTATCAGCTGGGCGATGTGCGGCGGCATCCCGTTCAGGACGGCATCGGTGGTGAAGACCCTCCGGAAGTCGTGGGGCAGGAAGTCCAGCGGTTTCCCGTCGGTGCCGGTGATGCCGGACGCGGCGAGCGCGCCGCGGATGAGGGTGCGGATGCCCTCGGCGGGGACCGGCCGGTTCTCCAGCCCGATGACCCGCTGGAACAGCAGCGGCATCGGCGGGTTCCAGGTGCACTCGTGCGGGTCATAGGACGCGACCAGCGGGACGGCGCCGTCGTCTCCGCGGACCCGGGTGATGACTGCGGACAAGACGTCCGCCAGCTCCGGGTCGATGACGAGAAGCCTCTCCTGATCGGTCTTCGACGGGGCGACCGACAGCAGAGGGACCAGTTCGCCGGAGGCCGGGATCCGGTACTGGACCAGGCTGTGGTGCGAGAGCTCTGTCAGCTCCTCGAGCCTGATGCCCGTTTGCCTCAGTACTGCTATGGCGGCCCATGCCCAGAACGCGTTGCCTTCCTCCCGGATCAGGTCCCGCCGCTTCCCGCTGTCCGGTTCTTCGGCCCAGATCCGGCGGGAGGGCCGGGCCAGCCGGGCCCGGCGGAGTGTCTGCCCGCCGGCGGTGAACAGCCCTCCTGGCCCGGCTGCCCGGGCGGCGTCCAGCCTGGCCGCGGCATCGGTGCGGCCGCGGTCGACGGCGGCGGCGAGGACGAGCAGGACGGGGAGCCGTTCGCGGGTCCGCTGGTCCATGCGGGCCTTGGTCCGGGACTTGCGCTTCTGGAGCTGGATGTCGCTGCCGCGGACCGGGCAGGGAACGGCCCACGGCCCCCAGCGGGCGGGCTCGTCCAGCGCCCATTGCCCGAGGTCGAGATAGAAGGCCCGGATGGTCATCAGGATGTCGTCGGCGGTCTCCCTCCTGATGACCTGCTCCCCGCCGCCGGCCGTGCGGACGGTCCTGGTCTGGAGGCGCTTCTTCCACCCGGCGGCGATGTCGGGCGGCAGCCGCAGCGAGTCGATGCCCGGATGGCGGGCTTCCAGGTCCTTCCAGAACCACAGCGCCAGCGACGTTGCCAGGCCCGTGAGGGTGCTGTAGTCGATGCCCGGCTGGCGTTCGCGCAGGTAGTCCACGAGCAGGTCGCGGACCGGCCGGCAGGAAAGGTCATACCGGTCGACCAGCTGCTCGACGGTGAGCTGCCCGGCGAACCGGGTGCTGATCATCCGGACGCTGGCCGGCGCTCCGGTCGGGAAGACCCCGGCCGAGTGCAGGAGCTGGTAGACGAAGGAGCTGTGCCGGTTGGTGCGGCTCCCGTCGCTGAACACCTGCCGGCAGCAGTCCAGCAGCTCCATGCAGTCGCCTGGGGTGATGTCGCTGACCAGGCCGCCCTTGGCCGCCATGACGAGGGCGGCCCGCTCGATCGCCGGGCCGAACGTGGACTTCCCGACGGTGCTGGTCTCCCGCAGTTCCTTCAGGGCCGCGATCCCGGCGGGGTCGCGGGTCCGGGCCATTTCCCCGGCGACCCGGACCGGGGATGCGGTGGCCAGCAGCCAGGGCAGTCCCGGCCGCAGGATGTCGCCGCCGATCAGCTGGACCATGCCGATACCGAGCACGTTGCGGATCTGCCTGCCCCGCGGCCCGAGGCTGCCGGCGGCCTCCAGGCCGGCCAGCATCCGGTCCCGCCAGTCGGCGGTCCCGTCGGCACCAGCGCCGGAGGCCTCCCACCGTTCCTGCCATGTCGTCCCCGGGTGCAGTTCGAGCCAGTCCAGGATCTTCAGCATGGCCAGCTTCCGCGAGTACCGGGCCTTCGCGTCGCCGACGAGGAACGGCGGCGCGAGCATCCGCCGGGCCACCGCGAACCGGTCCGCGGCCGTCGTGTCCCAGACGGCCGGGACCTGGCGAGGCGGGAACTTCTCCATCACGGCCAGAGCCTCGGAGCTGAGCTGCCAGGGCCGGGCAACCGCCCTGGCCGACACCGCGGCGGTCACCAGCGGCCCTTGCCGAACAGCACGTCCAGGCTCTCAGGACGGTAAACCGGCGCCGGCCCGGCAGGCCGGCCCGGCTTCGGTTCTGCCTGCCGGCGGTGATGGGCCAGCGTGCTCTCGATAACATCCTCGGCCGTCGGAACGACGTAAATTTGCGTGGTCGCGAGAGACTGATGACCCAATACCCATTGCACGTCGCTGATCGGGACGTCCGGGTCACGCGCGAGGCGGTAAGCCGCAGTATGCCGCAAAGAATGCAGCGACCACCCGGCGCCGGCGGCGGCGTTCGCCCGGTCGAACATCGCCCGGGCCGCGTGATAGGCCAGCGGCCGGAACGGGCGCCGCAGCGTCCACCACAGCGGATCGTCCGGCCCGAACGGCACCAGGCCCTGCATCTCCTGCTGATACAGCCGCAGCCATACGAACGCGTCCGGCGACGCCGGTAGCTGCTGCACCGCCCGTGATCCCTTGCGGATCACCGTGATCAGCTGCTGGCCCGGGTCGGCTCCCGAGCAGACGGCGCCGAGGAGCTCAGACGCGCGGGCGCCGGTGGAGACCCAGAACGAGACCAGGGCCCGGTCTCGGTGCGAGGGCAGCCGGGCGAACAGCTCGTTGAACACGCCGTCGGGGATCTGCCGCGGGACCCGGCGGGGAACCCGCGGCCGGAACAGCCCGGCCTTCTGCCGCGGAAACGGGTCCATCGGGTTGCGGTGCGCGTTCACCCGCCCGGGCCTGGCCAGCGGGAACGGGTTCACGATCGGCCCGGTCCCCGCCTCCAGATGATAGGAGTAAAAGCTGCGGCAGACTGTCTCGCAGTGCGCGACCGTCGACGGCGCGTACTTCGCGGACGCGGGCCGCTTCCCCTGCACCGGAGCCCGGGCGGCCGGCAACCGCCCGGGCTTGTCCGCGAGCTGGAGATGCCGGCAGAAGTCGCGGGCCTCGCTTCTGGTCGCCTGATTCCACGGGACGTCCACCGCCCAGGTGAACCGGAACCAGCGGAGCAGCGCCAGCGAGTACGACCGCTGCGTCGCCGCCGGGCGTCCGGCCGCCTGCAGGTCCCGCAGGAACTCCGACACCGGCTCGACACGCCTGCCGCCCGGATCGTTCAGGCAGTACGGCTCCCACGGATCCCCGGTCTCGACGAGCGCCCCGGCCGCGGGAACCACGAGCGAGCCGAGATCCCGGGCACGGCCCTCTTCTCCTTCAGCCATGAGCAGCGACCGTAACGACCCCCGTCACGGCACATCCGTCGAATGATCACCGGGACATCGTTAGTTCAGTTAACAGGTC
>WNGE01021808.1_pt1 | contig 10195 bp, 10 predicted proteins | sample 5400651 | NCBI WGS metagenome assembly WNGE01 (sample SAMN13153370, study PRJNA577476) | soil metagenome | isolation source: 60 cm soil or saprolite under grassland replicate 2 | place: USA:California | collected 2016-06-15
CCGATAGCGGCGTGGCAGAATTACAGAAAGGGGATGTGATTGAAGAAATCAATCAGCAACCGGTCACATCAGTTTCAGATTACAACAAGATCGCTGCCGCACTCGAGCCGAGCCAACCGCAAGTCTTATCGGTTTGCCGGCATCGGGCGCGTTCGTTTCTAGTCCTGCGACCGCGCTAACCGCGTCGGAACACCTGGAAACGTGGGAATGTGCCGGCCTTTTCAGGTACCCGCGAATCACGCGAATTGACGCTAATAAAAATGACAGAAATAATTCATGGGACGTTGAGGCTGAAGCACGGTGGTGAAGTGTTGATACGAACGCGGCGCCAGCCTGATCGGACAAAGACCACAACTGACTTTCCCGATCTCTCCTTCTGATGTATTCGCGTTTATTCGCGTGATTCGCGGGCTCGTCCGATTCAGCACGCGATGGCGTGACGCCGGCAAACGCCAGAGAGCATTTCCCAAAGCGCCTCGAGCACGCGGTTCACTGACGCTTTTACAGACTCGAAATTCTGCTTGTCGATGTACGCAGCGAGCATCTTTCGCTCGGCGTCAGAATGTTCGCGATCCGCTTCGATGTGGACGGTGAAATACTGATAATGCTCGGGACTGGTGAAGCCGTAGTGTTTTTTTAGTCCGTCAATTTTCGATTCACAGATCTCTGGTATTTGGCTCTCGTAGGCGTAGAGTGCTGCGAGACCTTCAGCGGTCGATCCATCGCGGCAAACTTGCCGAAATATATCGATCAAGTCCGTCGTTTCGGACCACTTTTCAGATTTGCGTACATCGGATGCAGAAACGCCGAGACCTTCAGCAAACTTGAGCCAAAGCTCGGGATGATTCGGTGAACCTGCTTCCTCGTCGATCAAATTCGACAAGAGTTGTTTGCGCGTTGCTTGATCCTCGCACTTCGCGTGCGCCGCCGAAAGATACGTGGGGAATGCCACGACATGGTGATAGTACTGCCGCGCATAATCCGCGAGCGCGTCCCTGCTCAGCTCCCCACGCGTCCACGCGAGATAGAAGGGATGTTTCAAGAGATGTTTCGCCGCGATGTTTTTATCTATTTCGTCGAGATGTTTGTTCATAGGACCTGTTATCTTCCACAGATTACGCAGACTTGCACAATCTCGATTTTTTCAATCTGCGCTAGTCTGCGAAACCTGTGGACATTTTTATGCTGATTTCAAACTGTGTTTGATGCCGCGGATGGGGATGACGACCCAGGTGGGGCGGTGATTTAGTTCGTAGCCGATTTCATACACCGCTTTGTCGAGCAAATAGGCTTGGAGCATAATTTGAAGGTCGTCGCTGTTTTTGGGGATGAAAATCGCGCCGGCGGTCGTGTTCAAATAGCTTTGCAGAAAGACGCTGCTCGCCTGGCGATACCAAAGATCGGCCCAGCGCTCAAGGAACGGCACGTCTTCTTTACGCATGGCAGGCTGCCAGAGCGCGCTGTAAGCCGCGTATTGAAACGAGCGCATCATGCCGGCGACGTCACGCAGTGCCGAGCGTTTCAGTTTGCGCTCGCTTAGCGCACGGGCCGGTTCACCTTCAAAATCGAGAATCACAAAATCTTTGCCGGTATAAAGCAACTGCCCAAGATGATAGTCGCCGTGAATCCGAATTTTCGCGGCGTTCGTGCGGCGATCGAGCAGCCGTTTTTCGCACGCGAGTATTTCCTGTTCCGCAGCAAGCACTTCCTTCGCTTCATCTCGAAATGCCCGGGAGAGATCTGGCAATTTCTTTTTCAGAAGAGTAAAGGCGCGCCGCAGTGATGCCCGCATGTTTTGGTAAACCGAGCGCTGCGCCATGGCGTTAAAAGGCTCCGGCGCGAACGCGGGATTGTCCGTGCGTGAGGCGAGTGCAAGATGCAGTTCGCCCGTACGTTGTGCTAATAGCTTTGCCTTGTCGGGATACACCCCGCCAATCAGTTCGTCGAGAAGCGCACCGGGCGGCGCTGTTTCATTCTGAAGATCGGCTTTGCGCTCCAGCACTCGTTCATAATAGCGGCCGATCGCGTCCACGGTGAGTGTCCAAACGTCGCCTTCGCTCGCGACCGCGCGTTGCAAGAGGCAAACCACAGTCGGTTCAGCCTTTGTCCGGCGGTATTCGAGTGCCCCGACAAAAGCCGGCACGTTTGGAAACTGGGTATGCTCCGTGAGGAACCGGTTTAGTTCAACGTCAGGGTTCACCCCATCTTCAAGTTTACGATACAGTTTCAGGAAAAATCCGTTGTCGAAGAGCATCGAAGAGTTGCTTTGTTCCGCGCCGAAAACCTGTGACTTACCGGAAGCAAGGAGATGATCTGGCTCCAGCTTGTCGCTGGCGAGGCCGAGAAGATCGCTGATCTGTCCTTTGATGGCTTGGCGTTGTACGATCGCCTCGAACAGTTGCGAGCGAAACGTCGTGTCCCAGATCGCATCGAACAGAATCGCTCCGCCGCTGTCCGCGAAATGCGCGATGATCGCGTGCGAGGCGCTCTGGGAAACCGAGCGCGCCGCTTCCTCGGAGGCGATCTTCACCGGAATGGCATACGTTTCCGTAGGAGCATCCAGATAGTTTACTTCAACGAACAAAAGTCGCGCGCCGTCGCGGTCGGGGAAAATGGCAAGCTGCTCAATGACCTTGAGATCGCGAAAGGTCCGCGCCTTGGAGCCAAACCAGCGGGAGTTGCGGACGTAATTGGGCAAGATTTCGCGCTCGAGCTGTTCTCGCTGGCTATTGCCAAGCAGAATGTCCAGATCGGCTGGCGCTTTGATCGTTGGCACAACGCTTGGCACAACGCGTCTCTTCGACGCACGGCGAGCGTCGGTCGGCGCTTGCAGCGCGAACCAATAATAGGCATGCGGGCCGAGCGTGATGACGTAGCGCGATTTCCTGATCGGCCGAAACAGATTGCGGCTAAAAACTTCCATTGGCACGTAGCCGGCGAAGCGCGATAGATCCAACTCCGCGGACTGCGCGAAGCGCGAAAGGTTCGCCACGACCACTATGGTCTCGTTTTCCCAACGGCGGAGGAACGCCAGAACTTTCGCATTGTCCGGGTTGAGAAATTCGAGAGAGCCGCGCGAGAACGCCTTGAAGTTTTTTCGCATGGCGATGACCCGTCGCGTCCACCACAGCAGCGAGGAGAGATTCTTCTGCTGGTTCTCAACGTTGACCGCTTCGTAGTGATATTCCGGATCGATCGTGACCGGCAGATAAAGCTGCTGTGGGTTCGCTCTGGAGAATCCGGCGTTGCGGTCCGGGCTCCACTGCATTGGCGTGCGACAACCATTGCGATCGCCCAGATAAAAATTGTCGCCCATCCCGATCTCATCGCCGTAGTAGATGATGGGCGTGCCAGGCATTGAGAATAGGAGCGTATTCAGCAGCTCGATTTTGCGGCGACTGTTTACAAGCAGCGGAGCGAGCCGCCGGCGGATGCCAAGATTAATCCGCGCGTGCGGATCGGTAGCGTAAACCCGATACATGTAGTCGCGCTCTTCATCCGTGACCATTTCGAGCGTGAGCTCGTCATGGTTCCGCAGAAACATCGCCCACTGGCAATTCTCGGGAATTGACGGAGTCTGCTCCAGAATGTCGATGATCGGAAAGCGATCTTCCATCTGCAGCGCCATGAACATGCGCGGCATGAGTGGAAAGTGAAAACTCATTTGGGATTCGTCCCCTTTGCCGAAATAAGCCGCCGCGTCCTCCGGCCATTGGTTGGCCTCTGCAAGCAGCACGCGGTTCGGGAACTTCGCATCGACGTGCGCGCGCAACTTCCGGAGATATTCATGCGTCTCAGGCAGGTTCTCACAATTACTGTCTTCCCGTTCGTACAGGTACGGGACAGCATCGAGACGAAGCCCGTCTACACCCATGGACAACCAGAAGTCGCAGACCTTCTCCACTGCATCATGCACGGCCGGGTTTTCAAAGTTCAGGTCTGGCTGGTGCGAATAGAACCGATGCCAGTAGTACGCTTTTGCAACAGGGTCCCACGCCCAGTTCGATGTTTCAAAATCTTTGAAAATGATTCGGGCATCCTTGTATTTTTCCGGCGTGTTGCTCCAGACATAGAAATCCTTGTAGGCAATGTCCCCACCGTAGCCAGGTTCGATGGCCCCGGCCGCTGCCGCGGCTGCAGCACGTCGGGACTTTTGGAACCACGGATTCTGATCGGAAGTGTGATTAATTACGAGTTCCGTGATGACGCGCAGGTTACGTTCATGCGCAGCGTCCAGAAGCGCACGGAAATCATTGAGCGACCCAAAAGTCGGATTGACGTCGAAATAATCGGCGATGTCGTATCCGTCGTCGCGTAGAGGTGACGGATAGAATGGCAGCAGCCAGATTGCAGTGACTCCCAGGTCCTGGAGATAATCCAGTTTTTCGATCAGACCGCGGAAGTCACCCATCCCGTTGCCATCGCTGTCGTAAAAGGTCTTAACGTGCAGTTCGTAGATGATGGCGTCCTTGTACCAAAGCGGATCGATAGATGTGTCATTCGGCTCCTGTGCCATGCGTTTAACTTTTGACCTACAAAGCGCGGCGCGCAATCAACTGTTCATCGTTGCTCGCGCGAGCTCGGCATCGGCCCTATTCAGAACAAAAGCGGCCACGTTGCCGTGGCCGCTTTCACGAAGTCTGTGCTGCTTAATTTTGCTATCCCTTGATCTTCATTACGTGGCTCGCAACGCATTGCCATTGACCGCCGCGTTGCATCCAGGTGTCGGTGAAACGGAACGCGCGATCAAATGGCTTACCGTCCTTGGTCGTGCCCTTTTCGTGCGCCGTGCCAATAACGACTGCCACGCTTGGTCCGTAGGTGTGCACCGCGAGCCTTTCATTCACGGCAGACTTGTAAGTGTCTTTATCTTTTTTGATCTCAGAAATAACGGCGGACTTGTTCATCACTCTTCCATCCCAATAAACGCCAGCGAAATCGTTGGCGACGAACGATTGAGCAACTGAACTATCGTGAGCCCCATAAGATGCTTCCCATCTGTTTTCGTTGTTCTTCAGCGTTGCTTCGACGCTCATGTTTTTTGACGGCGCAGTAGCAGGCGAGGAAGGCGCTTTCGCTGCAACCGGACGTTTCTGGTTCGCCGCCGGCGCTGCGGGCTTTTCCTTTTGCTGAGCCGGAGTTTGTTCGGGGGCTTTTGCAGTCGTCGTTGTCTCCGGTGAAGGCGCGGTTGCTTGTTCAACTGTAGTAGATGGCTTCTCCTCAGGCGCGGGAGATGCCGTTTGCTGTTCCTGTGCCACCGCCAGTATGGCGAAGCTCAAGCCAGCGATGCCGATTAAGGATGTAATTAGTCTCATTATCATTTTGCGAGCGTAGTGAAGTTGCCGGCGATGGGTCAAGATTTATCGTGTGTGTGAATCGGACATATCAGTTTGTTCGCGTTCGAGTTGTGCGGTGTATTTGGAAAACTGGTGGACGAAGGCGCCTGCGCAGATTAAGACACGCGATTGCGACTATGCGCTCGATCCTGTTCTTGATTGCTCCAATTCCTGATTACACATGGGACCAACCAAACTAATTGCTTCCACGCGCCGCAAGCCGAAGAAACGGGTGCGCCTGGCAAAGTCGCGAGCGCGACCACTCACTGTTGCGCCGCAACTCGAACCCGGCGCGCCCAGTGACTTGGACTTGATGCGGGGAATCCAAGCCGAGGACCCCGATGCGCTGTCTCAACTCTACGATCGATACAACGGCATTCTGAAGGCGCTTATCTTGAGGGTAATTCACAACGAAGCCGAGGCCGATGATCTCCTGCAGGAGATCTTCATGGAGATTTGGAATCAGGCGAAAAATTTTTCTGCGCAAAAGGGCAAACCTCTCGGCTGGATGGTTACACTGGCCCGGCGACGGGCGATTGATGGCCTGCGCAAGAAGCAGGCTTATGCGCGCGCGGAGGAACGCCTGAAAAACGAAACGGAACAGCAGCCTGATGCCTGGGTGCATAACGCCACAGAAGAAGAAATCGTGCTGAGCGACACGCGTGCTCTCATTCGCAAAGTCATAGCCGGCCTACCACCCCCCCAGCAGCAGGCAATCGATCTCGCATTTTTTAAAGGCATGAGCCAGCGCGAAATCGCCGCCAAAACGAATACACCATTGGGCACGGTGAAGACGAGGCTTGAACTGGGACTTAAAAAAATTTATGACGGCCTCAAGGAGTTGAGAGATGAACTTTAGCGAATTCCAGAACCGGTCGCGGCTCTATGTGATAGGCGCGCTGGAGCCGGAAGAATTAGAGGAATTCGAGAAAGCGCGGAAGAAATTCGGGAAAAAGGCCGAAGAATTCATCACCAAATGCTACGCGTTGCATGAGGCATTTGCGTTGAGCTTGCGCCCGGCGAAGGCCTCCGCCGCAATCAAAGACCGGCTCATGGCGATGGTAAGAGGAAAGAAGGAAGCCTAGTTGCCGGACCTGTCTTCTCTCAATCCTCCAGCTCGCGCAGAATAAATTCTTGGAGAAAACCGTAGAAGTTTACCTGGAACAGACTCAAGTCTCGGCGCGATCCGATGGGTGAGCGAAAGTGGTCGTTCAGCTCGTTTTCGGTGAAGTTATTTTTTGCGGCTATGACGAGGCGGGCCTGATTCAGCGCGCTCAGCCATGCATCGGCATGTTTGGCAGGAATGCGCAAGGTGCGGTTGGCGAGACTTTTCTCGTTGCCGTTCAGTTGCTCTAAATCAATCGCCACAGTTTGCGTCGCCGTCTGAAAAAGGCTTCGCAACTCAGGTTCAACATAGGTCTTCCACTCGGCGCAAATCTCGGTTTCTTTTCGATTAGTTGGGAGACTGAAGAGGCGCTGTTCGGCAGCCGGCGCGCCCTCCGGGTTGGCACTTCCGGGAATTTGCCGAAGCAGCTCCGCGAGAAACGGATCCAGTTCGGAGATTTCGATCTGGTCCTTGCGGCGGCGAATCTCCATAACTAACAAGCCTTCTCCAGTGTGGCGAGCAGAAGATACCCGTGCAGCTGCTGCACATAAAGCTCGGCAGGCTCGCGCATGCCGCTCCACAAAATCGATCGCCCTTTGTGATGCACTTCCAACATGTGTCTCTCCGCCCTCTCGCGCGGATAGCCGAAGACGCGTTGAAAAACCATCGTCACGTAACTCATCAGATTGACAGGATCGTTATGCACCACCACTTGCCAGGGAAGATCGAGCTCTTCTTCCGAACGGGTTTCTTTTTCAATCGTAGGCTCGGCCGTCGTTATGGATCCAGTCTTCTCGTTTGAGACCTGAGCGATCCCTTTTGTTTCTTTGATCTGCGCCAGGCATCCGCCATCCCGCCGTGGCCCACAACTCATGCTTAAAAGGCTAACATACGGCGCCCTCAGTTCAAACGTGTAGCGCCCGGTCTGTGACCGCGGATGCGGCCTTGCAGATTACGACAGCTGCGCGGCATTTTTCGGCGCTCACAGAGCGCCGCTACAGTCGCTCAGAATTTTTTCCTGCCTCCGCGCCATCTTGCGTGCCTCCGCCGGCGTTCGGTCGTCGAATCCGTGCAAATGTAAAAGGCCATGGATGATATACAGCTGAAGCTCGCGCATGATCGAGTTCCCAAACAAACGAGCGTGCCGTTTTGCCGTCTCGGCGCTGATAAAAATTTCGCCGTGTCGAAACGTTAGCACGTCAGTCGGACCCGTTTGCCCAAGAAATTGCCGATGCAGAAGCGACATTCGCCGGTCCGAGATCAGCCAGACAAAGACCTCGCCCAATTCCCGCAAATCCGTTTGTTTCCCCTTTTGCAATTGCAAACAATGCCGCAGGACCTTTGCGGCGAACTTGTGGAGAGCAGCCGCGTTGACTGGAATGGTTCGTTGCAGATTGCGAACAGAAATTTCCGGAACTGTCATTCTGAGCGGAGCGAAGAATCCCTGAAGGTTGCTGGCCAAACGAAATCAATAATCAGAGATGTTTCGCTTCGCTCAACATGACATTGTTCTTCACACTGGCGGCCGTTGTTCCGATTGAAAGTTGCGCGTGATTAATCGTGCGCCTTTGTCGAAAGTTAAATACGCCCACGCCCATTGAAACAGGACCAGCAAGCGGTTGCGGAAACCGACCAGGAAAACAATGTGCACAAATAGCCACGCGAGCCACGCGGGGAGACCGCTCAGGTGCATGAACTTTAAATCTGCGACCGCTTTGTTCCTTCCAATCGTCGCCATGGTGCCTTTGTCCCTATAACGGAAGCGTTGCGGTTTACGACCGTTTATCATCGCCAGTACGTTGCGCGCGGCATGACGGCCCTGTTGCATCGCCACTGGCGAGATTCCGGGCAAAGGCTCTCCAGTCTGATGCGGAAAATTCGCCAGATCACCAATCACCTGCACTTCCGGGTGCCCAGGAATCGTAAGATCGTTGTTCACAATAACGCGGCCGACCCGGTCAACCGGTATGCCCAGAGTTTTCCCAACGAACGACGCGTTGTTGCCGGCGGCCCAGATCTTGACACGGCACGGAATAAATTCATCGCCAATCTGCACGCCAGCTTCAGTGAGATTCGTTGCCCGTGTGCTTGGGCGCACTTCTACACCGAGCTCCACCAATTGTTTCCGCGCGCTCTCCGATAAATCCGGCGGATACGCAGCCAGCAGACGTGGCTCGCCTTCTATGAGAATCCACACCCGTTGGTCCGCCCCCGATGATGACGAAGTTCATCGCCGCACGGCGCGCCGCTTCATCTGTAGTTTTTTCGGCATACTCGAATGCCAAAAGAATCCGGCGGCGCAATTCAACCGCGTCCTCGAGGCTCTTTAATCCAGGGGCGAGTTTTTCCCACTCGTTGTGGCCAAAATAGGAATGTCGCGCGCCGGTCGCGAGAATCAAATAGTCGTAGTCGATTTCCAGATCGACCGTTTTCACTTTTTTCGCATCGACATCCACGGACTGCACTTCCGCAAGGATCACCTCCACATTCCTGCATTTGCTCAAGACTGCGCGCACAGGAGCAGCAATGTCGGCCGGTGAGAGTGCAGCTGTCGCGACCTGATAGAGCAAAGGTTGGAAGAGGTGGTAATTTGTGCGGTCGATCACAGTGACGCGCACATTTTCGCAGGTAAATTTTTTCGCCGCCTCAAGCCCGCCAAAACCCGCGCCGACAATGATGACGTGCGGCTTTCCTGTGAAGGCGTTTTCCATGCGGAAAATTGTAGAGCGTTTGATTCGCTCGCGCCACTCGCTCACCCTCTCGGGCTTCCCGTCTATGTCGCTCGGCGCCCGCCGATTCCAGTCTGTGAAACGCCAATTGCGGCAATAAACAGTTTGTTATTGCCTCCGCGCGAATTACCTTTCCGGCCTTATGCCGAAGCCAATTGCGCGAAGCAAAACACGTAAATCAGTAGCAAAGCGATTTAAAATCACGGCGCGCGGCAAGGTATTACGAGCCCACTCTTCGCGACGTCATTTGTTGGCGGCGAAAAACGCAAAGCGCAAACGCCGGCTGAGCAAAGCAGCTCGCGTGGACGATACGGATGTGGCACGAGTTAAGGCAAACTTGCCGTTCGGTTAACAACTGCGCGTTACTTTTCGTCGTTTTAGTATTGGTCCGGCGGCGGCAACGCTTCTCCGCGTGACCTTGTTCTAGTTGTCGTGGTCGTGATCCCGTACCACTGGCGGGCAGCCTCCAATGAATCGGGCCCGGGCTCCGGGCTGTAAAGATCGCGCCGGTTAACCAAGGTTGTGCAGGAGTTTGTTGCGGCAAAAAGAAAAGCGAGCGGAGCAATAGCTGAGCCATTTCACGCTGCCGATGCAATCAGAAGCATCGTGCCTTGCCAATGCGCCGATTTTTTCCTGAAAGGGTTCGCAGTTGCGCGTCGCGATTCTTGCGAGAAGATTTGATCTCCGTCAGGGGCTATGGATTGAGGACTTACAAATCCCGCCAGGGCAGGAATGCAGCAACGGTAGTCTGATCCTCCTTGCCGTAGTTCTCTGGCGGACTTTTTTGCTCAGATAGGGCGCCACCGCGTGCGCCGACTACAATTGAGTCATGAAACTCCTGAAAGTTAAAACGGCTCGCTTCTCGGAGGTGGTTGAAAAGTGCGGTAGGCCGCACGTTTACACGCTTTGGCAAAAGCCGTCAGCCGATCGTCATTTCCAAGCGCAAATAAAGAATACTCGGGTTATGACAATCCAAAAGAGCGAGAGCGGGACAGACTTCGGAATTGCCGGCTTCAAAGAAGCAA
>WNGE01009558.1_pt1 | contig 10194 bp, 12 predicted proteins | sample 5400651 | NCBI WGS metagenome assembly WNGE01 (sample SAMN13153370, study PRJNA577476) | soil metagenome | isolation source: 60 cm soil or saprolite under grassland replicate 2 | place: USA:California | collected 2016-06-15
CGCCGCAGGCTTCTCAGGCGTGCCAGCTCCAGGTGTTCTCCTGGTGGACGGGCGGCGGTGAAGCCGCCGGGCTCGCGAAGCTGATCAACATCTGGAACAAGAACAACGCGAGCTGCAAGTTCAAGAACGAGACCGTCGCGGGAGGAGCGGGCAGCAACGCGAAGGCCGTCCTCGCGCAGCGACTCGCCGCGCACAAGCCGCCGGACTCGTTCCAGGGCCACGCGGGCGCCGAGCTCCGCGACTACATCAAGGCCGGCCAGGTCGAGCCGATCGACCGCATCTACAAGCAGTACCACTTCGACAAGGTCATGCCGAAGACCCTGCTGAACCAGATCAAGTACAACGGCCACCTGTGGTCCGTGCCGGTGAACATCCACCGCGCGAACATCCTCTGGTACAACCCGGGCGTCCTGAAGAAGGCCGGCATCACCAAGGTGCCGACGACCTGGACGGAGTTCATCGCCGCGCTCGAGAAGGCGAAGAGCGCCGACGTCATCCCGCTCGCCTTGGGCCAGGCATGGACGCAGAAGCACCTTCTCGAGACGGTCATCCTCGCGACGGTCGGCCCGACCCGCTGGGCAGCGTTGTGGAAGAAGGGCGGCGACTGGTCGAGCGCCGGCGTGACGCTCGCGCTCAACCGGTTCAAGACGCTGCTGACCTACACGAACTCCGACGCCGCGAACCTCGAGTGGCAGGACGCAGGCAAGCTCGTGGCGGACGGCAAGGCCGCCTTCAACATCATGGGCGACTGGCAGGACGGCTACTTCAGCGGCACCAAGGCTGGGGGCAACCTCGCCCTCAAGCCGAACGTCGACTACGGCTGGGCCGCAGTCCCGGGCACGGCCGGCGTCTACGACTGGCTGTCCGACAGCTTTACGCTGCCCAAGGGCGCACCGCACCGCGCCGCTGCGATCCGGTGGCTGGCGTTCCTCGGCAGCAAGAAGGCGCAGGACACGTTCAACCCGGTGAAGGGCTCGATCCCGGCCCGCCAGGACGCGAACGCGAAGCTGTACGGGCCCTACCTCAAGTGGGCGCTCAAGCAGTGGAAGACCGACAAGCTGGCGGGCTCGCTGACGCACGGCGTCGTGGCGAGCAATGCCTGGAACACCGACATCGACACGGCCCTCGGGCTGTTCGTGCAGAGCAAGGACGTAGCGAAGTTCCAGAGCGCTCTCGTCGCAGACGCGAAGAAGCGCGCGTAAGGAACAACGAGTGACGAACGTACGGAGGTGGGGACCAGGGCTACTCCTGGTCTCCCCCTCCATCGTCCTCATCGCCGTCTTCGTCTTCGGGCTGATCGGCTGGAACATCAAGGTCTCGCTGAGCGACTGGCGGAGCTCGGTGCCCTCCTCGGGCTGGGCCGGCTTCGCCGCCTACAAGGATCTGAACTCGGATCCAGCCTGGAGCGAGAACCTGCACCACATCCTGCTCTTCACGGTGACGTTCATCGCGGGCGCGCTGCTCGTCGGGCTGACGCTCGCCTTCCTGCTCGAGAAAGGAGTCCGCGGCGAGGGCTTCTTCCGCTCGGTCTACCTCTTCCCGATGGCAGTGTCGTTCATCGCCGCCGGCGTCGTCTGGCGCTGGTTGATGAACCCCGCGCCCGGTGATCGCTCGACCGGGCTCAACGCCGTCTTCGACAAGCTCGGCGTCGGCTTTCTCGGCAACCAGTGGTACCTCGGCCAGAACTGGGGCATGTCGGCGATGGCCTTACCCGCGATCTGGGCGCTGTCGGGCTACATCATGGCGCTCTTCCTGGCCGGGTTCCGCGGCGTTCCGGAGGAGTTGCGCGAGGCGGCGCGGATGGACGGCGCGTCGGAGGCGCGTGTCTACCGGCACGTCGTCTTCCCGTATCTGAGGCCCGTGACGCTCTCGGCGCTGATCATCCTCGGCCACATCTCGATCAAGGTGTTCGACCTGATCGTCGCGATCGGCGGCAAGCAGCTCATCACTCAGGTGCCCGCCGTCTACATGTGGATCCTGATCTACGACGCTCAGGACTACGCAAAGGGCGCCGCGATCGCGACCCTGCTCCTGCTCGGGATCTCGGTCCTGATCATTCCGTACCTGATCTTCACCGTGCGCTCGGAGCGCCGAGCATGACGAGCACCGCTGCCCCCATTCCGGTCGCGCCGGTCAAGCGACTGCACCGCAGCCGCCGCGTCGAGGTCAGCATCGTGAAGTACGCGCTGCTCGCCTTCTTCATCGTGATCGTCCTGATGCCCGTGTACGTCCTCGTCGTCACCAGCTTCAAGGAGCTCGCCGAGACCGATCCAGGCCATGCGTGGACGTTGCCGCACACGTGGACGGTCTCTGCCTGGCGAACGGCCTGGCACGACCTCTCGCCGAGTCTCGGCAACAGCTTCAAGCTCGTGATCCCCGCCACGCTGCTCTCGACGGTGCTTGGCTCGCTGAACGGGTTCGTGCTGTCGAAGTGGCGCTTCCCGGGTGCAGACTTCGTGTTCACCTTCTTCCTGTTCGGCTTGTTCATCCCGTATCAGGCGGTGATGATTCCGCTGACCCAGCTCTTCGGGGACATTCACTTTCCCGAGGGCATCCCGCGCCTCATCTTCGCGCACGTCGTCTACGGCATCCCGATCACTGCGCTCATCTTCCGGAACTACTACGCGACGATTCCGGACGAGTTGATGGAGGCTGCGCGGATGGACCGCGCCGGCATGCTCAGAACGTACTGGTCGGTCGTGCTGCCGATCTCGATGCCCGCGTTCGTCGTGGCGGCGATCTGGCAGTTCACGTCGATCTGGAACGACTTCCTCTTCGCCGTATTCATCGTCACCGACCCTTCCAGCTGGCCGGTCACGGTCGCGCTCAACAACGAGGCGGGCTCGTTCATCTCGCCGTACAACGTGCAGATGGCAGCTTCGCTGCTCGCCTCCCTGCCGACGCTCGTCGTCTACATACTTCTTGGCCGTTACTTCATGCGCGGTCTGCTGGCGGGAGCTCTGAAAGGCTGAGATGGCAGAAATAGTCCTCAAAGACCTGACGAAGCGCTACCCGAACGGCTTCGAGGCCGTCAAGAAGCTGTCGCTCGAGATCGGAGAAGCCGAGCTGCTCGTGCTCGTCGGCCCGTCGGGCTGCGGCAAGACGACGGCGCTGCGAATGATCGCGGGGCTCGAGCAGATCACGTCGGGCGACCTCTACATCGGCGGCAGACGCGTGAACGACGTGCTCGAGCGCGATCGGGACATCGCGATGGTCTTCCAGAGCTACGCGCTCTATCCACACATGACGGTCGCGCAGAACATCGCCTTCAGCCTGAAGCTGGCGAAGGTGCCGAAGCACGAGCTCAAAGAACGCGTCGGGAATGCGGCGCGCCTGCTCGGCCTCGAAGCGCTGCTCGACCGGCGGCCGAAGCAGCTCAGCGGCGGCCAGCGTCAGCGTGTGGCCATGGGCCGCGCAATCGTCCGGCAGCCGCAGGCGTTCCTCATGGACGAGCCGCTCTCGAACCTCGACGCGCAACTTCGCGTGCACATGCGCGGCGAGATCCAGTCGCTACAGAAGCGCCTGGGCGTGACGACGGTCTACGTGACCCACGACCAGGTCGAGGCGATGACCATGGGGGACCGCGTCGCCGTGTTGCGCGACGGGTTGCTGCAACAGGTCGACACGCCCTCGAACGTCTACGACAGGCCGGTCAACCTCTTCGTCGCGGGGTTCATCGGCTCGCCGCCGATGAATCTTGCCGAGGCCACCGTCGAGAAGGCGAACGGCACGCTCGTGGTCCCGCTCGGCGAGACGAAGATCCCAATTCCGGAGCGCGGCCAGAGCCTTGACGAGTGGGCCGGTCGAAAGGTCGTCGTCGGGCTACGCCCGGAGGACCTGCACGGGCCACGCGCAGGGACCGACGGCAAGGTGAAGATTCCGGCAAAGGTCGACCGGGTCGAGGCCCTCGGCGCACAACTGCTCGTCTATTTCAACGTCGATGCACCGCTCGCGCATAGCGCCGGCGTCGCGGCGGCCCTCGGCGCCCGCATCGAGGAAGTGACGCATCTCGCGCGTTCGGGCGCGGAATTCTGCGCGACGTTCGAACCGCGCACCGGCGTGCGCGTCGGCGACGACGTCTCGGTGACCGTCGACGTCGACCGGTTGCATTTCTTCGATCCCGAGACGGAAGACGCGCTCGGCTCCTGAGTACGCGCTCGTTCTGGGCTCCCGGACGGGTGAACCTGATCGGCGAGTTCACCGACTTGAGCGGCGGGCTCGTGCTGCCGGTCGCCATCGATCTCGGCATTCGCATCGAGTGCGCCGCCGCAGAACGCACGTTCCTCACGTCGGATGCATTCGGCGCGAGTGACGATGCCGACTGGGGACGCTACGTCGACGCGGTCGAGGCGGAGCTCGCGGAGCTGGGCCGCTCGGGGATCGGGATCGAAGGCAGGGTCCACTCGACGCTCCCGGTAGGCGCCGGCCTTTCCTCGTCGGCGGCACTCGAGGTCGCTGTCGCAACGGCGCTGTGCGCCGTCGCCGACTTCGCACTCGAGCCGCTCGAGCTCGCGCGCGCGGCGCAGCGGGCGGAGCACCGGGCCGTCGGCGTGCCTTCCGGGATCATGGACCAGGCCGCCTCGGTGCTCGGCCGTGCCGGCCACGCGGTGCTCATCGACACGGGCACGCTCGCGTATGAGTACATCCCGCTGCCGCCGCAGCTCGCGCTCGTCGTGGTCGACTCGGGGGTCTCGCGCCGCCTCGAGTCGTCCGCGTACAGCGAGCGCCGTCGCGAGCTCGAGGCAGGCCACGCGGCGCGGGTGCGCCACGTCACGTCGGAGAACCAGCGGGTGAGCGAGGTCGCCGCCATCCTGCGCGAGCCCGGCCGGCCCCGCCTGACCGAGCTGGGAGCGTTGTTCGCCGAAGGGCACGAGAGCCTGCGGCGGGACTTCGAGGTGACCATCCCCGAGCTCGACCTGCTCGTGGAGCTCGCGGTCGAGGCCGGAGCCCTGGCCGCCCGGATGACCGGCGGCGGCTTCGGCGGCTCGATCGTCGCCCTGGTCGACCGAGAACGAGCGGATGAGCTCGCGCAACGAGTCCTCGCCGAGTACCGCCGCCGGGTCGGGGACAAAGGGGCGACGTACATCTGCAGCGCCTCCGACGGGGCGCGGGAGCTGGCCCTCGCTTGACGCGCCTCGGCGTCGCCATGCTCGGCTACCGCTTCATGGGCGACGCCCACTCGCGCGCGCTCGGCGCCGTTCGGCAGCTCGGCCCCGCGCTCGAGCCGGAACAGGTCTCGCTCTCGGGCCGCAACGCCGAGGCGCTCGGGGAGGCGCGTGCGCGCCTCGGCTGGGCCGAGGCGACAACCGACTGGCGCGAGCAGATCGCCGACGAACGCGTCGGGCTCTTCGTGAACGGCGGCCCGAACGCGCTCCATGCGGAGCCGACGATCGCCGCTGCTCAGGCGGGTAAGCACGTGCTCTGCGAGAAGCCGCTCGCGCTCTCGGCCGACGAGGGGCACGCGATGTGGCGCGCGGCCGAAGCCGCGGGAGTCGTTCACTCGACGGGCTTCAACTACCGGTTCGTCCCGGCCGTCCGGCTCGCCCACGAGCTCGTCCAGTCAGGCGAGCTGGGTGAGATCGTCCACTTCCGCGCCCGCTATCTCCAGTCGTGGGGCTGGGACGCAGCTGCGGACGACTGGCACTTCGACCCCGCCGTCGCCGGAAGCGGCGCGCTGGGCGACCTCGGCGCGCATTCGATCGACCTCGCGCGCTGCCTCGTCGGCGAGATCCGCGCGGTCAGCGGCACCGTCCGTACATTCGTCCCCGGCCGCGCGGTCGACGACGCCTTCGTGGCAACGGTCGAGTTCGAGAACGGCGCGACCGGCACCCTCGAGGCGTCGCGCCTCGCGCGCGGACGCATCAATCACAACGCCTTCGAGCTGAACGGGACGAAGGGCTCGGTCGCGTTCGACCAGGAGCGGATGAACGAGCTCCAGATCTCCGACGGCGGCGCGTTCCGCACGGTGCTCGAGCACGGCGACTGGTGGCCGCCCGGACACATCCTCGGCTGGGGCGACACGTTCACGTACGAGTACCTACACCTGCTGCAGGCGATCGCGGGCGACGGAACCGTGGCGCCCCTCGGTGCGACCTTCGAGGACGGCTATCGCTGCGCGCTCGTGTGCGACGCGATCGTCCGCTCGTCGGAGAGCGGCCGGAAGGAGTCGCTCTAGTGCAGCGCGGCGGCGAGCTGCTCGACGGGAAACGGCTCGCCGTGCAACGGCACCACGAGGTCCGCTTCGAGACCGAGCACGGCTCGCAGGCAGGCGAGGTGATGCTCGCGTCCCTCGGCGAGCCAGTCCTCGGGGCAGAGCTCGTTGCCCTTCACGTCCACGACACCGAGAAAGGTAGGCAATGACGACACTGACTGGAAAGGTCGCTGTGATCACGGGCGCGAGTCGCGGGATCGGAGCCGCGCTCGCGCAATTGCTCGACGAGCAGGGCGTGAAGCTCGGGCTCGCGTCCCGTCGCGGCGACGATCTGGGTCTCGACGCTGTCGCGCAGACGTGCGACGTGCGGGACTATGCCCAGGTCGAATCGCTCGTCAATGCGACGGTCGAGCGCTTCGGCCGGCTCGACATCCTCGTCGCGAACGCAGGTGTCGGCGCGTATGCGCCCGTGCACGAGCTGTCGCTCGAGTGGCTCGACGAGATCATCGACACCAATCTGAAGGGGACGCTCTACGCCGTCCGCGCAGCTGTGCCGCACCTGCTCGAAGCCGGTGCGGGGGACATCGTCACCGTCGGTTCGGTCGCCGGGCTCCGCGGCCTCCCGCTCGAGTCCGTGTACTGCGCGTCGAAGTTCGGCCAAGTCGGCTTCACCCGCGCGCTCGACCACGAGCTGCGGGAGCACGGCATCCGCTGCACGAACGTCTGCCCCGGCGGCGTCGCGACGGACTTCGCGCTCGAGGCGGGCCGCGGCCGCTCGCCCGACGTCCTGCCGACGATGATGAGCGCCGGGGAGGCAGCCGAGGTCGTCCTGTTCGCGCTCACGCGGCCGCGCAACCAGCGCCTGCTCGACCTGGCCTTCCGCCCGATGTCGGAACCGTCGTGGGGGTAACGACCTGGGGCGTCATGAGCACGGCGAAGATCAACCGCCTCGTCCTCGAGGGAGCCCGGCTCGCGGACGGCGTCGAGGTCGTGGCCGTCGGCAGCCGCGATCGGTCGCGCGCCGAGGGGTTCGCGCGCGAGCACTCGATCCCGCGCGCACACGACTCGTACGACGCCCTGCTCGCCGACGACGGCGTCGACGCCGTCTACATCCCGCTCCCGAACTCGCTTCACCACGAGTGGACGCTGCACGCGCTCGCCGCCGGCAAGCACGTCCTGTGCGAGAAGCCGTACTCGCGTCATGCCGCCGAGGTCGAGGAAGCATTCGATCTCGCGCAGCGCCATGGCCTCGTCGTGTCGGAGGCGTTCATGTGGCGCCACAACCCGCAGACGAGGCGCTTCCTCGAGTTGCTCCCCGAGATCGGCGAGCTGCAGACCATCCGCGCAACGTTCGGCTTCCGCCTGCGCGACGAGACGAACGTGCGTCTGACGGCCGACCTCGACGGCGGCGCGCTGATGGACGTCGGCTGTTACTGCATCAGCGGCGCACGCCTGCTCGCCGGCGAGCCCGTCCGCGTCCACGGAGAGCAGATCACCGGGCCGAGCGGCGTCGACGTTCGCTTCACGGGCACGCTGCGCTTCCCGCGCGACGTCGTCGCCGAGTTCACGTGCTCCTTCACTCACGACCACCAGGGACTGGAAGCGATCGGGAGCGAGGGATCGCTGTTCGCCGGAAACCCGTGGCATTGCACGGACGGGTTGATCTTCGTGAACGGCCGCGAGGAGAGGATGCGGCCGGAGAACTCGTACAAGCTCGAGCTGGAGAACGTCAGCGCCGCCGTCCGCGGCGAGGCGCCGCTCCTGCTCGGCCGCGAGGACGCCCTCGGTCAAGCGTTGACGATCGAGGCGCTCTACGCCTCGGCTGCCTAGAAGCCGAAGTGCACGTTCGTGAAGTACCAGAGCGCCGAGGTCGCCCAGAGCGCGGTCAGCACCGACGCCATCGTCCCGCCGACGACGGGGAGCACCCACCGCGGATGCATCCGGTCGTGGACGAAGAACACCTTCACCGTGAACACGCCGTAGACGAACGAGCCGAGGATCGAGTGCGCGAGCACGCGGGCGTTCGTCGTCTGGAAGCCGAGGATGAAGATGCAGTGAAACGCGACGGGAAGCGTGAACAGCACCGCGAGCCGCCCGGACCACCGGTGCACGCGGTTGACGTACGGCCGCCCGATCGGAACGACGTGCTGCAGCTTCCCGAAGATGCGCGCTCCCGTCGAGACCTGGACGACGGCGAGCACGATCGCGGCGCTGGCAAGCCAAGCCTTCGACGCGATGGTCGTGGAGAAGACCGACGTCATGATGTCGGTGTACTTCGAAGCAACGCTTGCCAGGAAAAGCACGGTCGTCACGCGCGACCCTAAGGGTTACGATGACCGCGTGTCCACACCTGAGCCGGGTTGGCCGCTTCGGCGAATCGTCGTGCTGCCGCTCGTGCTCTTCGCAGTCGTCTCGACGTCGGTGTTCACACTGGCCAAGCTGCACCTGGCGAAGCCCGCCGCCGGCGTCGCCGGCCCGGTCACGCTCGGCAACGCGCAGCGCGGACAGCTGACCTTCACGGAAAAGTGCGCCGGCTGCCACGGAACGAAAGCCGAGGGCGGCATCGGCCCTGCTCTCGCCGGCGCGCACATCACCGTCGACGCCGCGAAGGCCCAGATCGACAACGGCGGCGGGACCATGCCCGCCGGGCTCGTGACCGGCCGGCGCGAGGACGACGTCCTCGCCTACCTGGCGACGATCTTCACGAAGTAGCTGCCGCTATTCGGGGCGGCTGGTGATTCGGACGTACGTGACCTCGTCCTCTTCACACTTGTCTTTGAGCTGGACGATGCCCGTCCTGCCCGAGCCCTCGTACGCGACCTCCGAGTCGCGGTCCTCGAGCTCGTCGAACGTCACGTTGAAGCCCGCCTCCTCGACCTTCTCCTGCCACTCCCGGTATGCCTCTTCGAGCCTGGATTCCCAGTAGCCGACGACCACGCGCGTCGGGCCTTCCAGAGTGGACTCGGTGACCGTGAACTCTCCGGGCGTCGGGAAGTTCTCGGGCAGTCCCGGGTCGCCGTCGAAGGCGGCGGCGCGGCACGTGATCCTCTCACCCTCCCCGCCCGCGGACTCGTCCTCCTTCGTCTCGCCGCCGCAGCCGGCGGCCACGAATCCGACGGCGACCGCAAGCACGAAAGTCCAGGGCCAGGGCCGCATCGCGCCGGATCTTACGCCGATGGGAGGCCCGAGGGCCGCCCATCGGCGTTGCATGAGCGAGAGGCTTACTTCTTGCTTGCTTCGCCCTCGATCGTCGACTGCGAGCCGCTGCGATCTGGATGCGGCGCGGCTTCGCCTGCTCGGGCTTGACCACGTGGATCTCGAGCACGCCGTTCTTGTATTCCGCGTTGATCGCGTCCTCCGAGACGTCCTGCGGCAGCCCGATCGTCCGGGTGAACGTGCCGTGCCGGCGCTCGAACCGGTAGAAGCGGTCGTCCGACTGCTCGTTCGTCCGTGACCGCTCGGCGGTCACGGACAGGGAGCCGTCCTCGACCTCGACCGAGATCTGCTCCTCGGGGATGCCGGGCAGGTCGAACGCGTAGACGAGCTCATTTTCCGTCTCCCAGACGTCCAGAGCCGGAACCCAGCTCTGCACGGACTTGCCGTTGCCCTCGAGGAGGCCGTTCATGAGGCGGCTCATGTCGTTCTGCAGGCCGGCCAGCTCCGTCCACGGCTGCCAGCGCACCAAGGTTGCCATCCCATTCCTCCTTTCGTGACTCCTTGACTCGGTGAAAAGAATAAAACCTAAGTCCCCTCTTGTCAAGTGGCACGAGAGCGTAGGATCCGCGCGGTGTCCACCGTCGCCGAGAGCCTCAAGGGCCGCAGCTTCACCAAGCTCGCCAACTGGCTCCGACCGGAGCTCGAGGCCGTCCTCGACCTCGCGGACGAGCTCAAGCGGGCACGGCGCGCCGGCGACGAGGAGCACCTCCTCGCCGGCCGCACGATCGGCCTGCTGTTCCTGAAGCCCTCGACGCGGACGCGGGTCTCCTTCGCGGCCGGCATCGCCCAGATGGGCGGTACCGCGCTGTCCTTCTCCGCGGAAGAGC
>WNGE01014451.1_pt1 | contig 10194 bp, 10 predicted proteins | sample 5400651 | NCBI WGS metagenome assembly WNGE01 (sample SAMN13153370, study PRJNA577476) | soil metagenome | isolation source: 60 cm soil or saprolite under grassland replicate 2 | place: USA:California | collected 2016-06-15
CGGCCCGGCCAGCTCGGCCACTACCTGGCCCAGGTGGTGACGGGAGATCCCGGTGAAGGCAGAATGGCTCAGGGCCGCACGAGCCCATGATCGACTAGACACCGGTTCATGATCTTGTGCGGCCCTCCGCTATCCAACGGCCGACACGCCGCGATCATCACGTCTCATCCATGATCGAGTAATTGCGCACCAAGTCGTAAGAAAGTGTCCGAGGGAGCGAGTCGCCCTTTACGTACATGCCCGCGCTCACGGGTGAGCTGGTGCTAAGTGGTGCACGATGAGCGGGCGAGCCGATCGGTGGATTAGGTGGACGACGACCGGGTGCGTGGCGCTGCTCGCGCTGATAGCGGGGACCGTGTCTTACCTACATATGCATGCTCTCGTTGCGACGCATGGCCAGCCCGGGTGGATCGCGACGCTCACGCCGCTGTCGGTGGACGGGATGATCGTGGCAGCCTCTTCGACTCTGCTGGCTGAGTCGAGGTCTGGCAGCTACGGTGGCCTGTTCCCGTGGTCGCTGCTGGCCGTCGGGAGCGTCGCGAGCATGGCCGCCAATATCGCCGTCGCTCAGCCGACGATCACCGGTCGGTTGATCGCTGCCTGGCCGTCGTTCGCGCTGATCTGCTCCTACGAGCTTTCTCCAGGGGTCGTCTGCCTGTCGCGTGACGTGGCGCTGGAGCGTCCTGCGGAGAGCTTTTGCAACACATCTCGCGGGTGTGGTGCTCGTTATCGCTGCTGATCAGAAGCCCGGCCCGCGCGGGTCCGCCACAGATCCGTGAAGACGCCCCATTTGTACCGGTCCTGACCCCCAGAGAACGAACTGCTCATGCGCCACGTCCGCCGCAGCGCCACTGGCCGCATCGCGAGACCTGTTCGCGAGTCGGTGAAGATCGCTGTTGATTCCAGTCGCTCATCGTCCCGAGCCAGCCCACGCTCTGGCGGGCCGCGTGGCCGACGCGCCGCCGGTATCGATCTTCAGCATGAGGCATGGCAGTGGGCGCTGGCGAACCGGGCTGATGACGGCTCACTCCCGAGCGGTCGGATGATCGCGCAGCATTACGGCCGTCACGAGCGCTGGGGCAGGCTCGTCAAGCGCACGGGGGCAGCGGGCGGTTTCGCGACTGTCGGCGAGGCAGCGGTTGCGACGACTCGCGCTGGGTCATGATCGTAGGCGAGCGCGAGCCATGGCTCACGATGAAAGGCAAAATGATCCAGGTCGCCTCAGGGAGCCAGGTCAACGGTGGCCTTGAGGAACGAGATCGTGACATCCGCTGAGAGTGCGCGGTGGCAAGATGCCGTCGCACCGCCAAGGACGAACCACCCGGTTCGCCACGTTCGGGCACGGCGTGGCGGACTTGTGATGCTCGGCGCTCATGTGAACAGTTCGCCAAGGTCCTGGACTCGACGGATGGCGCGATCGGAGCCGGCGGCTACGAATGTTTCGAGGATCTGCCGCAGGGCGCTCAGGCATTCCGGGTCGTTGAGGATGATGTGTCTTCGCTCGGCCAGGTACAGGTCGACGAGGTCAAGGACTTCTTGTTCTCCCATCGATTCGTATTCGTATCCGGAGCCGGGTGTCGCGATCTTGGCCACGGTCATGAATGCTCGTCGTGGCTCGCGTCGGCTGAGGAAGACGAGAGTCTGGACGAGATGGTGCAGGATCGCTGCCGTACGCACGGTGGCCAGGTTCTCGATGATGGGGAACGACAAGGAGCAGAACGATGGTGAGACATCTCGCTCGTCTGGCTGGGCTCTTTCGTGCTGAGGCCGGAATGCTCCGCTTGCGTGGTAGATCTGTTGCGCAATGCTGTGGGCGATCCAGGTCACTGCTTCAAGGTCCTGTCGCTCATCAACCACTAGAGGCGCGCCCGAGCTAAGTTTCTGGTGCGCGGCAGCGTTGATAGAAACGCAAGAGTCGGTCAGGTTGGCAAGCAGATCGAAGGCTCGACCTTGCGCAGCAGTGCCACCTTCATCAGACGGGTTCAGGTAGCGGCGGCTGAATGCGACGAACCGCCCGATGGCGGCAGGATATTGCCGGGGGGCTTGCCGCCACGATGCTAGCAAGGCGGAAGCGAACGGCGTAGTGCGGACCAGGCCAAGGTACAAAAGCACTTGGATGAGGAGGTCTCCGATCTCGCTGTGCCGTTCTTTGAGGGGAGTGGCGCGATCCTCTGGATCGCCTGCCAGCATTGACCAAGCCGGTTTGGCCGCGAGGCGGCCAAGGCAGGCATCAATCCCGTCTGCGTCGCTACCGACACACTCGGCCAAGACTCCGATGAGCACTTCACGGACCTGTCCGCTCTGCTCCTGCGAGAGGCGGTCATGGAGGTCGTCGGTGAGAGTTTCCGGCTCGGCGAGCAGCGGCAGTGCCATGGTTGCGAGCATGCGGATTGTCTCGTCAGCGCTGTCAAGGAACGGGCGCAACAACTGCTGGATTCGTTCTCCATCAGGGTGATCGCGCCACTCTTCGCGGCGAAGAAGGGCTACTAGGCCATTGACGGCGAAGTTTGGCGCGGTGCCTTCCCAGGAGATCATGAGCCAGCTCCGGCTGGGTCGCTGCCTGGCAGAGCGGCCCTTAGGATGTCGAAGACCATCTCTCCGAGTTCGGATCCTGGGAGGACCTCAGCGTCGTAGGCGAGGTGCCGTGCGCCGTTGACGAGAAGGTTGAATGCTGTCTCGAAGACGCGTGAGTCTATGGGTGTATCGGCCGGAATAAGGACGGAGTACATAGCGAGTACAGACTCGCGCAGGCGCTCCCGAGCGGCATGCTGGTCGTCCGTGCCCCCTGATGCCGTCCCTGTGAGGTCGGCTTCCAGCCGCTCCATTGCCTGCAGCAGCGTTTCGTCTGCCTCTTCGAGCGCGTCGCTCTCGGCCAGCCGTTCGCGCGTCCTGTAGGGACGGAATCCCGCCAGAGTCTCCAGAGGCTCGGGTACGGGGGGTGGCCCGCCTCGGATGTTCAGCTCGGTGAGTCGCGCCTGAGCGGCTGGATCTTGGACACGGCCCGGCTCCAGCTGGCCGAGAAGGCTGTCGACCAGGTCCTGGTTAGCATTGGCGTCCGAGCGGAGAGGGTTACACGCTTGCAGGATGGCCTGTTCGAGGGTCTCGTGCTCGGCTGTCATCAGTACTGGTGAGAGCACTGCGGTGAGCCTCGCCGCCGAGGACCTGGTCATGGGGTGGCCGAAGAGGTCGCTTCCGTAGAGCAGAGGTATGAGGCGCCTGCCGAGTGTGCCCGGGTTAGCGGCGCCGACGTTGAGGATGTAGTTCCAAGCTTGATGGTGGGTCAATTGCGCGGCTGCCATCTGGATCAGCCGGTCCGCAGTTTCTTGCTTCTGCGGATCGTCGCTGGCTGCAGAGGAGACGAGGAAGTCGGCTAGGGAGCGTGCCATTGTGTTGAGCCCGCTATGCCCCGATACGAATTCCAAGTTGGTGCTGTGGTAAACGCGTGGGAGCGGACCTTCTGTCCGGGTAGATTTGAATGGCGGGGCATGCTTGTCGATGATGGCTAGGAAGAACCGCATTGCCGCCTCGGGAGACGCGGCGAGGAACGCCGGGAATGCCTCTCCGGTGTCGTAGCGAGCCATCTGAAGGTCCTGCAGACGGGTGCTCGTGAGTCCGAGGATGTTTGAATTGCCGATCGAGGTCGCTTCGTCGCGCTTTTCGTCGAATTCCCACACCGAGAGGGCCAGCCGTTCGGCCAGCTCGGGTGAGGCTTGGGCGAGGTTCCCGAGGCGCTGGATGAGGCGGCTGGCTACCCCGCTACCCCATGCGGCCATGACCGGCGGTGCGATCACCTGTTCGATCACCCGGCCGACATAGTCAGGGTCGACCACGGCTGCCGTCACCAGGGCCTCGCCGATCCTGATGGCAAGGGTCTCTCTCGCTTGCTCGGAAGGGTTCGTCAGGGCGCAGCGCATCACGTCGGCGATTGCGTGACTGCGCGCGCCTGCGGCGATGGAGTTCGGTCTGAGGGGAAACTGCCGATCCAGGCGGAGTAGCAAGACTCTCGCGAGGTCGGCCATTCCGAGGTCGCCTGTGGCAGCAGCCTGGACAGCCAATTTCGCGGTCAGTTCGGCCAGCGCGGATGCGGATGCTTGTCGGTCCAGCTGGGATACCTCAGCCGCTTCAATCGCTCCGGCGAGGTACGCGATGCACATCCGTGCCGCGCCGCCCGAGCCGCCTGAGGAGGTGGCCTGTTCCTCGATCGGCGCAAGATCCTCGTAGGTGGGGTGCTCTCTGAGTGCAGCGCAGGCGGCTGCGATCGCCGCGATCGGCTGACCTTGGTTCGGTCTGCTCAACGCTACTGCGAGGTCCCAGAACGATGTGCGGGTGGCGTCGTCGGTCCACAGATCGGCGAGATACATGTCGAGGCTCGGCCGGATCGTGATGGCGAGGTCTGGGTCATCGTCGAGACGTTGCGAAAGGTAGAGGTGGTCCTCGCCCTGAAGGCAGGTCACGGCGATGGCGAAGTCATATAGGACGGGATGGCTGAAGACAACGGGGCTTAGGCCAGACCGCCGCCCCTGGACGTCTTCCCTAAGCACCCCGTCGTGAAGGAGCCCGCTGACAGCGCCGAGCACCGCCGGGGCGACGACCGCGCTTGGGTCGGCGACGCGGGCACGTCGCCTCTGGACCATCGACGCGCCGAGATCGCGGACGGCTCGCCGCCTTGCCAGGTGATCGGGCGCCAGCTCGACTCGCCGCTGCCAGTACAGGTGAAGTAGGTCTTGGCGGGTCCGCACGGAGGCGAGAGCGGCGCCCTCACCATCGTTGCCGAGCAGTTCAGCGGCCAAGCGGAGATTGAAGGGGTTACGGAGGAGTTCCGCCAAGCGGGGATCCGCTGTGTCTATCAGCGTGGCGAGCCGGGGACTTGCTCTCCGCACCTGTTCAATCTCGCCCTGGGTGAGATCGCCGACGAGCACATGCCGCACATGTGAGAAGAACGGGTCGGCGTGACCGGTGTCGACCGGACCTCCTGGGAACATCTGCTGCCAGCTCGGTCCGTAGCGCAGGTCGAAGCTCCGGATGGTGGCCACGACGCGCCACCTGGTGCCGCGGAGTGCTCGGGCCAACTGCGGAAGCCAGTCGACTGAGCTGGTACCTCTTGTGGCGTCGATGCCGTCGATGATCAGTGTGCCTCGTCGGCTGCCATCCCATCCCCGCAGTACCTGGTCGAGGTTGTTCTGCATGGCGAGTTCGGTTCGAGTGGCCCCAAGGGATCCGGCCAACGATTCCGCGCCGAGGAAGACAACGTCTTCGCCCGCATTGATCAGTTCGGCAGCCAGGTCGGCGGCGAGGACGCTCTTGCCGGCACCTGGCTCGCCGATTAGCGCAAACTCACCGTCAGCGCGCGCGACCAGATCGGCGACGTCGCGGCGGATAGTAATCGGGCCTTCTGGCGCGGGGATCGTGACATCGGGGGCGTTCGTGTCGAGCACTGCGGTCGTGACCTGACGCAGGCGTTCGACGTCATTCCTGAAAGAAGGGTCGATGCCGGCGGGGTGACCGCCCAACGCGAGCGCGTGCCGAACCGCATCGCGGTTGGCCCACCGCTGACTCTCGATGAGCTGTTGCCCGAGGGCCACCATATCGTTCCACGCTCCCGACGCCGCGTCCGGATCGTCGAGAACGCCCCGTAGATAGGTCTCAGCGTTAATCCGGTCGTTGCCATCAGGATCGAGATCAAGTGTGACGAGATGCAGAACACGTCCGATCTCTCGCAGCTGTTCTTCGCTTGAGGGCATTCCGCCTGTTCGTTTAGCGAATGCTGCCCTCAGCAGGTCGAGCAGCACTCTCAGCGCCTCTCGCTCACGCGCGTTCTTAGCAAGCTGATCGAGCGGCAGCTCTTGCGGATGGGTAGCCAGGCGGGTTACGACCTTCCGAAGGTGCTGTCGCACACGCGCCGAGCCTGCGGCATCGGTGACGATGACGAGCGCGTCCCGGTCAGGCTCAAGGAGACGGCGAGATCCATCGGAGTCCTGCGGCGCACCGTCGATGAACTGGCGGACAGCCTGATCAACCGCCTCGCTGAGAGGCTTGTCGACATCTCCGCTCAGTTGAAGGCGATGCTTGGCCTGAACAAAGATGTAACCACGACGGTCAGTGATGGCGCCGACGTCATCCATCTCCTGGCCAGTCTGGCCGCCGACTTCCTCAACCCGGGCCGCCTGAACACGCCAGTCGGCAGATAGAGGAATCCTCGCGAGCAAGTAAGTAGCAAACCACGCCAGGGCGCGTGCCTCGAACCCCGACCCGGCAGCGCCGCCAGCTCCGCCAACCGAACTGCGCCATCCGCTCACCGGAGCTCGTCGAGGCTCGCCGAAGTGGACTGGTCGAGAAGCATGCCCTCGTCTCCCTCCGGACCGGAAGCATTTTATGCATGCCGCGCCAGTCAGGGCCGTAGATCACACCGACGCCATCGAGCCTCAGCGCCGCACTACCTCCAGGCGCATGGACAAAAACACGCACGATGTTGATCCGCCCGCGGCGGCCGAGACAGTAGAATCCCACGCCGTAGCGGTTCTGTGCGTGCGCGCTTGCAGGACGGTCACGACGAGATCGCCGGGCGTATCGAGGCTGCGAAGGAGCGGGCCATGCGGCGGGTCTCATCGTGCGCGGAGTACTGCTCGGCCAACTGCTTCTCGGCCAGGCGCCACACCTCGGTGACGTCGGTCTTGGCGTTGCCGACGATCGGGATGCCGAGCACGCGCTCGATGGACTGCTCCAGAGCGGCGCCCTCTTCACTGTCACGTTCCAGCAGGTTCTCGTACTGCCGGAGCAGCTCGCCGTCGAACAGGACGGTCGCCACGAGGTCAGCCGTCTCGTCGCCCACCTCAGGCATCTGCTTCTCCTTCATCGTCACCATCAACTTCCACGCCAGCCGGCCGGGTACCGGCTCATCGACGCGGGGCCGCACCCCAACCCGGCCAAGGCCGCCGACGGGAAACGGCTCCACACACTCGCCATCGACGAGGCGGTCGCCGAGGTAGTCCAGCGGATCTTCACCGAGTTCCTCGCCGGATACGGGATCTTCGCGATCGCTGAACGGCTCACCGCCGAGGGAATCCCGTGTCCGTCCGCCCACGATCCAGGCCGTAACCGCCATCGGTGCGGCCTGGCGTGGTCCAAGGGGGCGGTCCGCGCCATCCTGGCCAACCCGCGTTACACCGGCCGACAGGTGTGGAACCGCCAGCGCAAAGACGAGGTGCTGATCGACATCACCGACGTCGCGCTCGGCCACATTACCAAGATGCGCTGGAACGACGAAGACAAGTGGATCTACTCCAATGACGTCGTGCATCCGCCGATCATTGACGACGAGCGCTTCCAGCAGGCGCAGCGACTGCTCGCTGCCAAGAACGCCCGGCAGGTGGTGCGCCGGCCACGGACGAGCCCGCGCACCTACGCACTGGGCGGCGTGCTGTTCTGCGGGATCTGCCACCGCCGCATGCAGGGCACCGGGAACAACGACCAGCCGTACTACCGGTGCACCTTCCCGGCCGAATACGCGCGGACCAACCAAGTCCATCACCCGCGCACCGTCTACCTGCGCGAGATCGAGGTTGTCCCCGAACTCGACACCTGGCTCACCCGCACACTCGACCCGGCCAGCGTGCCGCTCGCCTCACTGACCCCGGCGAAGCTCGCCGCGCTCTACCGCACGCTCGAAACGTCCGGCCGCAAGGACCACAAGGCCGGCCTTCTTGGTTGGTGCTACCAACAGTCTGGATCAGACGGTTCTAGATCACGCGGAGGACACACCGGGGTGGAATCCTTGCCGCATGACTCCGGATGAGCTGGAGCGCCAGGCCGAGACGCTGGCGTTCATCAACAGCGAACTCGTCGGCCGCCTCGATCGGCAGTCCGACTCCCTCGCCAAGATCGATAACAAGGCTGTGCTCGTGGTCGGATACGCCCTCGCCGCGGCGTCGTTCCTGGCCACCAGACATGCGCAGCCAGTCCTGGCCAGCCTGGCCTATGCCGTTTATGCCGCGGCGGCAGGCTGTGGGATCGCGACCTTGGCACTCAGGAACTACCCGGACATTGATTGCAGATGGCTCGTCAACGGGTATGCGGAGCGGAGCCGGGCCGCGATCCTCGCAGCGCTGGCCGCGAACCGGGTGGAAGACTTCGAGTTCAAGAAATGCCGGATGAAGGCCAAGGCGCGCGGATGGTGGGTCAGCGTGGCCGCGCTGGTAATCGGCACAATCCTCATGGTGACGGCAATCTTGGTGCAGAATGAGCGGCATGACCGCCCAGAGCGACCCGCTGGCCGACCAGCCGCCTCCATCGTCGGATTCGGATCTGGGGTCCATTGAGCAGGATCCGCCGTCGGCGTCGGCTGAGCCGGTCGACTTTGTTGCCCAGTTCGCCGACCCCGCTCTCAGAGACTGGGAGCGCAGGAGCCTCGACCTAGCCGACAGCGAGAATAAGTCGGCCCCCGAGCTGCGCCGCGATCGGTGCTAGTCCTCACCGTCTCGCTGCGCTGCGACGATCGCGGCGACATCGTCGGCGCCGTGCAAATGGCGATCGCCATCTCGCGCTCGGCGCGGTGAGGCTATGAGGATCTTCGGCGGCAGGCGTGGCAGTGGGCGCACGCCAACCGCGCGGAGGATGGCTCATTGCCAACGCCGAGTTTCGATGAGGTCCCGCATCCTCCAGACGTCGGCCATGGTGGTTCCTTGGTGTTGGGAAGGCGGAACCGGCGCCGAGCGTGGCTCTGTCCAGGACTACGGACGGGCCAAGTGAGTAGTCCCATGAACAACGCCGGTTCCGCCCCCAGCAGCACGGGCAACCCCAACGGCAGGTAGTGGCGTGTAGCCGCTAGTGATGCCGTTCACGAAATGACTCCCTGCAACCTTTCAGGAGATGCTGCGCTCATCGCGCTGGGTCCTCTGTCGCCGACGGTAGGAAGTCTTTGAGTGTGGCAAGTGGGATATTGACTTCGACCACAAGCACGTCAAGTTGCTTTTCGGCTTCCGGAGCCATCCTTGTGTAGACACTCACAGATAGTCCATCGCCTCTCGTGATACCGGTTGATTTCATGTCAAGCTTCCTCAGCGCATCCGTAATGCGAGAATGATGATGATCACTGCTACGATGGCCAGGAACGCTGGAATTGCGAGGAGCAGTTTGTCATTCGGCGGCTTGCGGTGGATTCCTGGCACAGCGCCACCCGGTTTGACCGCGTACCAACGGGCATCGCCTGCGGCTACGGTGGCGAGAATGACCGATCATCATGACTGGACCCCGAGCGACATCACTGGCATGATCGCCAACCCGTTCTATGCGATCAACATCGATGAAGGACTCGCATTGCCCCACGAGCCGATGATCAGCGAAGACGACTGGATTAAGGCCAACGTCAACCTGATCAACGAACTCGGCCCAGAGGTCTATCTCCGCAACCTCCTGTCCATCCTTAAAGGCAACTACCCGCGCGGGTAGGCTGCAGCGACACGCCGCCGGTCGGCCTCCTTCATCGATGGCGCGCGGCCGCCTGTGGGCGTGTGGCGGAAGGCAACGCCCGTAGAGTGACCGTCGTGTCCCGCCGAATCGACTTCTACGACGACCCCAATGCGCCACCAGCGACGTGCATCGTCCCTTCGGTCAACGTGGTGGTCACCAACGATGCCGGTGAGATCTTGCTAATCCGCCGCAGCGACAACGACAACTGGGCCGTCCCGGGCGGCGCGATCGATCTCGGCGAGTCGCTAACTCAGGCGGCGGTGCGCGAGACTCGCGAGGAGTCTGGTATCGAGTGCGAGATAACCGGAATGCTTGGCATTTACTCCGACCCCAAACACAAGATCCTGTACACAAGCAACAGTGAGGTCCGGCAGGAATTCTCCACCGTACTTACGGCGCGCCAGGTCGGCGGCGAAGTGGCGACGAGCAGCGAAACAAGCGAAGTTCGCTGGGTGCCAGCAGACGAGGTCGATAACTACCCAATGGACCGGTCGATGCGGCTTCGGATCAGCCACTACTTTCAGGGCGCCGCTGCGCCGTTCATCATGTGACGTGCTAGTGTTGCCTAATTGAAAGTTCTTTACTTGAGGTTGCAGGCAAGCAGCTTCCTGAAGTCGCGGTCTAGGATCGTGACCTTCGCGACGATCTCATCAGCGGTTGTGGTCCATTCGAACGGAACGGAGTCCTCGTTCCACGAGGCGATGTATCTGTTGATCGCATTGATGAGCA
>WNGE01014601.1_pt1 | contig 10193 bp, 10 predicted proteins | sample 5400651 | NCBI WGS metagenome assembly WNGE01 (sample SAMN13153370, study PRJNA577476) | soil metagenome | isolation source: 60 cm soil or saprolite under grassland replicate 2 | place: USA:California | collected 2016-06-15
TCCGCACCAGGTGCAATTTCAACGTCGTACTCCAGCGCCCGACCATCTGCGTGATAGACGAGATCAATGGCGGGATAAACTCCGTGATACCGCCCGTAACTGGGGATGCCTGTGAGCCACTGACTTTGCTGTCCAACGAGATAATTAACTAAGCCCGGTTGCTGTTCTTCTCCTTGCGCGCACAAGTTGTGTTCTGCAGCCAGCCATTTCAGGGTCAAACGCTGCGCCTGGGCTCGAGGCCCGGCTCCACTGTTCACACAAAGAATAGCTTCGTCGGCCGTTAGTAGCAGCTCTGATCGAGCGTCGCGCGCCAGAAATTGCACTCCCTCGGACGCCTGCCCTCGGTTTAACTCGAACGAGAGAGGTACATTCCCATATCTGGGATCCAAAATTTTAGGATTCACGGGCTGCGCGTATGAGACGCAGGTTGCAACAAAAAGAACCAGGAAATTAACGTAAGTAAACGGGGAGAGATAAGCCGTGCGCATGAAGTCCTCCAGAAGAGATCTGTCCCTTCCGGAATGCCTCGGGCGAACGCCAGGGCTTCGCGCGGAAAATGGTCAGAACTGGCGGCCTTAGTTGCTCACCTGAATAGGGGGGCTCGTACTCACCCAACATTAATCAGACGGAATTGCCGGCTGATGTGGTCGGACACGGTCCGCTTGGCTTTCGCGGGGCCTGGGCGTACCAATTGCTAACACTGGTTTCTGCTGCGGAACATTTGAATTGCCCCGCCTCCTGCCTAGCTGCTTAAATGAAATGGATGCTCACGGCAAACTCTATCCGCGTGGGAACGGCAGGCTGGTCTTACAAAGACTGGGAAGGGATTTTCTACCCACCCGGCATGTCGCGGCGCAAACAGCATCCGCTGGATCTCGTTGCCCGCTGCTTTGATGTGGTCGAAATCAACACATCTTTTTACGGACACATCAAGCCGGAACTCGCCAAACTATGGGCGCGCATTGTTTCCGACGCCAACCCCAGCTTTCTATTCACCGCAAAGTTGCACCGTTCATTCACCCATTCGCCAATGGCAGCAATGGAGCCGACCTCTGCAGTCTCGATTCGTCCTAATGACGAGGATGAACGCCTGGCGCGGCAAGGCCTGGAAGCGATGGCGGCAACCGGCAAATTTGGGGCGCTATTGATTCAATTTCCGGTGTCATTCAAGAACACCGCGTTGAATCGCGAATATCTTGAAACATTGTTGCGGCAGTTCATCGAATATCCACGCGTAGTCGAGGTCCGCCATTCTACGTGGAACAATCCTGAGACGATTGCATATTTTGCAGAACGCAATGTCAGTTTCTGCAACATTGATCAGCCGCAGCTGGGCCGCTCACTCGAACCGACAGCGCACGTGACCTCGTCGATCGGCTACGTGCGCTTGCACGGGCGCAACTACGATCAGTGGTTCGAGCCCGAAAAGTCTTCTGACCGCTACAACTACTTGTACAAGCCCAGTGAACTCGTGGGATGGAAAGAGCGCGTGGAGACAATGGCAAAAGAGGCGAAGGTCACCTTCGTCATCGCCAACAATCACTTCGAAGCTAAGGCGGGAGCGAATGCCCTGCAACTTAAACACATGGTCACTGGACGCCGTGTGGTAGCGCCGGAGTCGCTTCTAGACCACTATCCCGAGCTGAAAGCAATTGCGGATCCCCTTGGCGAGGGGCAATCACCCGCCAGTTTACCGCTCCTGCGCAACGACAGACCTGCCTAAGAACCGTAACAGCACGCCGCCGGACTTAAGCTGTGTTCAGGCGATCGACCAAGGACGCACGACCAGCGACGAAGCTGGGGTGTGCGGCTAGTTTGTGTAGATTCGCACGTAATCAACCAGCATCTCTGAGGGAAATGGCGTGGCATTGTCTGGCGGACCGGGCCAGCTCCCGCCAATCGCCAGATTCAGAATGATGAAGTTGCTTTGGCCTCCATCGAATGGCCATTCCGCTCCGCTAAGCCCATTCAGGCTGGAAGGCGCGAAGCTGGCGTATGGCTGCGTGGGATCGTCAATGTAATACTTGAGGCTTCCCGGAGACCAGATCATGCCATAGGTATGCCACTGCGTCGCCGTCTGGCCGGCTGGGAAATTGTATTTAGTGCCGATGTTTCCGCCGACGAAACCGGTCCCATGAATCGATCCCGCATTCCAGTCAGGATTCCCAGCCGCATTCACGCGCTCAAGCACGTCCTGTTCACCGCAGGCTGGCCAATTCACTGTGACGATGTTATTGCCGAGCAACCACGCCGCCGGCCAAAAGCCCTGGGCCTCCGGCACCATAGCACGGAATTCAAGGCGTCCATATTGGAAGCTGAACAGACCTTGCGATTTCAGCCGCGCCGACGTATATACGCCAGCGGAGGGCTGCTGCGCAACGATGTGTAGATAGCCGTCTGTTCCCACAAACTCACTGGGATTCGCAGTGCTGCACGGTGCAGCCGACGATCCCCATGCACAGTAGTTCTCCAGTTCGTTGTTACCAAAACCGCTGTTGCCGGTGTCGTACGTCCAAATTGTGGAACCGGGCTGCGCGATTGCTCCCGTCAAGTTCGTAAACTCGTCACTCCAAACCAGCGTTCCTGAAGGGATATTCGGTGAGAACGCCTGGGTCGTAACCGTGCTGGACGTTCCCCCTGCAACGGCAATCGCTTTGAGTATCAGGTTCGATGCGACGAGGAACGGCGCCTGATATCGCTGCGAAGATGCAGTCGGTGTGCTTCCGTCAACGGTGTAGTGGATCACGGCGCCTGCGGTTGTTGAGGCTAGGTTGACGATCACGGCGCCATTCTGCGCGGGCTTAGTTGAGATGCTCGAGGCAGCGACCGAACTCACTCCGCCGCTTCCTCCACCGGTTGCTCTGGTGCCTCCACAACCATGTAGCAGCGTGCTCAGTATCAAAGCCGTTGCCAACACCACATTTCCGCTCATAGCTTGTCCCAACAACCAGATTTCACAATCACTGCCTGATCCTCGGGTTTGCCACCGAGTACAGCAAGTCCGTCAGGAAGTTCACCAGCACATACGTCAGCCCAATCGCCAGAATGCAGCCCTGCACCAGAAAGTAATCGCGGTTGCCGATTGCGTCCACGGTCAGCCGTCCGATTCCGGGCCAGGAGAAAATCTTTTCGGTGACGATCGCCCCTGCCAGCAGCGCACCGAACTGCAATCCGACAACAGTCAGTATCGGCAACATGGCATTGCGAAGCGCGTGCCGGTAAACTACCGTTCTCTCGGGTAACCCTTTCGCGCGCGCGGTACGGATGTAGTCCTGCCCGAGTTCTTCGAGCATTGAGGTTCGCACCATACGAGTGAGAATTGCGGCCAGTGATCCTCCCATAGTGATCGCGGGGAGGACCAAATGCGCGAAGCTTCCCGATCCCGACACTGGCAAAAGGCCAAGTTTGATCGAGAACAGTAGAATTAGAATCGGCCCGAGCGCAAAGTTGGGAAAAGAAAGTCCGAATAGGCTCGCCACACTCAGCGTCTTGTCATCCCAGCGCCCGCGGCGCTGCGCCGAACCGACGCCAGCCGGAACCGAGATGATCAGCGCCCCCAGCAACGCTGCAACCGTCAATTGCAGCGTATAAGGATAGCGCTGCGCGATTAGCTTGCCGACGTTTTGATTGAACCGCAACGAACGCCCCAGATCGCCGTGCAGCACTCCCTTCCAGTAACGCAGGTATTGCTGACCGAGCGGGACATCAAGGCCATAGGCGTGCCGCGTGGCTGCAATGTCGGCCGCCGGTGCACCTTCACCGAGCATTTGCAGAATGGGATCACCGGGAACCAGATGGATCAGAAGAAAAACGACCGAGACGACCAGCCAGATCACCGGTAAGGCATATGCGGCTCGGACTAGTAAGTAGCGCAGGGTTTTCACGAAAGCGGCTCTTGGCTGTTGGCTCTTGGCCCTTAGCTGTTACTCGAACGTGCATTGGAAGGGCCTCCGTAAAGACGAAACGACCAACGCACCACCTGGGAACGAACCATTTCTCCCTCCCCTTTGAAATGATCCCCACAACAGTTCCGCTATTTGTTGCTCAATGTTCCATTAAATCCTTATAGTGTGTACGGAAACTGCCAGCCGACCTAATCGCCGGCCTGGACTGCTACCGACTGCACATCTTCAACTCTCACTCGCGAAATGCGGTGTTCATCCATTTCCTCGACGGTAAATTTCCGTCCTCCGTAGTAGCATGAATCGCCTATTGCAGGAATCTTCTGCAGCCGTGAGAGCAGGAAGCCGGCCAGCGTTTCAAAACCGGCATCCCTCGGGAGTAACAGATCATACTGCGATTCGAGATCGCGAAGGCCCACGGTGCCATCGAGGAGTAACGTCTTGCTGCCCGCTTGCGCTTCCTCGATTGCAGCGACGTCGAACTCATCCTCAATCTCTCCCACAAGTTGCTCGAGAATATCTTCAACAGTGATCAAGCCGGCGGTGGATCCAAACTCATCCACCACAATCGCCATGTGCCGTTTCCGGTCTTTGAATTCTTCGAGCAACTCCGAAAGCGGCTTGGTTTCGGGAACGACCAGGGCGTCATGCATCACCTGGCTGATCTTCATTTCCGAAATTCGGGATGGCACCGGCAGCAGCGATCTTGCGGTCAGGCGAAGTCCCGCCCAGCGCATGAGATCTTTGGCGTAAAGGATTCCGATGATGTGTTCCGGCCCACTCTTTGGGTCGTAAATCGGAATTCGCGAGTGTTGCTCCTCGACTACGCGGTCAATTGCCTCTTGCAGTGTGAGATCGCCAGAGAGCGAGAAAATATCGGGCCGGGGCACCATTACTTCGCGCGCGGTGATGTTCTCCAGTTCGAGCGCATGGTGGACCATTTCTTCCTGTGCAGGAGCGATTTGTCCCAGTTCCCTGCTGGCGGTGACGATCAGCTTTACCTCATCTGGCGAATGCACCGGTCCCTGGCGCATTCTGCGAAGCCCGAACGCCCTCAGCACCGAGCCGGCAGATTTGCCCAATAGAAAGATGAGAGGACGAGTCAGCGTCAGGAAAACATCCATCGGCGCGGCCACCGCCAACGCCACTTGCTCGGCCCGTTGCAGGGCGAGAGATTTCGGCACCAATTCGCCGAGAATCACGTGCATGAACGTGATCAGCCCGAAGGCAACCGCGATGGCAATGGTGTGGGCGTACACCAGGACATGCGGCAACTTTTGCAGAAACTGGAAACTCTCGACAAAGTGGGCCACCATAGGCTCGCCGATCCAGCCCAAGGTCAGACTGACCACGGTGACGCCGAGTTGTACCCCGTTGACGACCTCATCGAGGTTGCGATGCAGGCGCTGGAGGATCCGTGCCCCGATACGTCGCGCTTCGATCAACTGCTGAATGCGCGTGTCACGCACGCTGACCAGAGCGAATTCAGCCGCGGCGAAAAAGGCATTTGCCGCCACCAGGAAGACGACCAGAAGGACCCGGAGCAGCACAAAGGCTACCATTTACCGCTAATTCTAACATTCCAAAGGTGCTGCATGGTCTGGCCACGCACGCCTGATGAAAGCTACAATGGGAACCAGCCTATAGAAGGCGATGGTGACGCGGGACCGTCAACGTTAATACTCATCGTCTGCTTACATTTCCCGCTCTAGCAGGTCTAATTGAGTGAGCCGGGCACCATTGCTGGTTTCCTTTGCTCATCGCTTAAATACCATTCCAGGTTTCGGGGAACAAACCCCGGAGACCGTTCGTACCACAGACAGAAGTCGGAACCCAGGGCCACATTCTTCAGGAGGCAGTTGTGAACGGCAACGGAAACGGACGTAAGAAGCGGCGCAAAAAAATCATCATCATTTTCTCAAGCATTGCCGTAGTCGTGCTGGCACTCATTATTTGGGCAGGGATGGCAATCGCCCACGGCAGCTCGAAGATCGATCCATCTAAGCTCGCTAAGGTTGAGAAGAATGATCTCGCCAAGAGTGTGGTGGCCACCGGCAAGGTTGAGCCGATCACTAAGGTGGAGGTGAAATCGAAGGCCAGCGGTATCGTAAAAAAGCTCCTAGTGGAATATGGCGACCGGGTCAAGAAGGGTCAATTGCTCGCCCAGCTCGACAAAATTGAAATCGAAGCCGGCGTCGAACAGTCTCGTGCGGCTCTACTTGCCGCTCGCGCCAATATGAAAGGCGCGGAAGCCGATTACGAGCGCGCCAAAGTTGACGCCGAGGGCCCAGACGTTCCGCTACTGAAGCGTTCGTACGACCGTGCGTTGCAAATGCAGAAGGACGGCGTGGTCTCGGTTTCGGCGCTTGACGATGCCGAAAAAGAATACAGAATGGCGGTGAACAAGCAGGGCGTCGCTAGGGCGCAGATGACGGTCCTTCAGGCCAAGATCGCCCAATCACAAGCTCAAGTCGCGCAGGACGAAGCCAGCCTGAAGCAATTCGAAGAACAACTCAGTTACACCGACATTGTTTCGCCAATTGATGGCATCGTTCTCTCACGTGACGTTGAAATGGGCGACGCGGTCAGCTCGATTCTCGTCCTTGGATCAAGCGCGACCCTGGTCATGACCCTCGGCGACACCAGCCAGGTTTACGTCAAAGGCAAAGTGGACGAGAGCGACATAGGCCGCGTCTATCTCGGCCAGCCGGCACGAATCAAAGTTGAATCGTTTAAAGATAAGACTTTCAATGGCGTGGTCAACAAGATTTCGCCAATGGGAGTGGAAAAAGACAACGTCACTACCTTCGAAGTGCGGGTCTCGATTGATAATGCCCAAGGCCAATTAAAAGCCGAAATGACCGCCAACGCGGAAATCATTCTCGAAGAGCACAAGGGAGTGCTTCAGATTCCCGAAGGCTCCATCATTTACGACAAGGATCGTAAAGCTTCCGTCGAAGTGCCCGATCCCAAGGGCAAAGATGGGAAACGGAAGGTTGCCATTAATATCGGGATCTCAAACGGCGCCAAGACTGAAGTCTTAAGCGGATTGAAAGTAGACGACCAAGTCATATTGCAGTAAGGATTCATGCGATCCCGGCTGGTTGCCGGGATTTTCGGGCACGGGACACTCGTTTCGTGCCCATTTGTCTGCGCTGTGAAAACTAAACCTAGCGGAGGAACTATGCAACCGACCAAGGCTTCCCTTCGAATCACGATCCTTATAGCCGCATCCGTTTTGACAGTGGGCGCGTTGCCTGCATCCGCATCGGCTCGAGGCGAATTCGAGCGCACTCTCAAAGTGAGCGGGACAGTAAATCTGCAAGTGGAAACCGGTTCCGGCTCGATTGATGTCCGCACCGGCAACTCAAACGAAGTGCACGTTGTCGGACGCATCTGGGCCAACGAGTGGTTTGGCGACAATGCAGAAGAAAAGGTCAAACGGCTGGAAAGCAACCCTCCGATTCAGCAAAGCGGAAATGACATTCGCATCGGACACATTGACGACCCCGAGCTCAAACACAATATTTCTGTCAGCTACGAACTAGTCGTGCCGGCCACCACAGAACTGCGAGCTTCCAGCGGCTCCGGCAGCCAGACGATCTCGGGAATCTCCGGATCGCTTGAAGCCAGCACTGGATCGGGCAGCCTGAGAATCTCAAGTATTGGTTCAAGCGTGCGCGCGCACACGGGCTCGGGAAGCATAGATATCAATGGCGCCAAGGGCACAGTTTATGCTCGGACGGGCAGCGGCTCCATTCACGCCGCAGACGTCGCAGGAGGCTTCGACGGCGAGACCGGCAGTGGCCACCTCACACTTGACCAGAGCGCTCCAGGTTCAGTCCGGGCCGAAACCGGTTCCGGTGGTCTTGAGCTATCAAAGCCGAAGGAGAAGCCACGGGAGGTTGGACCGTGCATACGGGCTCAGGAAGTGTCCAGCTTCGCCTGCCGCAGAATGCATCGTTTGATCTGAATGCTCACACCGGATCTGGATCTATTAACCTGTCACATCCAGTCACAGTGCAAGGGGCGATCGGCCGCAAAGAAGTGAGAGGCAAAGTAGGCGGAGGCGGGGTACCGGTGGAAGTGCAGACGGGGTCGGGAAATATTTTGATCGAGTAGGTGCGAGCGTCAAATCATGAGGACCTTATGAATATCCAGCGCGTTTCTATTCTCCTGAGTTTGGGTCAATGCGGGAATTCTGATTTTCCTGCTGACCCAGATCCGCCCGGTGGAGGCGAATGGTACCGCACCGGTGCTTCGTGGCCGCGGGCTTGAAATCGTCGATGCTCAGGGAAAAGTTCGAGCGTCCATACAAGTAGTACCGCCAGGTCCGGCGCGCAGGGCGGATGGTTCACTCTCGGAGTCGAATGGAAAGATATACCCTGAGTCCGTACTATTTCGTCTGATTCGTCCTGACGGACGGCCTTCTGTGAAGATCGAGACCTCCCAACAGGGCTCGGGACTTGATCTAGGTGGCGGGACTGATCCCGGCTATATCGTGATAAAAGCTGAAGATGCCGACACATCCCTGACGTTGACCAGTTAAGAAAGGGCGACAGCACGTGGTTAAGCCGTAAGCCAACGTCTTTCGAGTACTGCAGCCAATGACCTCTGTACCTTGACGCTTCGGCACTGAAGCTTTACTTTCGAGTGAGTCCACTCCATTACCCAAGAGGCTGACTTGGCGCGCCCTATCATCACTTTGACCACCGATTTTGGACTGAACGATCATTTTGTAGGCACTGTAAAAGGGGCAATTCTGAACATCGCCCCTGAGGCCGAGATCGTGGATATCTGCCATTCGGTGCAGGCCTTCGACATTCTTGATGGCGCACTTGCGCTCGCCCAGGCCTACTCTTATTTTCCTACTCGCACCGTCCACCTCGTGGTGGTTGACCCTGGGGTGGGTAGCGCGCGACGCCCCATACTGGCAAGCTCTGATAAATACAATTTTGTTGCGCCCGACAATGGCGTGCTCTCTCTCATGTATGCCCGAGAAGAGCGGCTGAATGTCCGTCACATAATTGCAGACCACTACTTCCTGCAACCACTGAGCAATACGTTCCATGGCCGCGATATCTTTGCCCCGGTCGCTGCCTACGTCGCTAAGGGTGTTGACCAGGAAAAATTCGGACCCGAGATCACTGACTTTGTGCGTTTCAATGCGCCCAGGCCAAAGGCGGTTGACGACAAGACCCTGCGCGGAATCGTGCTCAAGGTGGACCGCTTTGGAAACCTGATTACCAACATCGCTCCGCAGGATGCACCAGACCTTTTCCAGACGCCCGCGCCGGCCTTTAAGATTGTTGTTGGCAAGCGTGAGGTCACAGCTTTGCAGACCAATTATGCGGACGGCGCGCCCAACGAACTCTTCGCTATTCTCGGGAGTATGGGATATCTGGAAATTGCGGCGAATCGCACTGCGGCCGCACAACTGGCAAGCGTCGGCAAGGGATCAGAGGTCAGTCTAGTACTGGAAGGCGCCGCGGCAGCAGGAAATGGGCAGTAAAAAGAATTGGGAAATCTTGTAACCGGCGCCACTTAGAGTTTCATTACACAATTTCTAAATTACAAAATTACCCACTTCTCTTCACCGCTGGGTTTGCATAATGCTCCATTTCCCCTGTCCACTTTAAGAATCGCCACAGATTTCTGCGTTCGTGCCAGAGAAACTCCCAGAACTCCAGGAAACCGATTTTCTGCATCTTCACACCGCAGTAGGTTTCAATTCGCCACAGCAAATATGGGCTGCGCCAAGGCGTGAGGCGATGACCACGGGTGGAGTTCCACATGAATCGCAACATATAGCGCATATATAAAGATCATAATCAGAAATGTCGTTGACAGGTTGGGCCTTTTGCATTTGCTAGAATCCAGTCTGCCCATGTCTGACAATGCCCGCCAGAAGGCCGAGGATCACTATTACGCCGCTCTGGACTTTTTTGCCGATCACCAGCACGAAAGCGCGCTCGAAGAATACAAGAAGTCTGTCGAGGCCGATCCCACGTTTACGGAGGCTCTGCATGGGATGGCACGAACGCTGCAGGATTTGGAGCGGCTTGATGAGGCGATAGAGGTCGCAAAGCGAATCGCTGAGCTTGATCCGGATGATGTACTGGCGCACACGAGCTTGTCGGTTCTCTATCAAAAAAAGGGGATGGTTCCCGAGGCGGAAGCAGAAGCCAATAAGGCGAGGGTGCTGGGCTGGAAGCAGCAGCTGAGAAAAGACGACTCTTAGCTCTTATGCTTCTTTCTTCAAGATGGCGCGTATTGCTCCTACAAAAACTG
>WNGE01009560.1_pt1 | contig 10192 bp, 7 predicted proteins | sample 5400651 | NCBI WGS metagenome assembly WNGE01 (sample SAMN13153370, study PRJNA577476) | soil metagenome | isolation source: 60 cm soil or saprolite under grassland replicate 2 | place: USA:California | collected 2016-06-15
CGGTTCATGGCGTCCGTCGCTCCCGAAGGCGTCGCATGGATGACCGACATCGACAAGTATCTCTCTTTCGTGCTGACCACCTTTATCGCGTTCGGGGTGACCTTCGAGGTTCCGGTGGTGGTCATCGTGCTGGTGCGAGTGGGAGTCATTTCCATAGCCAAGCTGAAGGAGATCCGCCCCTACGTGATCGTCGGCGCGTTCGTGATCGGGGCGATATTCACGCCTCCGGACGTGATCTCCCAGGTGATGCTCGCGGTGCCGCTTTGGTTTCTCTACGAGCTCGGTATTCTGCTCGCGCGCTTTGTGGAAAGGTCCTCCGGCGCGGCCGAAGAGGGAGCGGCCGCCGGCACGGGGCTTGATAAGGGGCTCGACAGCTCCAAGGCCGGCCAGAAATAAGGCCTCGCGAGCGCTCGCATCAGCGCCGCCGTTGCTGCTGCTTCGGGCGCTTGCCGACGGCGACCTGGATCTCCAGGTCCTTGTTGTCGCGCTTGAGCCGTATCGAGGCGGGTTTCCCGGGAACGAGCGCCGCCACCAGGTTCAGCATCGAATTCGGATCCTTGACCGGGCTGCCTTCGATCGCGACCAGGATGTCGCCCGGCTTAAGGCCCGCCCGGTCGGCGGGCCCGCCTCGCAGCACCCCGGCGATGAGCACGCCGTTGGTGGAAGCGAGGCGAAATGATTCGGCGATCTCAGGAGTGATCTCCTGCGCCTCCACCCCGATCCAGCCGCGGATGACGGTGCCGGTCTGGATGATCTGCTCCATGACCTGCTTGGCGCTCGAGGCGGGGATCGCAAAGCCGATTCCGAGCGAGCCGCCCGAGCGCGAGTAGATCGCGGTGTTGATACCGACGAGGTTCCCCGCGGTATCGATGAGCGCCCCGCCCGAGTTGCCCGGATTGATCGCGGCATCGGTCTGGATGAAGTTCTCGAAAGTGTTGATGCCGAGCTGGCTGCGGCCGAGCGCCGACACGATGCCCATCGTCACGGTCTGGCCCACCCCGAAGGGATTGCCGATGGCGAGCACGACGTCGCCCACGCGCAGGCTGTCGGCGTCACCGAAAGTGATCGCCGGAAGAGGGCCCCCTTCGACCCGCAGGACCGCGATATCGGTTTCCGGGTCGGAACCCACCGCCTTGGCCTTCAATTTCTTGCCGTCGGCGAGCGCCACCTCGATCTCGTCGGCCGCCTCGACGACGTGGTGATTGGTGAGAACGTATCCCTTGGAGCTGACGATCACGCCCGAGCCGAGGCTTGCCGCGCGCTGCGGCTCGTCTTCGAGGCGGTCTCCGAAAAAATGCCGGAACAGGGGGTCGTCGAGGAGCGGATGGCGCGGTGTCTTGATTTCCTTGCTGGTGAAAATATTGACGACCGCCGGTACGGCTTTCCTCACCGCATCGCTGTAGGAGGCCGCACGCGCGGAAGACCCCGGCGAAGTGGAAGCCTGGCGCAGTTCGACCACCTGCGGCCCGGCGGCGGGGCGGCCGAGCCACTCGGGCTTCAGCGTGGTGACCACGAAAAGCACGCCGACCGCGACGGTGGCCGTCTGGGCGAAGATGAGCCAGAGCTTGCGCATGAGTTGAGCGAGCGGGATGCTCTATTTGTTTTTTCGCGGTGATCCGTCCCCGCGGCGTGCGGGGCGCGACCAGGATTTCCCTACCGCGATTATTGCGCAAAACGGCTTCCCGATGCGCCGTCTGCCGAGCCGCGCGAGGCGACGGCCTTTGAGACCCGGGCAATCTGGAATTCGTTATCCGAATCAATGGATTGGAGCGAAAAATTTGGTTCGGCGGAGGGCTTTCTGTATAATTTCCCCTTTTTTCCACCCTGCCTTTCCCGACCAGGACCTGCCGATGAGCGACCCTTCGAAGCCCAACCGCGCCCGGCGCAAGCTGATCATCGCGAGTGCCTGCGCGGGCGGCGCGGCCGCAGTCGGCACCGCCGTTCCCTTCGCCGCCTCGATGCTGCCCTCGGAGCGCGCCGAGGCGCTCGGCGCGCCCGTGGAGGCGGACGTGAGCCCGCTCGCGCCGGGAGAGAAGATGACCGTCGAATGGCGCGGCCAGCCCGTCTGGATCTTGCGGCGAACCAAGGAGATGCTCGAAGGGATCAAAAAGGCCGACGGCAAAGTCGCCGACCCCAGGAGCGAGCGCAAGAAGGGCGAGCTCACACCCGAATACGCGCGCAACGAGTTCCGCTCGATCAAGCCCGAATATCTGGTGGTCGTCGGAATCTGCACCCACCTCGGCTGCTCGCCGCAGGACCGCCTGAAGGCCGGCCCGGAAGCCTTCGAGAGCGACTGGACCGGCGGCTTCTACTGCCCCTGCCACGGCTCGCTCTTCGACCTCGCCGGCCGCGTCTACCGGAACAAGCCCGCGCCGGACAACCTCAGGGTCCCCCCCTACACCTATCTCTCCGACACCCGGATCCTCATCGGCGAGGACAAGAAGGGGGCCTAGCGCGATGGCTGCAGCCGAAAAGCAAGCCGTAACGGGCGCGGGCCCCTTCAACGATCTGCTCACCTGGATCGACCAGCGCTTCCCGCTGGTGGAAACCTGGCGCGCGCACCTTTCGGAGTACTACGCGCCGAAGAACTTCAACTTCTGGTACTACTTCGGCTCGCTCGCGCTTTTCGTGCTCGCGATCCAGATCGTCACCGGCATCTTCCTCACCATGAATTACAAGCCGGACGCCGCCCAGGCGTTCGCCTCGGTCGAGTACATCATGCGCGAAGTGCCCTGGGGCTGGTGGATCCGCTACATGCACTCGACCGGCGCCTCGTTCTTCTTCATCTGCGTGTACCTGCACATGTTCCGCGCGATGCTCTACGGCTCGTACCGCAAGCCGCGCGAGCTGCTGTGGATCTTCGGCATGCTGATATTCCTCTGCCTCATGGCGGAGGCCTTCTTCGGGTATCTCCTTCCCTGGGGCCAGATGTCCTACTGGGGCGCGCAGGTGATCGTGAACCTCTTCGACGCGATCCCGATCATCGGGCCGGATCTCGCGATCTGGATCCGCGGCGATTACGTGGTGTCGGACGCGACGCTCAACCGCTTCTTCGCCTACCACGTGGTCGCGGTGCCGCTCGCGCTCCTCGCGCTGGTCGTTGCGCACATCGTCGCGCTGCATGAGGTCGGCTCGAACAACCCCGACGGCGTCGAGATCAAGAAAGTCAAGGACCCGAAGACCGGCCGGCCGCTAGACGGCATTCCGTTCCACCCCTACTACACCGTGAAGGACGGCTTCGGCGTGGTGGTGTTCCTCGTCGTGTTCTCGATCGTCGTGTTCTTCGCCCCGGAGGCGGGCGGTTATTTCCTCGAGGCCAACAACTTCATCCCGGCCGATCCGCTGAAGACCCCGCCGCACATCGCCCCGGTGTGGTACTTCACGCCGTATTACTCGATCCTGCGCGCGACCACCGAGAACTTCATGTGGGTGCTCGCCGCCGGCGTCATCGCCATGGCGGGGCTCGTCATCTGGAGCGTGAAGAACACGGCTGCGAGAATTTGCGTGGCCGCGCTCGCGGCGGGGCTGCTCGCGGGGTTCTTCACGCTCGACGCCAAAGTCTGGGGGGTCGTGCTGATGGGCTTGTCGGTCATGATCTTCTTTTTCCTGCCCTGGCTCGACCGGAGCCCGGTCAAGTCGATCCGCTACAAGGGGCCGATCACCAAGACGGCGATTGCGCTTTTTGTGATCGCGTTCTTCGTGCTGGGCTACCTCGGCACCCAGGCGGTGACCGAGGAGCGCACGCTCGCCGCGCAGATCGGCACGGCCGTGTATTTCCTGTTCTTCTTCCTGATGCCGTGGTACTCGAAGATGGACAAGTGCCGGCCCGAGCCGGCAAGGGTCGGTTCGAAATGACGAGGCTCTTGGCGGTTCTTGCGCTCGCGGCGCCGCTTGCGTTCGCGGCGGAGGAAGCGGTCAGGCTCGACGCCGCGCCGATCGACCCGCGCGACGTCGCGAGCCTGCAGGCGGGGGCGCGCAGCTTCGTCAACTACTGCCTGAACTGCCACTCGGCCGGGATGGTGCGCTACCACAAGCTGCAGGACCTCGGGATCTCCGAGCAGCAGGTCAAGGACAACCTGCTCTTCACGGCCGGCAAGATCGGCGAGCTGATGAACGTGTCGATGACGAGGAAGGACGCAAAAGAGTGGTTCGGCACCGCGCCGCCCGACCTCTCGGTGATCGCGCGCGCCCGCGGTCCCGACTGGCTGTATACATACATGCGCAGCTTCTACCGGGACCCTGAGTCGGCGACCGGCTGGAACAACATGGTGTTCGAGCGCGTCGCGATGCCGCACGTGCTGTGGACGCTCTCCGGGCAGCAGGTGCAGGTCGAGCGCAGGTTCAGGACCCGCGAGCAGGCCGAAGCGGTCGGCAGGCAGCAGAAAAACGCGTGGAAAGTCGACGTGCTTACCCCGGAACAGGCGGGCAAGGACGCAGAGCGCTATATCCTCAAGACGATCAGGACCGATACGGCGGGCTCGCTCTCCCAGGTCGATTACGACGTTTTCGTGCGCGATCTGGTCAATTTCATGACCTGGATGGCCGAGCCCAATCAGGTCACGCGCAAGCAGGTCGGCTACGTCGTGCTGCTGGTGCTGCTCGCGCTGCTCGTGCTCAGCTATATCCTTTACAAGGAGTTCTGGAAAGACGTGCACTAGGGGACATTCGTCCAAGGGGGCGCGGGGCGCTCGGCGCCCGCGCCTTTTTCATCTCCACACCGTCCCGGATTCGGCAACAAGGTAAGCCGCCATGATGAACCTCTACTCCGGAACCACCTGCCCGTTCTCGCAGCGCTGCCGCATCGTGCTCTACGAGAAGGGAATGGATTTTCAGATCATCGACGTCGACATGTACAACAAGCCCGAGGACATCGCCGTGATGAACCCCTACAACCGGCTGCCGGTGCTGGTCGAGCGCGACCTGATCCTCTACGAGTCGAACATCATCAACGAGTACATCGACGAGCGCTTTCCGCATCCGCAGCTGATGCCCGCCGACCCGGTGATGCGGGCGCGGGCGCGGCTTTTCCTCTTCAACTTCGAGGTCGAGCTGTTCTCGCAGATCGATACGCTCGAGCACGGCAACCAGAAGCAGCAGGACAAGTCCCGCCAGCACGTCGCCGACCGCCTCGCCGAGCTCGCCCCGGTGTTCACCAAGCAGAAGTACATGCTCGGGGACGAGTTCTCGATGCTCGATGTCGCGATCAGCCCGCTTCTGTGGCGGCTCGACTACTACGGCGTTTCCCTGCCGAAGTCGGCGGCGCCGCTGATGAAATACGCCGAGCGCCTGTTCTCGCGCCCGGCGTTCATCGAGGCGCTGACGCCTTCGGAAAAGGTGATGCGCAAGTGACCGGCCGAAGGCCGGTCATCCCCGCGTAAGCGGGGATCCAGCGACTTTCAACGACCCTGGGTCCCCGCTTGCGCGGGGACGACGATTGCTTCGTCCATGACCGAACCCACCTCAACCAAACCCTACCTCCTGCGTGCGGTCTACGAGTGGTGCGTGGACAACGGCTACACGCCCTATATTTCCGTAGTGGTCGACGAGCACACGCGCGTGCCGATGGAGTACGTGCGCAACGGCGAGATCGTCCTCAACATCGGGCCGCTCGCGGCGAGCCGCCTGCAGATGGGGAACGACCTCATCGAATGCACCGCGCGTTTTTCCGGGGCCGTCAGGGAACTCCTCGTCCCGGTCGCGGCCGTCGCGTCGATCTACGCGCGCGAAAACGGGCACGGCATGTCGTTCGAGACCGACAAGAAGGGAACGCCGTGGGAGGCGAGCGGCGAGGAGACGGCAGCGCCGCCTGAGCCGAAGGACCCTCCCAGAGGGGGCGGCAAGCCGAAGCTCAGACGGATCAAATAAGGGTTGGACCTGGCGGTCAACTGGCCTCGTTCGAACGCCGCGAGCACAGATCGCCTCTTCAGCAATCCTACGTGGAACGCGGCGTTCAATTCGGCCGGGTGGAATCGGGTACTCCGGTATAATTTTTCGCAAGTGCCGGGTTAGCTCAGCTGGTAGAGCAGCTGATTTGTAATCAGTTGGTCGGGGGTTCGACTCCTCTACCCGGCACCAGCGGCTCGATCAAGCGGATCGCCGGTCTTCCCAGCCCGGTGATCGCCCCGAGGAAAGTGTCGAGCCGGTCACTAGGGCTGTAGGGGAATCCCGACGCTCTCTGTAAGAAAAACTCTACACAGAAAACTTTCTTGCGGCGCTGCACGATCAATCGGGCGTTCTATTTTATGAACAACGTTAAAAACAGATTTCATTTGGTAATTTTTTTGGGTATGCTCGTTCCGCTATAAGGAAGAAGAAACAAAAAAAATAAGAAGCGCGTCCCCTTTAACCCCTTAGTAGCCCATGGAAAAAACGGGGCCTCGTGGGGGGTAGCGATCCTGGTCGTGGACAATCGTCATCGTGACGGGGCCATATATGTTGGGTAAGCTTCGGGCGCTCATGCGCCGCCGTCTCTCGGTGTCTCGGCGGTTTGCACTGCTGAGCTTTTTGTGCGTTCTCGCGATCACGGTCCTCGTCTGCGGCGGCGCCAGCACCGTTCTGCGCAATCAGCTTGTCGTGCACGATGGGGCCGTCATCGGCGATCTGGCCTCCCGCCTGTTCACTTCGAGCGTTCCCGCAAGCTTCTTCGCGGCGCCCGGGGCGGCCCCGGCAGGCGCCGAGCGTCTCCGCGAGTTCGCCCGGTCCGAGCAGGTCGTGCGCTTCATGGTGTACGACGCCGACGGACGGGTGCTGTGGTCGGACGACGCCTCGCTCGCGGACCGCCGTTTCGGCGAGAACGCGAAAGTGGCCGCGGCATTGCGCGGCGAGACGATCGCGGAGGTTGGTCAGCCGGGAGCGGAAGGGCATCACTCGACCCTCCGCGGTTTCCCTCGTCTGGAAGAGGTCTATGCGCCGGTGCGCTATCAGCCGGACGCTCCGATCGTCGGTGTCATCGAGCTTTATCGAACGCCCGCGGCGCTGTTCGCCGTCCTCGATGACGGTGTCGTCGTCGTCTGGCTCCTCGGCGGGACTGCGGGCGTTGTTCTCTATCTGACTCTGATCATCGTCGCGCGGAACTGCTCCCGCACCCAGGTGCGCCTCGAAGCCGAGCTGGCGGAGTACGCGCGCGTACTCCAAGCCCGAGTGGACGAGCGCACCCACGAGCTCGCACGCAAAGCCAAGTACCTGTCGATCCTCTATGCCGTTTCGAGCGCACTCGGGCGGAGCCTCGAGACGCGCGAGATCCTCGGTCGGGCCCTCGATGAGTTGGCCGACGGCAAAGGTTTTGAAGGCGGATGGATCCAGCTCCTCCCCGAGGAGAACGACGGCGTGCCGCTGGTCGTTCGCCGCGGCATCTCCGAGGACGTCGTCCGGCGATTCGCGGCCCGGGCGGACGCGGTGGCGCGGTCCGGACAGGCTTGCGTCGTCGCGCTGGAGGAGACATCCGAGGGCCGGCCCGGCGCCGAGTGGACGCGGGGGCTCGTGCTCGCGCCGATTGGCATCGGCGACCGACCCTTGGGAGCTCTCGCCGTCTCCGGGCCCGGGGTCGACCGCTTTACTCCCGATGACACTCAACTCCTCTCCAGCGTCGGCCGGCAGATCGGCGTGGCTGTCGGCAATGCCCGGCTCCATGCGGCGACGCGGGAACGCGAGCACGAGGCCCGCGTTCTCTATGAAACGATCGGCCGGTTCGGGGAACTGGCGGACTCCCAGTCGCTGTTGATTGCGATCGTGGAAGGCGCCGTCACCCTCACGCAGGCGTCGTACGGCAGCACCGTCTTTCCGGACGGCGACGACGTGGTCGCGCACCGGCTCGTTCCCCCCGAGCGGAGAGCCGTGGTGCGGCTGAAGATGGCGGGGTGCTTGGCCGGCCTGGCGTTCACCTCGGGCGTGCCTCAGGTTGCCAACGACGCGCCCAATGATTCCCGCGTCGACCGGGCCTCGGCGCGCTCGCTCGGCGTGCGCAACTTGGCGTGCGTGCCGCTCCAACACGGCGGCCGCGTGATCGGCGTCCTCTCCGTCGGCAACAAGGAGGTCGGCCCGTTCACCGAACAAGACGTGGTTCGCCTGCGCGCCTTTGCTCACCATGCCGCTGTCGCCTTCGAGAATGCGCGCCTTCTTCGCGAGACGAAGAACACAAAGGAACACCTCGAGAATCTGGTCGCGAGTTCCGTGGACGCCATCGTGACCCTGGATCCGCGCGGCCGCATCAGCTTCGTGAGCAAGGGCGGGCAGCGCATGTTCGGATGCGGCGACGGCGAGCTGATCGGCCGACCGGTCCGCGCCCTTTGGGCCTGCGGTCCGCGGGATTTCCGGACGTTTCGCGCACGGCTCGTCCGCTCAGGCCGGGTGGAAAACCATGAGACCGAGTTGGCGATGGACAACGGCGCGCGGCTCGTCGTGAACATCTCGGCGTCGTTCCTGCGCGGTGCGGCGGGCGAGGTGAGCGGCATCCTCGCCGTCGTGAAGGACGTCACGTCGCTGCGAAAGCTGCACGAGCAGATCGTGCGTTCGGAGCGGCTGGCCGCCGCCGGTCTGCTCGCCGCCGGGGTCGCGCACGAGGTGGGGAACCCGCTCACCTGCATCTCGTCGCTCGCGCAGGTTCTCAAGGCCTGCGCCTCCAATCCTGCGATCCGCGAAGGTCTCGAAAACATCGAGGTCCACGTCGACCGGATCGGGCGGATCGTGCAGGACCTCACTCAGCTCAGCCGGCCCACACCGGCAACGCTGAGCGACGCTTCGCTCAAGGACCTGGTGGATACGGCGGTGAACCTCGCCCGGCACAATCCCGTCGTGCGCCGCATGAGGGTGGAGAGCGCGGTGGAACCGGCCCTGCCCCCGGTGCGGGCGGCTCCCGACCGTCTCGTACAGGTTTTCCTCAACCTCATCCTCAACGCGGCCGACGCCGGCGGCAACCTGACCATCCGCGCCGTGCGCGCGAGCGACGCGATTCTCGTGACCTTCGAAGACAGCGGATGCGGGATTACGGCGGAGCAGATGCGCCACCTCTTCGACCCGTTCCATTCGACTAAGAACAGCGATAACCACCTGGGTCTGGGCCTGTTCGTGAGCCACGAAATCGTCCGGCAGCACGGTGGTGATCTCCTGGTGGAAAGTCAGCCGGGCGCTGGCTCCACGATCACGGTGGTGCTCCCGCTGGAGCCCTTGCCCCTCCTTGCGGAGGAAACAGCATGAGCGCCTCGATCCTCGTCGTCGATGACGAGCGCGCGATTCAGGACTCGATCGCGTGGTGTCTGCGGACCGACGGCCACGAAGTCCGCACGGCCGGGAGCGGGGAAGAAGCCATGGCCATCATGGCGGGTCAGGGCTTCGATCTCATCATCAGCGACATCATCATGCCGGGATTGAGCGGCGTGGACCTGCTGCGCAAGGCGCGCGCACTCCAACCGCGAACCCCGGTCGTCCTGATCACCGCCTTCGCCACGGTGGAGACGGCAGTAGAGGCCCTTCGAGAGGGCGCCTCCGACTACGTTCTCAAGCCGTTCAAGTTCGACGACCTCCGGCTCCGTGTGCAGCGCCTGCTCGAGCACCGGGCGGCGTTTCAGGAATCGGCGCAGTGTCGTCGAACGGCCGAGAGCGCGGTTTCAGACAAGCACCTGCTCGGCGACAGTGCGTTGATGCGCGCGGTCAGGACCCAGGTCGCGAGAACGGGTCCGGCCGCGAGCAACGTCCTCATCACCGGCGAGAGCGGCACCGGCAAGGAATTGGTCGCCCGCGCCATCCACGCCGCCAGTCCCCGGCGCGGACAAGCGTTCGTTCCCATCAACTGCGGAGCCATCCCGGAGTCGCTTCTGGAAAGCCAGCTCTTCGGGCACGTGAAGGGTGCCTTCACCGGCGCTGTGCAAGGAAGCTCGGGACTGTTCGTCGCAGCCGACCACGGCACGGTCTTTCTCGATGAGATCGGCGAGATGCCCGTGCACCTGCAGGTGAAGCTTCTGCGCGTGATCGAGGAGAAGCAGGTGTGGCCGGTCGGCGGCACGAAGCCCGTGCGGGTCGACATCCGCATCATCGCGAGCACCAACCGGGATCTCGCCAGGGAAGTCGAGGCCGGGCGGTTCCGCGGCGATCTCTTTTATCGGCTGAACGTCGTCCATATCGTGCTGCCGCCCCTTCGGGAGCACGTGGAGGACATCCCGCTGCTTGCGGATCATTTCATCCGCGAGGTCAACCTGAA